>Ga0190361_1000803_pt1 | contig 12276 bp, 13 predicted proteins | sample 48721845_MG_FD_161273 | JGI IMG/M metagenome (GOLD analysis project Ga0190361, IMG submission 161273) | Hydrothermal vent microbial mat bacterial communities from Southern Trench, Guaymas Basin, Mexico - 4872-18-4-5_MG | ecosystem: Environmental > Aquatic > Marine > Hydrothermal vents >...
ATTGCTCCAGGGCAAACGCATGAGACAAGATTACGAGGTACATCACTTATATCTTTGCTTTTAACTTAAGTCACTCTGGATAAAATTTCTCTTTTTAAGCTCAGGTATCCATTATTGCGATGAACCTATTTTTTTAATTTATAAATAGACCAGGTTAATCAGATTGAGGCTCAGTTAAAAGAAAATTAAATTTCTTTTTTCAAGCAGCAGATAATTTCAGAAGGAAGATTAACTTACTTTAAAATCAACTCGTTTTTCTAAGCTCTTTTGGGAAACCTTGTCGGTGATTTTAATGACGAGTGTATAATCACCTGGTTCAAGGTCGCGCTGTTCTTGCCGTTCAGTTGTTTCTTTCCCTTTGGTGGTTTTAATCAGAACAGTCTTTTTCATAGGCAGCGGTTGACTGACTATAGGGAAATCATAATGAGCCTTGGCGTAGCGGATGACGGGTTTATCTTCTTGAGTAACTTCATATTCAACTTCAATATCAAATTTTCCTTCTTGGGTAGGCTGGGCTCCAAAAATATAAAAGAAGATGTCCAGATTATCGCCGGCTTTAAAAATTTTCTCAACGTTGGGAACAATACGAAGAACAGAATAAGTGAAGAACTCTCGATGAACTTCAGCTCTTGTTTCAGGGGCAGCCATTCTTTCAATTTTTTTGCTGAAAAAGATGGGGGTTGTCTCTAAACGATCTTTGAAATCAGCCGCATTAGGAAGGGAAAAGGTCAAGTATTGAGTTCCGATTTTATCCAATTGAGGGGAGCAAATAGCCATTGAAAGCAGATAATCTCCAGGGGGAAGTGGATAGCCAGTAGAGTATATGGCTTCTTCATCTGGATTGTATTCTTGACCATTAATTTCAATATTGAAAGGAATATATACTTCTTTAACTAATTCCCCGGGCTGATTATTGACGAGTTTGTTGAATTGGAGAAAGATATGCCCCCGAGCTACCAGTTTGGCCGGCGTGGCTTCAAAGGCAGATTCGCCGGTTTTTTGTTCCTCTTTTTGTTGTTGAGTTTCTCCAGTCGGCTCTCCGGCAATAGGCGCAAATCCAAGGTCCGCATTTTTTATAGAGAAAAGGAAGATACTATGAATGTTTTCTCGGGCAGGAAGATAATAATGATCAATGAACTTAAAAGGGATATCGAGTCGAGGCTGCCGAGATGTCATACCTTCCTGGAAAATCGTTTTAACTTCCTTGGGAATTATAATGACGTTTTTCTTCTCCTGCTTCTTCTCGTCCTTTTTTTGAGCCATTAATGCTGGAGTAAAGATAAGGAGAGCGATAAGTAAGGTGGTTAAAACTGTCGTCAAGAATTTTTGAGTTTTCATGTGACCTCCTTAGTTCGGATACGGCTCTTGTTGATTAAGGCCAGATTCCGTTTTTTATAAGAGATTACTATACCAGAATCAAAGTAAATTTTCCACTTTTATGAAACCCGCTTACCTCGAATAGATAGATTTTTTTTGAGCCTGATTAATGGCGGCCTGAAGAACGATTTCTTCTTTTTTGGTAAAGATAAACATTTTTGTTGTGTTCTTGAAGAGTTCGACTGAAAATATGGGTACCGTCATTTCGGGAGACAAAATAGAGATAATCCACCTTGGCCGGATAAAGGGCTGCCTCGAGGGCGGCTCGACCTGGGTTGGCGATGGGGCCGGGAGGTAAACCAGGATAGAGATAGGTATTATAGGGAGAGTCTAACTTTAGATCTTTCCAACCCAGTCGACCCTTATATTTTCCTTGGAGTTTAAGAGCATAAATAATGGTGGGATCGCAATCAAGTTTCATTTTTTTCTTTAGACGATTATGAAAAACGGCTGAAATGAGCTTTCTTTCTTCAGGTTGGGAGGTTTCTTTTTCGATTAAAGAAGCCAAGATAACTATTTCTCTAATTGAAAAGCCCAATTGAGAGGCTCTAGTTTGCCAAGTAGCCGTGAAAACTCGGCGGAATTGGTTAACCATTGTCCGAACCACATTTTGAGGAGAAGTTCCTTTGGGAAAAGAGTAAGTTTCGGGAAAAAGATAGCCTTCCAGATTAGGTGCTTGAGGATCGAGGTCTTCAATCAGGGATGATATCTCTGTGGCGGTTATGAATTTATCAGCCGAGAAAAATCCCAATTTCTTTTCCAAAAGCAAGGCTATTTCAAAACGTGTCAGACCTTCAGGAATGGTCACTGAGTGGAGGTAAATCTGGCCACTGGTCAAAAGTCGCAGGAGGTCTTTGATGGAGATAGGGGTGTTAATTTTATATTCGCCCGCTTTTATTGGTGTATTTTGATAGTAGACTTGATACATTAATCGGAAGACAAAGGCATTGGTGATAATACCTTTGCTTTTAAGTTGATGAGCTAAGGTGATGACACTAGTTCCTTTGGGAATATCAATGATTATCTCTTGAGGGGAGGAGGGAGGATAACGAGTATATTCAATTAACAACCAAATGGTGAATATCAAGAAAGCACAGAAAATGGCAACTAAACCAATTTTAATTATTTTCAATAAGTTGCCTGAAAAGGATTTGCTCATAGTTTTTCTTTAAGCAGGCTGAGTTTGTTTTTTGTTACAAGAGTAAGAGAGACCAGCAAAACTTTAATTTCTGGTTCCATGAGAACGTTTGCTTTCCAGATAATTGGCCAGAATTAAGGTAGCCGCTAGTCCATCTTCGTATTTTTTTCTCTGGCGGGAGTCAACTTTCTGTTCATAAAGGAGAGATTGGGCTTGCTTGGTGGTAAGGCGTTCATCCCAGAGAATGACTGGTCTCCCCAAGATTTTTTCCAACCAATGGGCAAATTCTTTTGTTTTTTTAGCTTGAAAACCGGTTTGACCATCCATCTCTAAAGGTAAACCCACAACGATTTCACTAATATTAAATTTTTTTAAGAGACCAAGGAAATATTGTTTGTCTTTTTCTTTAGAGCGGCGGAGATATTTACCTAAATATTGAGCAGTTATTTGGAGAGGATCACTGATAGCTAGGCCCAAGTGTTTATCCCCGAAATCTATGCCTAAAATCCTTGATAATTTTTTTGAAATACGATTCATTTGTTGTCTTTATTGGGGAAGTCAGAATTTCTGGACTTGGGATCGGTTGGAGTAATAAATCGTTTTTGAAAACGCTCGAAACCTAGCTGAATTAATTCTTCCAGAAGCTGACTATAAGGAATTCCAGAGACTTCCCATAATCGGGGATACATACTAATAGCGGTAAATCCAGGTATTGTATTAATTTCATTGAGGTAAACTTGATGACTTTCCTTTTCTAGGAAGAAATCTACTCGAGCCATCCCTTGGCCTTCAATAGCTTGAAAAGCTTTAACTGACAAATTTTGAATTTCCTTAACTTTTTCTGGTGAAAGTTCAGCCGGAACAATAAGCTGGGCTTTGTTTTCCAAGTATTTATCCTGGTAGTCATAGAATTCCCGGGAGGGGATTATTTCTCCAGGCAAGGAAGCCCGCGGATGGTCGTTTCCAAGGACGCTGCATTCTATTTCTCGCCCAGTAATGGCTTTTTCGATCAGAATCTTCTGGTCATAACTAAAAGCTCGGCTGATTGCTTTTTCTAGTTGAGAGTTTTCAATAACTTTAGTGATACCCACACTTGATCCCAAATTAGCTGGTTTAACGAAGAGAGGTAGGTTAAACTTTTCTTGAATTTCAGCCAGAAGTAATTCTTTCTGGATGTGCCACTGAGAGAGAGTTAGGGTTAGATGAGGCACGACCGGCAAATCATAAGATTGCCAGATTTTTTTACACATAGCCTTGTCCATGCCCAGGGCTGAGGCCAGAACTCCTGCCCCTACGTAAGGCACTCCAGCTAATTCCAGCAGCCCTTGGATGGTGCCATCTTCTCCAAAAGGGCCATGAAGTACAGGAAAATAAATGTCAGCTTGGAGCTCATGACTGAAGAAAGATGAATTCCAGGGGAGAAAAGAAAAAAATTTCCCGGAGTTAAGTTCTTCTTGAGGCTTTAATGGAGAGGGCACCCGCCGCCAAAGCCCCTCTCGGTTAATATAGATGGAAAGGATTTCAAATTTTTCTTTATCTAAATGAGAAAAAATGGAGGCCGCGGAAATAAGTGATATTTCATGTTCAGCTGACCTTCCTCCGAAAAGCAGGGCTACTTTTATTCGTTGGTTCTGACTCATCATTTTTTATTGTAACAAAAAAAGATAGGTCAGACTATTAGTCTTTAGCTTTCTAGCTAGAGAATTATGAAATATAATCAATTCATTAGTTGAAGAAAAACACTCTTTTATTTCAAATAAATAAACCTAACGATTAGTGATAATTTTTAAAATAATTTTTAATTTAATCTAAAAAATAAAGGGAGGTAAGAGAGGTATTGTTTAGAGAGAATCTTCGAGCCGTTGACTGGGATTAAATTTAACCTTCTTTTTAGCTGAAATCCGGATTGTTTCGCCTGTTTTGGGATTTCGACCCATTCTTTCCTGTCTGACTTTAATTTCAAAACTGCCGAAACCAGAAAGAGTGATTCTTTCCCCCCTTTGTAAAGCCATGCTGACACCTTGGATTAAAGCGGATAAGGCTTTTTTGGCTTGATCGAGGGTGATGCCAGCATCCTTTGACATTTTGTTGATGAGGTCCTTTTTATTCACCCAAAGCCTCCTTTGCTGATTTGAAAAATGATTTTGATTTTATGTTATTGTGGAGAAAATAGGATGTCAAGAATATATTATTTATAATGATTAATTATAATTTTCCTTGCTTCATTTTCCTAACATTCTCTGAATAATCGACTAAAAAAGTGGAGAGGTGGTCAGAGAGAAGTGGTCAATGAAGGAAAACATGAGGGAGAGGCAATAAGATTTTGTTAAGATTTAGGTTATAGCCCATGGGAAGAGAGTTTTTTAGATAGTTAAAAATTGACACGTAAATTCCAGCTGAATATAATGATACCAACAAGATTTAAGCAAGAGGTGAAATCGTGAAGATTAAAATTATGCTTTCGCGGGGGAAAATATTTTTATTAGCGATGCTATCACTGGGCATCTTGATGATGGGGGCTTGGCTTATAGCTCAGCAGAAACAGCAGTATGAGATAAAGAAGGCCATAATCTATCAGGATATTTATCCCATTATTTCTGAATCAGATTTGTACTGTTCTTTTCTAATTTGGGATAAAAAAGAGAAGCCGGATTTGAAGATAGTTGGGGCGGAGAGGGAATACGAGAGAGTGCTTTTTAATAATGATGATATTGTTTATTTAAATAAGGGGAAAGCTGAAGGTCTCCAACCAGGTCAATTATTTCTAATTCTTGAATTTGAACGTAAATTAGGCAATTACGGGTATTTGGTCCATAAACGAGGCCGGGCCAGAGTAATTCATCTAAGTGAACATGGAGCCACAGCCCGAATTGAAAAGGCTTGTGGTCAGGTGATGTTAGGTTTTTATTTAGTTCCGTTTGAAGAGAAGGAAGGTTTAGCCGGGAAAGATCTAGGTTATAACGTTCCTCCTTATAAGACTCCAGGCCCTAAGGGAGAAGTGATTTATCTTTATATTGATTTCAATCAAATTGGCAAAGGGCATTGGGCTTTGATCAATTTGGGGCAAAGCGATGGCTTGAAAGTAGGTGATCAACTTATTGTTTATCGAGAACCGGTTAAAGGAGCGCCTCTTCAAATCATTGGTAATGTTTTGGTTATTGATGTCCAACAACATACTTCAACGATTAAAGTTCTTTCTTGTCGGGATGCTATCCGCATTGGAGATTTTATTCAATTTCGGCCTCAAGCCGGTCAATAAGAAATTTCAAAAGTTAATTTCGATTAATTTCTCTTGACGATTGTTGAGGAGGATTACATTTTTATTTAAATTTTTTATTTAATTTAATTAAAAAAAGGTTTTAGTGGTGGGGGCCAGAGTGTTAGACTAAATATGAATTGAGCCCCTGAAAGATTTCCTGAAGTTTAACAGAGGTGAATAAAGGGAAGGATTTTAGAGCTAGTTGACATAATTTGTAGATTTTGCTAGCTTAAATTTGCTCAGAAGTGAGCGGGCGTAGTTCAGTGGTAGAACGTCTGCTTGCCAAGCAGAAGGTCGGCGGTTCAAATCCGCTCGTCCGCTCCATTTTCCTAAGAACTGTCAGAAAGTGATGTTTCTATGTTTCTCCAGGGCGCGGTACCCAAGTGGCTAAGGGAGAGGTCTGCAAAACCTCGATTCGCCGGTTCGAATCCGGCCCGCGCCTCTCTTCTCCCCCCAGAAAATGCCCCTCCTTCTAAATAAGTGTAAGTTGAATCTACAAAAATAATTAAAGGGTAATAGGCTGGAGGTAAAGTCAGTGGGAAGCCAAGCCTGACTTTTTCTGGTAGAGGAGGAAAAGATAGAGTGAAGTTATCCACAAGAAGATGTCGCCGATAAGCAGAGGCAATCCCACCTGCCGACTTAATGAGCCGAAGCAACCACATTCGGTATTAATCCCCCGGAAGATAGTGATAGTAATTATCACTATGAATCCTCCAAAAAGGCAAACAGCCAAAAAAGAAGCTCCCTGGCGAAAAATTCTAGTTATTAGACCAAGACCGATCAAGAGTTCCAGCCAAGGCAAGACGATGGCTCCTAGCAGGGCTAAAGATTCAGGAAAAAGGCGATAATTAAGAATAGCTCGAGCAAATTCGAGAGGATGACCGATTTTGGTTAAACCGGACCAAATAAGGACTCCACCCACAGTGAGGCGGGCTAAAGTCTCCAAAGGGAGGTTAAGTTGGGAAAGGAGAAGTTGTTTGGGTTTCATGGTATTTATCCACTAGAGAATCGAGATTTAGGCAGGAAAATAAGTTTAACTCTTTCTTCCAATAATAATTATTTAGAAAACTCATTTTAATGGTCATGTGAAGAAAGCTGAGATTCATTATTTATTTTTCTTCAGAGTGGCTTACTTCGACCGGCAGACCAGCGGTTTGCCAGCCTTGCCAGCCCTCAAGGATTACTCGAATTTTGGGGTAGCCGTGTTCAACCAATTTTTGAGCTAAGGCCACACTGGAAAGACAATCTCCACCTTCGCAATAAACTACAATATTTTGAGAAGTAGGGATAAGACCGGGATGGAAAATTTTTTCGAAATCTTCATAGGGGAGGTTTAAAGCCCCGGGAATGTGGCCTGCTTGGTAGAGTGAGGGTGAGCGACTGTCGATGAAACAGGTGCCTTCTTGAGTCAGAAGATCGGCTGCCTCATCTAAAGAGATGAATGTAATTCCTGGAGAAGTGGCTGTTTCTAAAAAACCGGGGGATATATTTCCTTGGAACCATTGAATAATCAGTTTAAAGTTAGTCAAGCAAGCAATGAAGACAGCCAGACCTCCGATGATAACTGCTTCTCGGAAGATTCTACTTCCATTAGTCATGATTAAGGTAAAGCTTTCTAGCCAAAAATAGTCTGGTATTTTTTTAAGCCTTCCCTAAAGACATGAATGGCTCTTTTCAGGTCTTCTTCTTTAAGAACGTAAGCAATCCGAACTTCATCTCGTCCTTTCTCTGGAGTAGCGTAAAAGCCGCTGGCTGGAGCAACCATGACTGTTTCTCCCTCTAGTTCAAATTCAGTCAGCATCCAACGGACAAAATGCTCGCTGTCTTTAACGGGTAAACGGATAATAATATAAAAAGCTCCTTGAGGTTTGTGCATGGTGATGCCTGGAATTTTCTTTAATTCTTCATAGAGAACATCTCGTCTCCGTTGATATTCTTGACGGATGGCCGCGAAGTATTCGCGGCCTATTTGATAGGCAGCGAGAGCTGCTTTTTGCTCCATAGTCGGTGGACAGAGTCTCGCTTGAGCAAATTTAAGAACGGCTTCGTAAATTTCGGGATTACGGGTAATCACGGCCCCGACTCGAGCTCCACAACAACTGAATCTTTTGGAGATGCTGTCAATGACAATCGTCCGGTCTCGGACTTCTTCGAATTCAAGAACACTGGTGTGGTGAACTCCATCATAAATGAATTCATTGTAAACTTCATCAGCAATAAGGAAAAGATCTTTTTTCAGCACCAGATCAACCACCCGGGAGATTTCCTCTTTGGTATAAACTGTCCCTGTAGGATTGTTGGGAGAGCAAAGAAGAATAGCTCTAGTTTGAGGAGTGATTTTGGCCTCAATTTCTGCTGTAGAGGGCAAACGGAATCCTTTTTCTACATCCAAAGTTAAGGGAATAATGTTGACATTAGCAAACGAGGCATATCCATTATAATTAGTATAATATGGCTCAGGAATAATAATACTTCCTCCTGGGTCGGAGACAGCGCTGAAGGCGAAATGGATAGCTTCTGAGCCGCCTATGGTAATGACAATATTGTCTGGTGTAATATTGTGGCCTCTTTCTTGATAGTAATTAGCAATAGCTGTCCTGAGTTCGAGGAATCCTTGAGCTGGTCCATAGCTCAGGACTTCATCTTGGGCCTGACAGAAAGCTTCCCAGACTGGTCGAGGTGTAGGGATATCCGGTTGGCCAATATTAATAAAATAGACTTTTATTCCCCTCGCTTGAGCTTTGTCGGCTAGAGGTTTTAGTTTTCGAATCGGAGAGGCCTGAATCTCCCGCCCCCTTTTTGATATTTTCATTGATAATGCCTCCTCTCACTAATGATAGTTATTAAGCCAAGGTGAGAAATGATTATGACAGATAGCCAGGATTTTTGTCAAAAAATTTTCTTGCCCCTGAGAGGTTCATTCTGATATGAATTTATAGGCTTTTTGATTGAATAATGTTATATTTAATCCAAATAAGATAAAAGCGAGACAGGTGGAAAGAGAGGTCTGTTTAGTCCAGGCAAAAATTCTCGAGAAGTACAAATGGGGTCAGTATATTCTTTTTTATCTTTTTGCTCCAGAAATATCAAAACTAGCTAAGCCCGGTCAATTTGTAATGATCAGAGTTAGTGAGCAATTTATTCCTCTCTTACGGCGACCTTTTAGTCTAATGAGTGTGGACCCAAGTGAGGGAAGAATCGCTATTTTTTTCCAGATAGTTGGGCGGGGAACATCTCGACTGAGTCAATACTCGCCGGGAGAGAGTTTAAGCTTAATTGGGCCCTTGGGCCAGGGATACTCTCTGAGTGTGCTTAAACCAGGGGATAAAGTTATCTTAGTGGGAGGGGGACGGGGAATTGCTCCCTTATTTTTCTTAGCCCAGCAGTTGAAAGAGAAAAAGATAAGAGTAATGATTTTTTATGGAGGCAAATCGGCTCAGGATCTCCCGTTAAAGTCCCTTATCGAAGAAGAACTTGGAGTGGAGGAACTTGTCTTAGCTACGGAAGATGGTTCTTTAGGCGAAAAGGGATTAGTTACAGAAGTGTTGGAACGAAAAGAAATTTGGCCAAGAATTGAGAGAGTTTATGTTTGTGGGCCAGAAGCAATGATGAGAAAAATAGCCCGAATGATAGAAGTTTGGGGCGTGCCTGGAGAGTTTTCTTTGGAAACTTATATGGGTTGTGGACTTGGTATTTGCTGGAGTTGTGTGCGAAGGATAAAAAAGGCCAATAGCTGGTCTTGGGTGAAGATTTGTGAAGAAGGCCCTGTTTTTCCGGGTGAAGTTATAAAATGGGAAGAAGACTAAAATTTGTCGGCAAGGAAGTTTAGCTTGAAAATAAAAACAAAAATGTAATTCAAGAGAAAGCAAGATCATGGCGGTTCAAAAAGTTGATATGTCCGTAGATTTAGGTTTCTTTCGTTTGACCAATCCAGTCCTGACGGCTAGTGGTACCTTTGGTTATGGAATAGAAATGATGCCCTTTGTTGAATTGAAAAAATTGGGTGGGGTAGTAACGAAAGGATTGTATTTTGAGCCGCGAGAAGGTAACCCTCCTCCTCGTTTGGTAGAAGTTACCGCTGGTCTTTTGAATGCTATCGGATTGCCTGGAATCGGTGTTAAAGCCTTTATCCGAGATATTCTGCCCCGTCTTCGAGAAGAAAAAGCCACGGTGATTGTCAATGTTTGTGGTGAAACTGTTGAAGAATATGTGAAAGTTGTTCGATGTCTAGATGAAGCTGAAGGAATTGCGTTTTATGAATTAAATATTTCCTGTCCCAATGTCGAAGAAGAAGGGCGTTGTCCTGCTCTGAATCCCCAAGCCACTTATTCTGTTGTCTCTAGAGTTAAAAAAGCTGCCCAACGTCCGATTGTGACTAAATTATCTCCCAATGTCACCGATATTGCCCTCATAGCTCGAGCAGCTGAGGAGGCTGGCAGTGACGCTCTTTCTCTAGTGAATACTTTTCTTGGCTTAGCGGTAAACGTGGAGACAAGGCGGCCAAAATTAGCCAATGTCTATGGAGGTCTGAGTGGGCCCGCTATTAAGCCTTTAGCCTTGCGGTTGGTTTACCAGACTGTCCAGGCAGTGAATATTCCGGTGATTGGCCTGGGAGGAATTGTTACTGGATATGATGCCTTAGAGTTTTTGTCAGTGGGGGCGAGAGCTGTACAAATAGGAACAGCCAATTTTTTTGATCCTCAAGCTACTCTGCGGATTATTCAAGAAATGGAAGAATTTTGTCGAGAACATAATATATCCAGAATTGAAGATTTTATTGGCTCGTTTAGAATTTAACCATTTATAGATAGATAAAGGAGATCTTTATGCCCTTGAGAGAAACCCTTCCTATAAGCTCCTTTTCCTGGGAAGAAAGGATAATTGTGGCTTTAGATGTTGCCTCTCGGACCGAAGCCTTGAGATTGATTACTCTTCTTCCTCAAGCTAAGTTTTTTAAAGTAGGTTTACGTCTTTTTGTGGCCGAAGGACCGGAATTTGTTGAGGAGATTATTAAAAGAGGCAAAGAAGTTTTTTTGGATTTAAAACTCCACGATATTCCTAATACAGTGGGGCAGACGGTGGAAGAGATAGTTAATCTGGGAGTGAGAATGATGACTCTCCATGTGGCTGGGGGCCGAATGATGATGAAAAGAGCGGTCGAGGCGGTTCAAAATTTGAATGCTTCAAAGAAAAAATATCCTCCTTTACTTTTAGGTGTAACTGTTTTGACCAGTCTAACCCCACCCGACCTCCAAGAGATTGGAGTGGCCCTAGAACTCTCTCAGCAGGTGGTCCGATTGGCCCGGTTGGCAGAAGAGTGTGGTTTGGATGGATTAATCTGTTCGCCCCAAGAAGTAGGGGAAGTGAGACGAATTGTTAATCCTGAAATGATTTTGATTACTCCTGGAATCAGACCTAGTTGGAGTACCAAAAATGATCAGCGAAGAGTAACAACTCCTCGAGAGGCCTTTCAAAAAGGAGCTGATTTTATTGTCGTTGGCCGGCCAATTATTGCTTCTTCCCGCCCACACGAAGCTTTCTCTCGGATTGTGGAGGAAATAAAAGATTTGACTTAAATTTGAAACTAGTAGGCTCCGCTGACTGCTCCCACCGCGAAGATACCGCCGAGAATAAAGCTAACGATAAGTAAGATAACAATGGTGACTACTAACGAGACTATGAAAAAGCCTATGACTTTTTCTTTGGGCGTATCAAGCATTCCTTGGGCAAATCCCAAGTAAAGAATATAAAGGCCATAAAATCCAGCCAGAAAGACTAGAATTCCGAGAAAAGGGATAATATAGAGGATGCCCGCAACCCAGTAGGGAGTCATGCAGTAAACAGCCAAGGCCATGGCTTTATTCAAATTTTGAGTGGAACCGAAAGTGGGAGCTAGCGCATTAATGATGAATCCCACGATGAGCACGGAGACAAGAGAAAGAATGTAACTCAGAAGCATATAGAGAAAGGCTGAACCGAGACCATAACGATACCAACCTACAAAAGGAATATTGCGGCCAACAAGACCTAAACCAATGAAATGAGCAATAGCCGGAATTGCTGCTAGAATCATAGCATAAGAGGTAAAAAGGTCTTTGACCTGAATATCCTCAGATTTTATTGTTTCCCATGCTTTTTTGGGATTTAAAATTATCCCCTGGGCTCTGGAGACTAAATCCATACCGTGCCTCCTTTTTTATTTGTTCCAACTATATAATCATTTAATTAAAAAAGTCAAATATATTTACCTGGATAATTCATAAAAAAAGCTGTTTCCTTTCATAACGTATTGATATACAAAACTTTAAAACAAATAGAAAGAGAAGTCAGCCATGAAAGATTAGACTAATCAAAGGCTAAGATTTTTGGCTGTTCTTGAGTCAATTTTTCTTGTTTTTAAATTTTATGAATAGATCAGGTTTAAAAAAATTTAGATAAGAAAGAGGTAAAAAGAGGTAAAAAAGGATTTTTTCTTGAGTTCTTTTCTTGAAATGATCGCCAG
>Ga0190361_1000804_pt1 | contig 12264 bp, 17 predicted proteins | sample 48721845_MG_FD_161273 | JGI IMG/M metagenome (GOLD analysis project Ga0190361, IMG submission 161273) | Hydrothermal vent microbial mat bacterial communities from Southern Trench, Guaymas Basin, Mexico - 4872-18-4-5_MG | ecosystem: Environmental > Aquatic > Marine > Hydrothermal vents >...
GCTGTAGGTGGGGGATTTCTGTATTTCCTCATATGCTACCTCTACCACAACCTTTGGTTTCAGTTTCACCTCTTTTCCCATCTGCTCGGAAATCTCCCCCTTCAGTGTTTCAGTCATCTCCCTGAATTGCTCATCCGTGAACCCAGTCCCCATTTTGCCGATGGTCAGGAATTCACCCGTATCCGGATCCAGAACCGCCAGTAGGAAAGAAGCCAGCCAGTGGGCCCTTCTACCCTCGCCCCATGTTGCTCCTATTATCACCAGGTCGAGGGTTTCCATTATGGGTTTTATCTTATACATATATCCAACCCTCGATCCGGGCTGATATGGGGCATCTAAATTCTTTGCCATCACCCCCTCATGTCCAAGGTTTAGAGCACGTCTGTAGAATTTATCTGCCTCCTCTATGCTATTGGTGATGGATTGTTCAGCGAGCTTAAATGTGTCTGTTTCCATGATAATTTTTTCCAGGAGTTTTCTCCTATTCTTGAATTTTTCACCGATCTTGCTCTCACCCTCATAAAAAACCACATCAAATAGGTTTATCTCCACCGGAATTTTTTTCACCATTTCTGGGATGTCATACTTCCTTTTTATCCTCCTTGATAGATCCTGAAATGGCCTTGGATGTCTGTCATCCAAACCCTTTATGGCAACCATCTCCCCCTCTACTATTGCAGAATCCCCCCTTATATTCTCCTTTGCAGATTTTACAATCTCTGGAAACTGCTTTGTAACATTCTCCAATCTCCTGGTAAATAGATGTACCTTAGAATTATCTTTGTGTATCTGTATCCTTGCCCCATCATATTTTATTTCAAAGGCAACTATCTTGAATTTATCCAATACCTCTTGTATATCCTTTGCCTTCTGAGCCAGCATCACCTCCATTGGCCTCCCAGGCATTAGGTTGATTTTTTTCAGACCGTCATTGCCCTCTGACTTGGCAATCCTTGCTACTTCTCCAAGATCTGAACTCAGGGAATATGCCCTCTCCACCAACCTTGGATCTACCTGAAAGGATTGTGCGATGGCATCTCTAACGATCCCCTCTCCCACCCCCAGCCTCAATTCCTCCAGAATTGTTCTCACCAAGTAACGGCTTTCCTTGGGCTGCGAAAATGACAATAACTCGGCAATATAGGAAATTTTTTTATCCTGTGATCCCTTCCCGGTCAAGGATGCTAATTTATCCAGATTCTCATATACCTTTCTAACCGTTAATCTTTCTGTAAACAATGTGGTTTGAGCCTTCTTTACCATAAGTTGCTCGGCAGCTATCCCCGTGTCTCCAGTTTCTCTTATTTTATCCTCTACCTTATTTTCGGGGATGCCCGAGACGATTGAAATGGCTTTAATCACCATCTTGTGTCCTATGCCAAGCTCTTTTTCACTCCATGATGGAAAGACCCTACCCCTCAGAAATAGCAGAATAATCTGAAGATCCTCCCGTGGAACCTCAGCAAGGAAATCGGCAACTATGGATGTCATTTCCAATCTGCTGCTGGTCTTTTCCAGTTTCTGATAGACCTCTGTTAATCTTGAGTAGTCCATTCTATCATTTCACTCCATCCCCCATCTCATTAAAAATTGAGATTAATTAAGATTATTGAAATTCACCTCTTAAATCCTCTAAATTCTTTGAAAAAAACAAGTGGCTCGGGCATTTGCAGTCACTACAGCCAAAACCTTTAATTGAGTCAAATTGTTTCTCGAGATTTCTTGCTATGTTACATTCCTCTCTTCTGTCAGATTCCACACAGATAACCTCTCTTATTACCGCCTCTGATAATAAATAGTCGATATGCCACCAGAGCCTTTTTTCCTTTCTAAGGTGTCTTTTTACCCTCGCTTCTATGCCATTCAATGCAGAACCAACATAGGCATAGAATCCCTTTTTAAATCTTATCTTTCCCAGTTTTCCGATCTCAATTTCCCGATCATTTTCCACTTCAATTAGAAGTATGTAAGAGCCCTTCATTCCGTTTCATCCTTTGTTTCATCCCTTAATTCAGCACCAAATTCCCCCAGAGAAAAATGAATGGCATTGAGTATTAATGTTCTGTGACCGAGAAAAGATCTTATATTTTTCAATTTCAAGTTCTGAGAAAGGTAATCTGAATTGAATGCAAAATTTAGGAAGTGGGAGAGTGTAGTGGGAACGGCACTCAGGAAGGTGGTTCCTTCTGGCCGCTTATAGCCGATGAATATATTCAAACCCTCTGGAGCCGTTTTGGTCATCAGAAGTAGATTAACTGGGAGCGATCTTTCCCTTGCTTCCCTTTCAATGGACCTCATCTCCTTTTCGTCGATATTAGCGAGAAACTCCTCAGGTTCAAATTTGTATTTCACACCCTCGATTATATCCATAGACTGGAGAACTGTGCTAGCCACATCCCTGGAATTTGAAAAATCGATACCCCTCAGCAAATCTTCCCTATATTGCTTCGCATCGGCAACAGTATTTATCTCCTTTCCGGAGAGTAGTTTTACCAATGGCAAAGGCTTTGGTCTACATTCAATGGTTTCAGATTCTTCAGCCAATCTGATCTTGGTTCTTGCCAAGGATAACAGCTTCTTCGTTCCCTTTATGATGTATTTGTCCATTATTCTATTAAATATATTAAATATTGGGATTTTGTAGAGTTAAATTCGGATGTGAGAATTCTTGTTTTTACTTTGTATCCTCTCACTCATTTCCTCAGGCCAATGTCTCCAGAATCTCTTCCGGTTTATTTTTTGGAGAGGAAGCCTTCCCATTAAACATCCTTGCTTTAAGTTTGATCATCTTTTATGTCACATCTCCTCATTAATTACTCAGGAAAGAAAGTAGAAAAAAGTCCTAACAAATGGAAGTTTAATTTTTTTAATTGCTTCTTTAAAAACATCCATTTTACTTTTTCTAGCCGCTTTTTCTGTTTCTTTATATTTCCTATTCAGAAATCAAAATAGAAAAAGCCTCTATTTATTCTAACCTTCCAGATTACCTCTTTCGTTGAACCTGATCTTTATCTTTTCCGGATTCTAAAAGCACTCCAATTATCAATAATACTGTAGTGGGAGCAAGCCAGATACCAAAGGTAATCGCACAATAAAAAATAAGGGAACCAAAGGCAAGAGCGATATCGCCCTTAACAACAAAGGCTAATGCAATTAAAATACCAAAACCATAAACGATAATAGTCCAGATATAAATCAACCATTTACATACTTTGTTTATTCTCATTTTTTCCCTTAATCTCCCCAACCTCTATATTACTCCCTTCATTAATCATTCAGAATACAAAGCATAAAAATCCCAATCATCCAGCATCACACCAGCCCCTCATAGATCTCAATCAATTTTTCAATGGTCTTATCTACCGAGTGCTGCTTCACATATTCCTTGCAATTCTCCGATAGTCTATCCCTGTTCTTATAAGCCAGTTCCATTTTTTCCATCAAATCGCCTTCCTTTCCTCTTTCATAGAGATAGCCATTCACCCCATCCTGGATTGTATCCCTCAAAGCCAGGGCATTTGCCCCAACAATGGGGGTTCCGCAGGCCATTGCCTCTAATGCTACCAGGCCCTGGGTTTCGGCAGTAGATGGAAATATAAACAGGTCTAATGAAGAATAAAAGGCCAAGAGATCCTCCCTGCTCAAAAATCCCAGGAATTTCACATTCTTTTTGTCCTTGGATATTTTTCTGTAGTAATTTTCTGCGGGTCCCTTCCCCGCTATTATTATCTCACCATCAAATTTATCTGAAATTTCTATTAAATCCTCTAAATGCTTTTCATAACCAAATCTTCCACAGAATCCAATTACCTTGCCTTCTTTTATACCATATTTATTTTTAAATTCCTCTGTCTCTACCGGTTTGAAAAAGTTTAGGTCAATGCCATTAGAGAGGACTAAGGCATCTTTAACCCCCTTCTTCAATAGCCTTTCCCTGATCACATTGGATGGACAGGTAACAACGCTACAGGAATTCAAAAGTTTTTTCTCCCAGAGGTTATAGAGCCTCATCAATGTTTTTTTCAATGGACCCTTTCTGGTTATGTATTCAATATACTCATCCGCAGGCGTATGATATGTGAGGATTCTTGGAAGCCCATATTTCTTAGATATATAGAGGGCGGCTATGGCCATACTAAACAGGCCGTGGATATGGATTATATCCAGATCCTCGCTTTTTTTCGCTATACTTGCGGGAATAGCCACTCTGTAACCCTTATAAAATTTGAATTCAAACGATCTGAAGGGGAATTCCCTTTCCTTTGGTTTGTAACTGCTCGATGGATAATAGATATAAATTTCATAACCCCTCTCTTCCAGCTTCTCCTTCCACATTGCTATGGTGAAGGTAACACCATTAACCTGTGGAAAATATGTGTCTGTGAAGATTCCTATTTTCATCCTTCTTTTTATTTTTACTTTTTCAATAAATATTCATAAATAGCCTTTAACCTAGCACCTACTTTTTGAAGTGAATGTTCTCTGGAGAGTTTGAATGCATTCCTTGCCAGTCTATGTCTTAACCATTCATCATCGATAAGCCTCTTTAATTGAATCCCGAATTCCTCATCATCCCTTGCCTTTAAACAATTGTAATCATCCTTCAACCAACCATTGTAGGTGGGAATGTCCCTGACCAGGATCGGTTTTTCGCAGGCACTCGCTTCCAAAAGAACGATCCCCTGGTTTTCGCAATGGCTGGGAAAGAAGAATATATCGCAACCAGAATATGCAGATACTATGTCATCGATGTAGTCTATGAATGTAACATTTTTTGGTGCTTCATTTACCAATTTTTTAACCCTCGGGTCCTCTAACCATCTATATCTCCTTCCGATCCAGATAAATCTATTATCAATTTCTCTTGCAATATTAATAAAGCTTTGAATCCCCTTTCTGATAAATAAATGTCCCACGGAGAAGGGAACCATCCCCTCCAGAGAAAATTCTTCCCTAAATTCTTTTCTCTTCTTCTCTGAGGATTTGAATTTTTCTATATCTACGCCGTTGCTAATGACCCTGATTTCCTTATTCACCCCATAGCCTTTCAGAACCCTCCTCGTATATTCAGACGGACAGAGGACGAGGTCGGCTTGATTGTAGTAATAGGTTAGGTATCTCTGTAAAAATGGCGCAATAGAATTACTGAAATGATAACTATCCCTGAAGTCGTCTGCGGTAACATGGGCATGTAGAACTACCTTCTTCCCCAATTTCTTCATCTTTTTGGCAATATACAGAGACTTCAAGCCAATGATATTGATGTGAATAATATCAAAATCCTCTTTTAGGTTACTGGTATGGGGAACGTTATTGAGATCCATGGATTTCCTCTGGTTATCTATTGCCGCACCAATACCGCCGACCTTGAGCATGGATTCCAGTTCCAGGTAGTAACAGATCTTCATGTTAAAGATAGTAGATAGATTAGTTAAATAAAATTATTGTAATCGCTTCTCTCTGCCCATCTCAAATTGCATTCCCCTAGAACAGGCTACACATATCCCCTTTTCTGGGATATAACACTTGGAACAAACGCGTTTTCCACACAGAACGCAAGTATGCAATCTTCCGACATTTCCGCAGATATCACAAAGTCCTTGGTCCATAATCTACTTTGGGATTCCGTATATTTAACACGTTAGATGTAACGCGGCAATTACCCTCTTTTCTCCAGAAACCTTGTTGTAGAGATCAACTGCCTTTCTCGTATCCATTGCCTTTAATTCTATCCCCAGAGAATTCAGATAATCCTCGACATTCTTGGGAACAACCATAAGCCCCGAGTATCCAGTCCCCACTATTAACAATTCTGGCTTCTTCTCTACAATCTCATCCAGATCCTCTATCTGCAATCTATGACCCTCCCTTCTCCACCAATCCCCTTTGACATGATCCTCAAAGATGATCACATCATTTCTGTATTCTCTTCCATCGATAACAATTCTTCCAAATTCATAGCTTTCGATCCTCATTTTACATCGATCCAGAGGTGTAGTAATCTATAGGGTTCTCCTGAACCCCCTTTATATAACAAGAATTTCAATTTCTTTCTTCCCTTTTCCTTTGGCGAAAATGTAAAATTCTCCGTAAAGGTTTCATTGTGGTTTAACTTGATAGTTGTCTCCTTCAGAAGTTTATCGCCCAGCGTTATCTGAAGTGTATAATTGATCAATTCATACTCGTGATTTACAATACCTATGATTACGGTGCCGTTTTCCCCGATTTTGAGGTTCTTTGGATAATTATCTGCCATCCCCCCGGGGCCAAGGATATAGAACTCCGTGAACTTTTCCCCCCGCTTCGGTGTTACTATCACATAAATCAGAGCGGATATCGATGCCAGAATGGATAGTATCAGGATAATGGTGAGGGCTTTATCTTTCTTATTTGTTATATCCAAGTGGAACAGGTTTTTTAGCTTCGAGGGGAGATCAACGTCAACACAAAAGGTTTTACATTTACCTGAAAGGAGATCCATTAACTTACTGCCCAGCAATCCACCGCAACCCGTTATTAATACGCTGTCCAACCTAAACACCAAAATTCTTACAATATTCAATAAATTAGGATTTCTACCGATAAAATAAGTTCGAAAGGGTCCTGAATGATTATATTCGCAGCGGATGGATAAATATTCGGGCTATTCTGGGTTCCAGTTCCTGGATTATAAGCTGTGGTGGGGGCGGAGGATATTGCAAAGCACATCGGGCCGAAGAACGGGGACAAGATAGAATGCGACGAGTGAGGATAAGGAGGATGTGAAACTGCTTTGCCTGCTCGTTCGGACCGGTTGTTTTCACACGCCGTTTTCCACCCTGACTTTTCTCTGTAAAAACTCTCTGGTCTGGTTTGAAGCCATAAAGAATATTATTTTTTACTGTATATGGAAATGGACTTCATGACGGGACGCCAAGGGATAGGAGGTGGGTGGATGCCGGTAGTGGCGGTGTTCTGGTGTTGTGGGAGTACAGAAAGTGTGGCTGAGGTAATCCCTTATTCGTATCAAAATAGATACGAAATATTTAAATATTCGTATTATAAATAATACTTATGGACGAAGTAATAAGATTTCTCAACCACTGGTGGAGAGAAGGCAGTGTGAGAGAGGACCTGGCAAAGGAATACAGGAGAGAATACTTCGATGAAGTAGTGAATTTATTGGGGGACAGACAGATCATAGTTATTTATGGACTGAGGAGGGTGGGAAAGAGCACACTGATGTATCAACTGATCCAGGAACTGATCGAAAAAAAGGTTAAGCCAATGAACATATTATATTTCTCATTCGATAAGAAGATCGGGGAAATAAAAGAGATCCTGGACACATACACCAAGATAACAGAGAAAGACTATGAGAGAGAGAAAATCTTTGTATTTCTCGACGAGATATACAAACTCAAAGACTGGTACAAGGAACTGAAACTGCTCTACGATGCCCTACCAAATATAAAATTCATCATCTCCGGTTCTGCAAGCCTGAAAATAGAAAAGGAAGCGAGAAAAAACCTGACTGGGAGAGCATTTTATATCGAAGTAAAACCATTAACCCTCAAAGAATACACCGAACTCAAGTATAAAACAGAGATAAAAAACATAAAAATCTGGGAGGACAAACTGAAAATCAATTTCCCCATCTTCCTCAAGAAACCATTCCCGGAGATAATCGACTTCGAACACGATAGAGTGGTGAATTATATCAGGGAACTGGTCCTGGACAAAATCCTGTTCACAGACTTCCCCAAGGCATTTAAGAAGATCGACATCGACCTGCTACAGACCCTGTCTGAAATATTCCTCTCCAATCCAGGAATGTACCTGAATATCGAATCCCTATCCAAGGACCTGAAAAAAAGCAAAAACGACATAATCCGCCATATCAAACTACTTGAATTGGGATACATAATAAGAATTGTTAAGAACTACAGAGGCTCAAGGATCTCCGCATCGAGAAAATTGAGGAGGGTTTACCCTTACCATCCATCCCTCATCCAGGCCGTGTTTAAAGATATCCCCGAACCAAGATTAGTGGAATGCTTTGTAAGAAGCCATTTAGATGCAGAGTTTTATTGGAGAAAAAATGGCAGAGAGGTTGATTTCATTCATAATGACGCCCCAATAGAGGTTAAATACAGAGATAACATATCGGAAAAAGACCTAAAAAACCTGTTCGAATACATGGAGAAATTTAAAATAAAAAAAGGTTATCTGGTCTCAAAAAACAGATCCGATGAGATCCATAGAAACAATAAGGCCATAAAAATCTTACCCGCATGGTACCTTGCACTAAAGAAATTCAGTGAAATCACAAGAACGGGAGACAGAATCTCTCAGCTAAATCCAGAAGAAGAAGCCCGAGAAGGTTGACGGATGGGTAGATATCCGGGGATTTTTTGGACGGGAATCCTTAAGCGGTCACTTCCACAGGGGGATGAATTTAATTTCCTTGCCTTAATCCCGTAGAGGGTTTCATCATCAAAATTTAATGACAGATATTTAAGTTTATACTCTATATTACAATAGAGGCAGGATGGAAAAGCTAAGTTCGGTGAAGGTAAAAATGCCGGAAGAATTGATAAAATCACTTGACCTGCTTGTGGATGTTGGGGTATATCCAAGCAGAGATGAGGCAATCAGGGATGCTATACGATTGTATATCGAAGAATCTAAGGGGGGATGAAAATGTCTGAGGTCGTGATCAGTGTAAAGCTCCCGGCCAGTACCGTAGAGGAGATAAAACATGGAAGGGGATTTACAAATGTTGGAGAGTTCATAAGATCAGCAACAATACGGCTTTTGCTGAGAATGAGGATTCTACCGCAGTCTTTTTTAGTCGATCGCATCACCGGGGAACTAACGAAGAGAATGACTGAAAGAAGAGAGGTATTTGATCCAGAGAAAGAAATAAAGATGTTAAGAAAGATCCGGGAGGATATCTGGAGAGAAAAATATGCTGAGAGTAGTTCTTGACAGTAACGAATTTGTCTTTGGATTTCGAGGAGTATCTGAGCCAAACAAAATTCTGAGACTGGCCGGGGTCAAATTTGAGTGCATAATACCTCAATCTTAAACACAGAGAGGGGAAGGATTTTGCATCATTTGTTAGAGACACTATCCTGCGAATGGATATGGATGTATTAGACGAATCCGGGATACCGCATATATTGATTGAAAAATATGTTTCTAAAGGACTAAAACCTGCAGATGCACTGATTGCCGCATTTACGGAATGGGTAAATGCCGACCTTCTTATCTCAGAGAATAGACACCTCGTCAGGGAACTAAAACCCGAGGGATTTAAAGTCTTACAGGCAAAGGATTTCATCAGGGTTCTTGAAGAATCTGCAGATACCATTTAGAAGATGAAGCCAAGCCCGAGCTGGTTGATATTATGTTTGATTCGGGTTATCATTTACTGAATCTAAAGCCAGTCCCCTATTGCGTGTTGTAGGGCGTCTCTGAAGTTCAGGTGTTTGCGCCTCTGATGGTAAAGAATGTCGTGGATGAAGACGCCGATGAAGATTATCACGGCGTATATTGCCATTCCGATTCCGTGGGAATTGACTATGCTGGAAGGAAAGTCGGGGGTCGCCTGGATATCCACCTTGGGGATGGATACCATCATGTCGCTCACTGGGTAGAATATCTGAACGGGGCGTCCCACCATGTCCGCGATTAAATGCCCCGTGAGCATTATGGTTAACAGTAAGAAGAAGGTCTGGAATTTATCGGATGGGGTGTTTCTCTCGAGATAGTAGGATATCAGGAACAATGTGAAGGGGATCAGAAAAACGATGAAGATATTGTGGAATGGGCAGCATTGCGTTGCATATCCCAACGAAAGTAGGAAATGGTCCAGGTCTATTAATATGGAACAGAAGCTTATGAAGACGATCAGGCTCAGTTTGTGCTTTCTGTGCAGACCCATCGCCAGACCGGCCAAGAGCGCGAGGATGAAGTGGGATAGTGTGTCCATATTTTAATATTTTTATTTCTCGGATAAAAATTTCCATTGATTGGCTATATTCGCATAAGTATTCTGGGATTTTTTGGACGGGATGATACCTGCCGGGAATACTTAAGCGTTTGCAGATAAAGTATTTGACATAGGTAATCGAATTTAAACTATGAGACAGAATATATTATATCAACTAAAATGCGAACAGAAATAGAGAAAGCAGTGAATGAGATAAAGAAAATTGACACCGAGGATAGGGTTGAATTCATAGTGCTATATGGTTCCTCTGTTAAGGAGAAATACGGGGAACTCTCAGATATAGATCTGGCCATCTACTATCGGGGTAATAAGGAGGAAAGATTTAGATTCAGGATAAAGGTTCTCGCGAGAGTAAGCAATAGATTTGACATCCAGATGTTTCAGGATCTTCCTCTGTATATAAAAAAGGACATAGTGAGTAGTGGTAAACCACTTTACTATAAGGATTACGAGACGATATTTGATGAATACCTGAGAACAATCAGGGGATATGAAGACTTTGAAAGACATCTAAATTACTATTATTCCAGCTTGAGAGGAATACAAGAATGAAAGAGCAGGACATGAACAGGATCTTGGTAAAATTGGATGAAATGGATAGATATCTGAGAGAATTAGGTGAAATTCTTCCAGAGGAGGACGAATATCACAGAGATTTAATAAAAAGAAGGGCATGCGAGAAGACTATAGAGTTAGCGTATCATAGATCTCCTGGTAGAGAACAAGGTAATAACCCCGGATATGGGAGAAAAGATAAAAGATATGAAGGGGTTCAGGAACATCCTGGTCCATAAATACGGAAGGTTAGATGATAGACTCGTGTATAGATTCCTGACAGAGAATATAGATGACTTTACCAGGTTCAGAGATCAGGTAAATAGGTATCTAAAGTTGCTCTGAGGACAACCAAATCATTTACCCTCAACCGTAATAGATTTTATCTCAAACTAAACTCAAATTCCTTGGCTGTCGATGATGCCGTACAGGTCGGGAGTATAGTATATTACTGCAACACTGGATCCAGTGTTCGAATATCATTGTTAATTCTTTCGATCATTCCTTCAGCAGCCACCCACATTACATTGACCTTGAATTTCTCCCCGGATTCGTGCAGGGTTATTACCGATATTCGCGGTGAGGAGATGAATGTTCGGAAATGAGTTACGGATGTCTAAATAGGGGATTGAGATGAGTAATCTACTTGCCCATTAAAAACTTCTCAGGGGTTTGAATCACTACATCCTTAACCTTGTCAAATTCGGAATCATATGTCAGTAAGATGCAGGAGTAGAGAAACCCACACGCTAAAAGAATACTGTCAGCATGAGATAATGTCTCTTTCTTCTTTGAATATTTTGCCTTGAAATAACCACTCAAGATAGCAACCTCGGAGGTTGTATCAACAATTGTAAAGTTCTGGTGAATGAATTCCAGAATTGTTGGGATCAGAAATTCCTTCTTTCTGCGGATACAAATTGTTACAGTTCCGATAGGGTAACCACACTGATAAAACCCCTCACTTCACCAGAGACGATCTTGATCAGGAGTTCTCTAATTGTTTCTTTCCCTTCTTCTCCAAGCAAGAACTTCAGTAAGACTCCGGTATCAACTAAAACCAAGTCGTTTTTCTTCTCTTTCATAATCTCTTCGCCTCAAATCACGGACAAGTTCAGTAGATGACTTTCGCAGATCCTTTAATTTGAGAATTCCCTCTAACTGTTCCACCCCGATCTTTGGCTTGGAGATAACCCTTATTTCAATGCCCCCAATCGTTATATGATCTTTCCGGGGTCGTTGTAGATGTATATCCTGTGATTGCATTTTTATCATTATAATCTGGATTTTGAAAGTTAAATATCTCATCCAAATTTTGCAGCCAGCATCCAGAAGATGAAGCCGAACCCTGCGTTGGTGATGGAGGTGAGCATGATGAAGAATGAATTCTTGTATAAAGGGTCTTTTATCTGGTGTTTGAGTCGGGTTATCATTTACTGAATATATACGCATCAAATGGATAAATATCCGGGAATACTTAAGCGGTCACCCATTACATTGACCTTGAATTTCTCCCCGGATTCGTGCAGGGTTATTACCCATATTACAAGTTCCGATGGGTAATCTCCCGGAAAACCTCCGTTGCTCTCTATGGTGAGGTCTTTTATTTCTCCACCTCCACAACGAGAAATGCACCAAATGGCTTAAAAATTTTAGATAGGATTCTGTCGGATTTCACAAACCAGTCCAATAAAAATCCCGGCATTTTCTTA
>Ga0190361_1000805_pt1 | contig 12264 bp, 15 predicted proteins | sample 48721845_MG_FD_161273 | JGI IMG/M metagenome (GOLD analysis project Ga0190361, IMG submission 161273) | Hydrothermal vent microbial mat bacterial communities from Southern Trench, Guaymas Basin, Mexico - 4872-18-4-5_MG | ecosystem: Environmental > Aquatic > Marine > Hydrothermal vents >...
CCAAGTCTGTGCCTGCAACCCGAACAATGTAACGATACTCTTCCGACGACAAATGTGTTCACTCCTCATTAGGAAGCAAAAACACCAAAACATCCAAATAAACTTTACGTACAAACAGGAAAGAGACGAAGCAAACGTGTGTTTTGTGGGCCTTGTTCTCCGCCTTTTTGGCGGATTACAGAGAGAAGAGTTTGTGAGGCTTCTTTTCTAGAAGAAGACACGTAAAAAGGAGTTCATAAAGGTTTCCCAAAAAACACGAAAGAGTACCGTTACAGCGTGTCAACATAGAGCAATCTCCCCAACCAGATAATCCTCCTCAACCAACAGAGCAGCACAAGTCAAAGCCCAAAAAATTAAAGTTTACAAAGAAAATCACTCCTACCGACGTATGATGTAATCTAACTGAAAACAAATAAATATGCCAAAATCTCTAAACTAGAGAATAGCCAACACTGTTAATCATCTGTTACTGATATTGTTTGAATTGTAACGAAAGCCGGGATAGCCAAGCGGATCACACAGAAGGTGTCCGTAAACGGCGCAGACGGTCTACGAAGGTAGACGGCGTAAGCCTGGAGAACCTTCTGGGAAGCCTGTGATCCGAAAGGATCGCGCGGGTTCGAAAGGAGGCAGTAATCTGCCTCTCGAGATTCCTGCTCCCGGCGCCACCTCTCACTTCTCTTCGACGCTTCAAAGGTCAGTGTCACGGCACCTTCTGTGCTTTGGAGACAACTGTTTTTGATTGCTGGAGAAAAGAAGCGTGATGGTTCGGATAAGTGTGTTTTAAGCTAAGCTTATTCTTCCCCTTCTTTATTGTGTTTTTTCCACAATGGAGGATAAGTTCCCGGCTCCATTAAAACTCTGTTTAATTCGACTGCGATGCCGTGGTTTGATGAGTACATTTCTTCGCTGCTCATTTTTGCTTTTCCTAGAGCTACGGCCTCCCCCTTTAGTGTGAAAATGGAAACGAGACTGCCGGTTTCGATTCCGCTCTCCAGTTTCACTATTCCGGGAACCGTTAGGCTGGCGCCATGGCAGAGGGAATCTACGGCCGAGTCTCGGATGAATATTTTAGGTATGTGCTCCAGCGCGTTCTCCATGGGTTGTATTACATTTCTTAGAAATGATTCGTCTCCGTCTTCCTTCCAAAAATGGTAAGCGTCAACAACATCATACAGGTTTGCTAGGGTGTCCTCCTTGAATGGCCCTGTTCGTGTGCGTCTAAGCTCTTTCATGTGCGCCCCGCAGCCCAGAACCTCACCGATATCGTGGCAGAGTTTTCGTATATAAGTGCCAGCTTCGCAGCCAACCCGAAGCAACCCATTTCTACCCTCAATCTCCTGGAGCTCGATGTAGTATATTTCCCTAACTCTTAGCCTTCTTTTAACGGAGGAGCGCAGCGGTGGGCGCTGGTATATCCGTCCGACAAACTCATTCACAGCCTTTCTAAACTTCTCCTCAGGCACATCACCGTGTAGTCGAATAACGCAGACATACTCTTTCCCCGCCGGGAGAAGAGTCTGAATCACCTTGGTTGCAGACTCAAGGGCTACGGGAAGTACCCCAGTCACCTTGGGATTGCACCGCTCCCCACAATCCCTGAGGGGAACTCTAGTGTCCCTGCATGCCCAGCCTTTTTGAGGTTCAGAATTTTTTTAACATAGGTGACAACCTCGTGGCTCGTGGGTCCCGGGGGCTTATCAACATTGATAATGCCCTTCCGTATGTATTCTTCCATCGGGCGTTTGTGGGGAGGAGTCCCATACGCAGGGTCGGAAACCGCCTTAGCCTTCTCAATCATTTCCCTCTTCTTGTCACTTGGTAGAAAACGACCAACCATTAAACCACCATCAGCAAAAATTTTTCGGTCTTTCCTCTGGGATTTAAATAAAAAAGTAGGGATTAGAAGGTTTTGATTGTTTAAACATATCAAACGTTTATTTTTACTCTTTCCTTCATTAAATCTAACAAGCCGGCTTTTTCGAGCGCTTCGGAAACTTCGCTGTCATCGGCTCCACGTTTAATCTCGATCTTGTCAGGGGTAGCCTCTATGTGTTTAATATTTGATCTGCGTCTTCTAACCTTGTTGACCGAGGGAGGCCCAGTGACGAGAACGTAGTTCTTATCTATTATATCCACTACTACGCATCTTAGGCCGGCTTCCCTTCCCGCTATTTTCACACATATTCTTCCAGGTTCAATTGCTGACATTTCTAAACCTCCAGTCGCTCTAGAGTCTGCTTCCTAGGTCGCCCTAGCAAGTTCACTCTCTTAGGAGGACGAGGCAAGATACTCTTCCACAATTGTCTTTAAAATCTTTACTATTGATTCCAGTGACCATAATTCGGTGTTGATTATCACATCAAAAACAGAATAGTCGTCAACATCGATGTTGTAAATACTCTTGAATCTCTCCTTCTCACTCTTCTCTCTCGCGAGGGTTTCTTCGAGGGCTTCCTTATACGTCTTGTTTTCTCTCTCAGCCAGTCTTCTGACCCGCACCTCTAGGGGGGCTGTCAGCAGTATCTTTATGTCAGCGAGTTCTCCAGCTTTCCATGCGCTTAGCCGGGCGTCTATAACCACGTTTCCTTCTTTTGCGGCGCGAACAGTTTCCTCATCAATCATACGGTCTATCTCGGGGTTTTTCTCAACGTAACGGCTAAATTCCTCTAGGGTCATACCCTTCTCCTTTGCTAAGCGCCGAAAAAGCTCCCCGGATGAAAGATACTTCAGATTGAAAATTTGTGCGAGTATCTTAGCACAGCTGGATTTCCCAACACCGTGCAGACCGCTAATTGTTACAACAAGACCCACTACTCACTGCCCCGAACACTACTCTTGTAAGACAGTCTCAAACATCTAGAACACAGGTATCCACCGTAAGGTCTCTCTGGGCGGCGCTTAGTCTTCGACTTTACCTTCGAAGTGCGCTCACTCCAACAACCAGAAAGAAGCGCACCGCAAGAAGCGCAAACCGGCTTGCTTGGCTTTCTTCTACTGTAGTGTGTAACTAGTCTTCCTCCGGGTGTTCTAACCTTCTTTCTACGCATAGACCTAGATCTGTGTCTTGGACTTGGCAATTTATCACCATCCCTAAACCTCAAAGTTCACTCCAAACAGGCGCTGAAAGATGCCAGCGAAAGCAAAGTTGCTAATCACATACCACCAGATAAAGTACACTCCGAAACCAGGAATCAAAGACCAAGCATCTGCAGCTTGGGGAATGTTCAGCCCCATGTAGAAACGAACGAGCGAGTAAATCTCACTACTCATTCTAAAGATGTAAATTCCTGGCCAGTAACCCAAACCGCCGAGCTGCCAAATTAGGAAGTTAATGTCAAGGTACTGTGGTCCGACCAGCCCTCCCAGCATACCTTCGGGTATCCCGGGAATGCGTGACAAATCAATGGGAAGCACCGCGACGACGGATGGAATCATTGGACCAAAACCTGGAGCACCGTAAAGATTGTTAAGATAATAGAACAGAGCCATGAAAGGTATGAGGTAGATGAGGGTTGGTTTGAAACGCTCAGACGCTTGCTCCCTCTGGATTCTTTCAATAAACTTTCTTTTCCTCTCCAATTTCAGCATCAGTTTCTGGTTATTCTCCTCTTTCGCCTTGGCCATAGCCTCTCGCCACTTTCTGATTTCCCGGCTATATCTGCGGATTTTTGCAACCGGTAGAACAATCCTGTTAACCGCACTAGCAGTAATGCTGAGCAGTAGAGAAGCGCCAAGAACAATCCACATCGATTCTGGGGGTGAATAGATACTCATTGAACCACCAACCAATAGACTATAAACTCTATCTCTTCATAGCCTTAAATAATTTAACTGTCTCAGCAGCAGCTTCCTCCGCCTTTCCATCATGATTCATAATTATCTTCACCGTAGAGCCCGTAACCTCGGCGCAGGCCATAGCAGCCGCCCTACACAACTCCTGGTGCAACCTTATATCCTCAACGGATTCTACATCCCGATCTCTGGCTACATCCTTGCTACGTCTACCCGCAATCTCTTCTGGAAAAGCCTCCACTAACACAATTATGTTGGGGCGGAGAGCCTCAACAACCCACTGAGGAAGACCAGGCAGAAAGCCCTCAGGTGTCCTAATCAGCATATGGGTGTCCACAATTACAATCTTGTCCTGAGCCTCACTCGCAATCTTTTCAGCCGCTGAACGTTGAATCTCACGCTGTATCCCCGTAGGTAAACTCCTCATCTGATCCCTATTCTCTACCAAGCCTCTAGACTTGGCCTCCTCAAACATCACCGTTCCATAGTTCATCAACACAACCTCACCAAAACCCGAAGCCTTAGCAGCTTCGAGAGCAGCATCAAGAACCGTTGTTTTGCCAACACCAGGAATGCCCGTAACAACAAATACGCTACCCTGTCTCTCAGGCAACACAACTACCTCCCGTTATCCGATACCAAGCAGTCCTCTCAAGGCAGGGTTAATAGTGGCAAGCTGCTCCTGCGCAATGATCTGATAGTACTGATAGATGATACCCACCGTTAGCAACACGCCTACCCCAGTACCTAACGCCCCTGCAAAATCAGCTAAGGCAGCCAAAACACCGACTCCCAGACCACCAAGAATCGTAACCACAGGAATATACCTATCTAGCACCTTTTCAACAATCTTAGGCGATCTCCTGAATCCAGGCACCATCATCCCTGCCTGTATAAGCTGATTCGCAATATCCCTAGAGCTTAACCCCGAAACGTCAATCCAGATGTACGCAAAAACTCCACACAAACCGGAGAAAAGTACAAGGTAAATCATTGCCCTCACAGGGTCTGCAAACACAGAACCCAAACCATTTGGAGTTGTAAGGTAATACACCAAACCACCCTGTGGAAGCAGTTGGCCTTGCGACCCCCACGAAGGGATAAACTGTCCTAAAAAGTTAACAAGGGGATTAAAGTTCCAACCAACATTATACTGTGCTATCCAACTATACTGCGGCAACCAACTAGCGCTACCCGGCAGCAAAGCCAAGATGTTATAGATTGGAACAAACCCGAAATTCGTCCACAAAACCTGGGCGAAGAGTAAAGCATTAGCGTAGAGAGCCCAAACAAGAATGACGGGAATATTAGAAGTGTAGAAGAACTTGATGGGATAGCGGCCCCGAAAACCACGGTAACGAGCGTACTGAAGCGGAATCTCAACCCGTACAGACTCAATGTAAACAACAACAAGAAACGTAATGAAAGTCGCAATCAGACCAGTCAAATCGGGCTGACCATAACCCCTATTAAAAAGATGCCAAATATCCGCATTCGGATACAAGAGGTCAAACACAAATGCTGCTCGTGCCCACTCCGAAGCCGTAGGAAGAGCGTTTATGAAATACGTGAAATCCGCAGGGTTTGAAGGGGGATAAAGATTCCTAAAGTAGCCAATAACCTTTTGAAACACACTGTAGGTATAGCTGAAAGGAAATGTCAGCGTCTGAACAGCAGCAATGACTATACCACCAGCCAGAAAATCATAGGGACTCGTAGTGGGACTGAAACAGCCCCAAAAAATCTGCCCAGCAACATTAGCCGCAATGAACAGGCTCACACCACTACCCAAACCCCAACCCTTCTGTATAGCCTCGTCCATAAGGATCAGCAGAGTTCCCGCAGCCATTAGTTGGATAAAAACAAGCAGCATTTTGTCCCCCGGCAGCGGACCATACGCGCCCGAAAACAAGTAGATTGTCACTTGAGCCAAAGTCACCAGAAAAGCCAACACTTTCTGCGTCCCGGTGAACAAGGCACGGTCCTCAGGGTTACTGTAATCCATCTCAATCAGGCGGGAGCCAACAAGCAACTGCATTATCAGCCCAGCCGTCACAATCGGGCCAATCCCCAGCTCCATCAGAGTGCCACGAGACGACGCAAGTATGACGCGCATCCAGTACAGGTAGTCGTAGCCTTGTTGGGCTTGTATTCCGAAGAGGGGAGTGTTGGCCATTACTAGGAAAATTATGAGTATTACTCCGGTCCATAGAAGTTTTTCCCTGAAGGATACCTGCCTGTCGGGGGTTCTTACCTCGGGGAATATTTTTATTAGTGGTCTAAAAGCGCTTAGGAAGAGTCCTGGCATTTTCCACTTCACTTCGCTTCAGAGTTTTTGTGGTTCCCGTGTTTCCTGTTTGCTTGACTTGGAATGTTTATTCGACTTTATATTTTTTTGGCTGAGCGACTTGATTTTTAGGATTTTACGCCGTATTTAAAGGTTTTCAGAGGTTTTACGGGTTGTATTTCCCGTTTTTTGAATTGTTTGGTTTTTGGATTGGTGATGTTGGGTTTCTCAAGTTTACTGATAGAAGTAAAATAGTTTTTGGATTGTGTGGGAGGTTACTTACTGAGGACAACTACTTTTCCGCCTGCTTTTTCTATTTTTTCTTTTGCTTTTTCGCTGAAGATTTCGGCCTTTACTAGGAGTGGCTTTGTTACTTTGCCGGATCCGAGGACCTTGGTGTACCCTAAGTCGTGGAGGTTTATTACGAGCATATTGTCTTGTTTCTCTGGGGAAAAGTTCTCGGCGTTTTCGTCTATTTCACCCACATTAATTGTTATGTGTTTTTGTACAAGGCTTTTATGTCTGGTGAAGCCGTGTTTTCCGAAGTATTTTGGCTCGTATTTGAGTGTTCGGACCCAGAGGTGTTTGTGTCTTCCGGTTTGTCCTCTTCCGCCTTTTTGGCCCTTGCTTCTGTGCTGTCCTACCTGTCCGTAGCCGTGGGTTCGTGATCCACGCATCTTCCGCACTTTCTTCCTTCTTCGTATCATTGTCATCACACTAGGACATAACTATTGAGGGTTAGTGGTTTGTAGTTGGATTAAAACAAGTAGACTTTATATTTTTTGCTGCCAAACAGGCTAGTTTCGATATAAAGGGATGAAAAATTTTCGAGTTTTCAATGGTTTTAAAAGGAGTGTTACGTTTTCTAGAGAAGGAAATTCGGTAGCATGTTTTTAGGCTTTTTGAGCGCGTATCTCTAGCACCCGGTTTTTGTAGTTGGATTCTACCGTTTCGGGGTTTATTTTGCAGGGCATTTTGATTTCCTTGTTGAAGGTTTTCATGTTTGCGTTGACCCAGATGTAGATTGTGTTTTTTGTGGCGTTCACTTTTATGTCGTCTTTTTTGACTCCAGGGATCTCAGCGACTACGATGATTTCTCTTCCTTCGTCGAAGATGTCAACCAGGGGTTCCTCTTTTTGTTCTTCCAAGGTTACCGTCGGTTGAAACGGAGAGTCCCACTTTCTGAGCTGTTTGATTTTGGGTTTACCGTCAGGGCCTATTGTGATGGAGAAGCCGTAGAACAGGGGGGAAGGATCTCGTAGAAGTTTTTCTGGGTCTCGGAATAGCTTTTCGGATTCTTTAAAGAGCTGGCGCATCATTTCTTCTATGATTTCTTGGAACTGTTCGAAGTTCTCGAAGATATCCCAGAAGGGGAACCGGCGTTTTCTTTTCTTATCACGATCGGTCAAACATGGAGCCTCCTACTAATTGTGATTATCACGGTTATATAATAATCTATCGAAAGGGATGTTAAGATACTAAGAGAACAGTGTCTATTCAATAGTGCAAATTTAATAATGTACAAAGTGTTTTTTTTGAATAATTTATTTTGAGAAAGAGTGTTTCTAAATCATCTTCTTCAGGAGTTCGTTGATTTTTTCTCCGCGATACCCAAGCTCCCCATTTGAGCGAAATGCTCTTTTTATGGTTCTGTGAAATCCGCCCTTTGGGGGGTGGAGTCTGAAAACGGGTTTTAGGCCGGGTAGGTCGCTCAACTTGGCCTTGTTTTCGTAGACAGCCTTCGCGAATTCCTCTACAGTGTTGTATTTTAATTTTTCTTTGACATACTCATCGTTGAGTCTCTTGTTGCCTATGAGCCGCCCTCTCTTGGCGAGGAGTAAACTCAGGGTTTCGGCGTTTATTTCACCCCAGGTGACGTAGTCCTTTGCCTTCTGTAGCATTCCAAGGTAGCTTGGCGAGTTTTTTATTATGGTAGCGTGATTGACGTGGTGTAGTCTGAGCATTTTTAGGGTGTCATTTATTTCCCTTCTAACCTTAACTGCTCCGCGAAGTCTTATTACCGCTAAGAGTTTGTTTGACTCCATTGAGCTTAGCTCCTTACCCAGTCTTTTGGATGCATAATCTCGTAGGTTTTTTTGAGCGCGTTGAAGGTGGCATAGGCGAAATTCACCGTGGTTTTGGTGTGTCCACGTGACCATGACCAGATATCTGAGATTCCCGCCAATCTCAGGATTACTCGTGCAACATCCGATGCAACGAGGCCGACTCCTCGAGGAGCGGGAATGAGTTTGAGTTCCACGCTGCCGGACTTGCCCCAAACTTTGAAGGGTAGTGAGTGAGGGTCACCGCACCCGCATTCCCAGCTTCCACAGCCTCTACGTACAGGTATTATGTTCATCTTGGCGCCTACTATGGCTTTTCTAATCGCTGGACCGATTTCTGTGGCCTTCGCCTCGCCTATTCCAATGTATCCGTTACCGTTACCTACAGCTACAGTTGCTTTGAATCTACTTTTCTCTCCCGCGTCTGTTTGTTTCTGGACGAGGTTAATGTCTATTACTTCCTCCTCTAGACCTGGAAGGAGAATGTCTACAATCTGAGGCTCCATGATACGCAGGCTTTGCTGGAAGATCTCCTCTATACTTGTGATTAAGCCCTCTTTGACCATGAGGCCGACTCTTGTTCTTGGCTGCCATTCTTCCTCGTATTCCGTTTGGGCCATTATTTTTTGCCTCCAAAACTTTCGAGTATTGCTTTTTTCACAGTATCAAAATGCTTGGGAATGTTTTCCGGTTTCACTCCGCGTTTTAACTGTTCCGAGAATTGTCTGTTGTAGAGTTCAGGGTTTTCAGACAGCAGCGCCCTAGCGTACTCTGCTATATGTTCCCCGCGAATGCGGGAATCACTGGGAAGTATACCATCTCCGTGCGGGACTTCGAGTTGCCCGTCTAGCGCTCCCTTGAGAACCGCGTATAAACTATTTTGCTTAACGGATGCTTGTAATCCGATGTCGAGAATTGTTTTTTTAATCTTTTTCTTTCGCGCCTTTAAACCGATGAGAAGACCTGTGAGGTAGGCCGCGGGAGTGTTTCCACAGTGCCCCTTCCATCCATACTTTTTCCGGAGTTCACACGAGTGAGCGGAAACCAGGACCCTGTCACCTTCAGGGAGGGATTCAACTATTTGAGCTGAGATGTGGTTTATGCTCCTTCTCACAACTAGTCTGGGTATTCGGGATATTAGTAGTTTTCTTCGGAGATAGTAATTTGTTTTTTGTTCGCGTCTTCTCCTTACTGGAACCCTGTATCGCGGATTTTTAGGCATCATCAAGACCTCTCATAAGAAATTCACGTTACACGGTTAAATTAGTGTGGTTGGATAGGGGATAACAACAACATTAACAGTTTAAAAGATTTGTTCCAAAATTTTGTTTTTACTCCGTTTGATTTTTCCTCAGGGTCTAGGACGGTTATTACCCTGCAGGGTTTAGCGCCTCGTTAGTTTGTGCTCTTTTATGTATGCTTTCACATGAGCAGTATTTCGGAAGGCTCCACCCTTTGCCATTAGATAAAGTTTTCTGTACACGGTGGGTGTGATGACTCTCCTTGCTCTTAGATTTCTGAGAAGCTTGCGAATCGGTCGAATTTTTTTCATCCACAGCTCTTTTCGGGAGATGCGTGAGTATTTCTTGCCTCTCCGTTTTCCCACGCCACGTCTCTGGCCTTTTCTCTTTTTCTTCGCGAGGCTCCTTGCTCTTCCCCTACTAGTTCCCACGATATCTTTTGCACGTATGGTCTTGTTCTTTATTAAGGCGCGTATATCCTCCTTTCTGATGGCCATTGAGACATTGTCTATGCCTTCGGGGTCAATCCATACTTTATTTTCGCCGACTTTAAGAATTTTTGCAGCCATTTTTCTCTGAGTTCTAAGATTCAACTCGTTTTCCCTCTTCTTTTTCTACTTTCTTAGCCTTTTTCTTTTTTGCGGGCTTCTTTTCTTCGCTTCCTTTCTTAGCTATTTCTTTCGCTTCTTCAACCCACTCTTTAATCTGCTCTGCAGGTACACTAATTATCTCAGACAGTTCCTCGATTTCTGTCTCCTCGGCCAAATCCTCGACGCTGAAAATACCAATGTCTTTAAGCTTCTTTGCTGTATCCTTGTCTATTCCCTTGAGAACAGTCAGTTCGGTTTCTCCCGCAATCAACGGCGCTTCTTCAGCCTTCTTCCTGCGGGGAGTCTTTTTCGCAGCCTCCAGCTCTTCTAGTTCCAGTTCCTCCAAGTCTTCCTCACTGAGAGTTTCAACCTCTTCCAGGCCTTCTTCAAGTTCTTCTTCCGCTAGAACTACACGTGGATTTAGGACCCATATCGTTTTCTTTTCAGCCAGGTCCATTATGTCAACAGCCTTACGTCCACCGACAGTGCTAGCTATACGAATCGCCTGCTTCTCAGGGTCAATCCCTTCTAGATCTTGGATATTGTAGACAAGTACTTCCTCAAATCCGGAGGGGTGTAGGCCTCTTATCTTTTTCGGACTGCTGTATCCTATGGATGGGCACTTGGGTAAACCTTTTCTTTTGTGCCTTACGGCGTTGTCCGTTCCTTTAGGGGCACGCCAACGTTTTTTTACGCGTTTGTAACGCCAGCTTTCGTAGGCTGCAAAGTTTGGTTTCTTTTCTTTGAGCCTTTTCCGCACCCGTAGGAGTCTCTTTTCACTCAATGCGATGTCCCTTCTTATAGAAGTATATGATTCAAGTACTAAGATGAGAATAAGATATGGTTCTCTTCTTTTTTTACTTTGCGGAATGAAACGATTACTTAAACTTAAATTTTACGCATTTCTAGATGGCATTTAGGTCTGGGCCTTTTCCTCCGAACACTTCCATTGGAAATTATACAAATTAATTTTATTCTGGTGTACCGAATGGAAATCATAATACACAATTTATATACTTAAAACAATATAAATAAACTTGAACCATTCTTCTTTCGAAGCGGTTACTCTCCCCGTTTTAATCTAGGGTTTAGTAATTAAAGTAACCTACAGGTCTTGTTTAGTAAATGGTCTAAAGGAGGCTCAGATAGTGAGCGAAGAAAAAAGTGATTTCTCAAAGGTTTATGAGGAAATTTCCGCGCTCAAGAGTATTATGGATGATTTCGCAAAAGTGGTTGCCTCTGTATTCAACGAAATTAAAGCCAGTATCTCTAGTATTCATGAAAGCACTCAAGCTATACAAACAAGTATTCAAAACCTCAGTTCAGCACTACCACAGCAGCTAAAGGAGGCTCTGCAGGAGGATATAAACGGTTTAAAGGAGGTTATTCAGTCGGTCAAAGAAGGTGTTGCGGCTGCACCTTCGGCTTTTGCAGCCCCAGCCCAAGAGGAAGCGGCTTCGCCCGGCGTCGTTTACGCTAGAGCCAGCCTAAGGGGTCCCGCAAGTGCATTTTCACCTTTGATTGAGGCTTTGGAAAGAAGAGCAACAGCCGCTGACATCGCCAGTAAGCTGGAGGATGTGAGAGACACGCTGCAGTCTCGCTACCCTTCAAACCCTGCCTTCTACGAGATGACGAAGATCGCGAAACAGTTGAGGAGTAAGGGAAGCGCCAAACTCGATCGAAGCGCAACAAACGAGTTAATGAGAATGGCTGAGGAGTGGAGCGAGAGAATAGTAAAATAGTAAAAACAGTTCAAACAAGGCCAGACAAAAAGATTCGTTAATTTATCGTTGCCAAAGCCTAAATGTAAAACGATTCCAAAAAACATTTACAGCCATGGATTCGACACATACCCGTAACAAATATTAATTTAAAAGTTCTAGGCTTTTTATCCACCACTAATCTTAATCAGCGAGAACAAAGAACCAGTGAGATGGACAAACAAAATCGTGAACAAGCAAATAGTTCTTGAAAAGCTGAAGGTAGGAGTGGCGATGGTTAAAGCAGCATACTCGAAATTGGAATTGGAAATCCCTGAAAATGTCAATGTACAGGTAAAGGATATGGCTGTAGAAGTAAGTGGACCATTGGGAACCATTAGCAAAGATTTTTCTCACGCTAAGAAAATAAGAATATCCAAAACGGACAACAAAATCATCTTAGACACGCTATATCCAGACAAGAAGAAGTTGGCGCTACTGGGCACGATAAAGAGCCACATACAGAACATGATAGACGGCGTGGTTCACAAATTCAGATATGAAATGAAAATCGTGTACGCCCACTTT
>Ga0190361_1000807_pt1 | contig 12257 bp, 12 predicted proteins | sample 48721845_MG_FD_161273 | JGI IMG/M metagenome (GOLD analysis project Ga0190361, IMG submission 161273) | Hydrothermal vent microbial mat bacterial communities from Southern Trench, Guaymas Basin, Mexico - 4872-18-4-5_MG | ecosystem: Environmental > Aquatic > Marine > Hydrothermal vents >...
AGACGGATGCTAGGCGGGGCAAGATCCTGAGCCGCAAGTCCAAGCCGAGAACAGTCATAGTGGTGCGGCGCTGCCAGAACTTGGTTAGGGAGTGGTTTAGGAAACACTTAGGCAGGGATGACTCTGAGGCTTCGTTCTTCCATACTAAGACTGGGAAGATAGTCAGGGCCAGCATCCTCTATATGAGGTTGCACATGGCTATAAAGAAGTTCGGGATAAACGTAAAAATATACCTGTACCTCTTGAGACACTGCAGGGCTACCGAATTCTACGGGAAGCTGTCGGAGAAGGAGATGATGCAGTGATTCGGCTGGGACATGAGGTTCATGATAGACATGTACAGCCACGTCTAGGAGACTAGAACCGTCGAGATGATTCTATCCATGTACGGCTTGAAGAATGAAGTAAGCGATTCGGTATGTTGTGTGCCCGAGGTGCGACACTAAGAGCTCGACCGAAGCTAGGTACTGCTACAGATGCGGCTCCTCTATGACGGTTGAGTCTGCTGTTGATAGGGAGAGAGAAGTCGAGGAAGCGAAGTTGTTACTCGACGAACTGATCGAGATGGCGAGGAAGAACCCCGAGCTGCTAAGGGAATTTCTAGCCCGAAGAGCCTGACTACGAAGAGGAGCTTTCGAGAGTACTCGGAGGTCCTCGAGCAGGGATCTAAGCCTCTCGACGAGAACCCGAACCTTATCGTTCATCCAGCGCCCCTTTAGTCTACATTAAGTTTTCTTTATTAAAACTGGAAACAGCTCTCAATATATGCTCTACTTCAGCGAATACTCGGTCGAAGCCCGGGAGCTCCTTTAGCTGGTTCTTAAGGGATGGCGCCCACGCTCCTCGGAATACTTCTCTCCTTTCGAGGAACCGCTCTATCCTGAACTTCACGTCTCTATGCTCAAACTTCCTCCTGATGATTGGTACGGCATCTTCTAGCTTTATTATTCTGGAGAGGTACCATACGTCGTAGAGGTCTCTCGGCCTAGTCCTCTCGAATAGGGAGCGGACCTTCTCGGCGAATATCTCCCTAAGCGAGTATACGAGCAGCAATGCATCGCATTCGTCGGAGTATAAATGTATGAGTTGCTTTCTCTTAAGGGGGAGTACTATCACTTCATTCTCGGGAGTGGTCACGTCGATCTTGATCTTCATAGGGAAGCGGTAGTGCAACCTAAACATTATATTAGCCTCGTACCCGGTCCTAACACTCTTTAGGTCCAAGTTCTCCCTGAACTCTATGCCGCTCTCTCTCCTAGCAAGCTTGACGGCGTTCAGCAGAGTCTCCCTAACGTCTATGCGCTCGGTTAGGGTGAAGTCTAGGTCTACGCTAAACCTGTAGCCCTCTACGTACGCCTTCCTTATACCCGTGCCGCCCTTGAGAGCAAATGCACTGCTGACATCGTTCAACGCTTTGAGCATCCAGCTCAGCGCATAGTCCTTTATCACAGTTGTCTCGGGGACTCCTTCAGCCACAGCCTTCTCCTTAATCTCTACGAGTAGTATCATTCTTCCAACTCCACATTGATCAACAGTTTGAGCCTGTGGTTCACTTTGCCTCTCCTGGGCATAGTCGGGTCTAGGGGCACGATCCCCTTCTTGATCAGGCAGCCCGGCACTTCCACTTCGAGGCCCACAAGCCCGGCGAGGTAGACTAGCCTCTTCGCGACGGCTCCGCTGCCGAACTTCTCCAAGTATTCGGAGAGCTTTCCCACATCAACATCCTCCTCCCCGAGGGCCTTGTAGACCTCGATTACTCCGCCGCAGTACTGGGGCTTATCTAGGCAGTCTATGATCGTCTTCTCCCTGTCTGTCACGTGGACTTTCAATTCCTCGATCCAGAGGAGCTCGAGCCCGAAGAACTTTCTCTCAACTACCCTGATTATCCTGTACTTGATGCCGAACACCGTGAGCTCTTTCCTCTTCTTCCTAGAAGTAGTCTGGATAAAGACGATGTTTGGTATCTGCTCGGTTAGGCCGTGATAGTGGAGCGCGGACCAGTAGGCTATGGTGGAAGGCTTGACGAGCGTAGATCCTATCACGAACTCGTGCAGAGTATATCTGCCCCTCTCCGCCTCGAGGGGCAGTATTACGTACTTGCCTTTCTCTATCCTCTCTATCCAGCCTCCCCTCTCCAGCCTGTGTAGCATAAGCTTCAGGTAGTTCCTATCGTAGCCGCTGACCTCCAATGCATCCCTGAAAGTGAAGACAGCTCCTCGCCTACGCAGCTTGTGCAGTAATTCGGCGGTGGATTTTCTCAGCCCCTCTCTCATTTCAGTACACCATAGTTATAGTTAACTATAACCTTGATGCTTAAAAATGTTTTTAGCCATGACTCTCTTGGAGCAGCTAATCGAAACAGAGGCTCTCTGAACTTTACCGTTTACTGCTAGCCTTAAAACAGCTTAAGGTGGGGGCCAGCTCGCCCTGACCGCTTATAGCGGAGGTACATGCACCTTGCCGCCAGCTTCAATTTATGTATTGATGTTTGGGTAAATGTTTATTAGGGAGGGGGATAGTGGATATCGGGGGAGATAGTTGCTGTTCGATGTACGGCCAAAAATTTCCGAAGAAGACCTATTCAACAGAGAAAGAGAATTAAACATGATTCTTGAAGCATTAAGGTTAGGTGAAGGAATAATTCTAGTTACAGGTATTCGAAGAATCGGTAAAAGCAGTGTACTCAACGTTGCTTTAAAAAAGAGTAATTTACCTTACGTGATAATTGATGTGAGAAAAATCTTCTTTGAGTATGGAAATGTTATACATAGAAGGGCGCTTTTCAATGCTATTGCTGACAGTTTCACTAGAAATATGAAATTTTTTGAAAAAATTAAGTTTAAGGTTAAAGATGTTATTGGAAGAATTAAAGGTTTCTATGTTAGCGAGGTAGGTGTGGAAGTTGAACCTAACATTAACAGTAAACTTACCGATATATTGGCGGCTATAGATGAATGGTGTTTGAAGAATGATTTCAGATTTATCGTTGCATTTGATGAGGCTCAATATCTCCGATTTGCTGGCGGAGTTAAATATGATGGAATTTTTGCTTGGGTTGCAGATAATCTGAGAAATATAAGTATCATATTTACTGGAAGTGAAATTGGAGTTTTAAGGGATTTCCTCAAGTTTGATGATCCCTCAGCGCCATTATATGGAAGATATTATCGTGAAGTGGTTTTAAACCGTTTCGACAGGGAAACTTCAATACAATTTTTGAAGAAAGGATTTGAAGAGTTAAGAATGGAAGTGGATGGGGAGGAACTTGAAGAAGTTGTCGATAAGTTGGATGGCATTGTTGGCTGGTTAACATTCTACGGCTATTGTAGAGGGATTCAAGGCTTATCTCATAGAAGAGCGCTTAATGAAACCTTTGAAAAATGTTCTAGACTGGTTTTAGAAGAATTACAGAAAATAATAGAACCTTCAAGGAGAAGGTATGGTGCAATTCTTAAGGCAGTTTCACTCGGCTATACGAAATGGTCGGATATAAAAGACTATGTAACCATTAAGGTGGGATCTATTACCGATAGGCGATTCTCAATGTTGCTGAATAAACTAGTAAAATATAGTTATTTGATTAAGGAGAATGGACGGTATGAAATACCTGATCCAATTGTAAAGTATGTTTTAAGAGAGAAATTTCAAATTTAATTGATGAACTGTATTCAGGGATAGTTAATATCAGGGGGGATAGGATTAGAAAGAGAAACTATTCAGTTCATCATGGCAAAATAGCTGCTGTAATTCAGAAACATTACTATAAAATATGATGGTCGGATCAGTCCTATCGAAAATGGAATCTAATATTTAAAAGAAGAAGCACATGTAATAGCCGAAATGGAATGTATATAATTGTGGAAAATGATCCTATATGGGGAGAGCTTATAGTGGAAATGCATATAAGTGATGTTGTAAACGTGGCGAAGGAGATTAAAGGAAGATCAGCATCCTAAATTTAACATAATCTGTTTAATTGATGATGATTCGTAATTAAATTTCACAGCTGAACAGGTAATCAGCATAATTCTTTAACTTTTAGTGGTGAACTGGGATGAATCTGCCATTCACTATACTGGTTTCATTTCATGAATATTTCTTAAAAGATTTTATCAAGCAGTTTTCTTTCAATCAGATTATTCTCAGCATTTTTAAGAGAAGGTTTAATAGCAGTGTCTTTAATAATTGTTTTTTAGCTTCTCCTCCACGTCTAGTTATAAGTATTTCTCTTATTCCATTTTCATTTTTCTCATATTTTAATCCTCTAATGATTACTATTGGTATTCCTTCTCTGCCCTGTTTCATAAGTAGGGCTGCTGCTGCACATGCTTCATCCACTATTATATCTAATCCTCCGAATTTAGGTCTGCCGTAGAAATCTTCTTCTCCAAATTCTCGGGTTAATGTTTCTATTCCTGAGGATCCCACTGCGAAGTCTAGTGATCCCATCTTTCCATTGGAGAGTGATACTTCTGTGTCTGCAATTATAACTGCTACTTCTCTGCCACATATACTTTTAATTTTTTCTCTAATCTCCTTTGCGAGGGAGTCGAAGTTATGGTTTCCCGTTATCACGTATTCTGGGGGAATATTGGAGTAGTCTAATCCTGCATCTGAAGCTATAATTCCATTCTTCATTTGAACAAACATTAACGCTTTGACGCTTTCAACTGCTTTTAAACCGGCCTTTGAATCTCTACTTATCAATTTCACATATTTCTCTAGAAATTTTAAAGGTATTATTGCATATATTTTCTTACTGTTATCCAATATTATTTGGGTTTCAACAGGATCTTTTCCAGTAAGTTTCGATATGATCTTTGCCCTTATACCTGGTTTAACTCTTTCTAAATCTATTAGTAAACCTTTAGATTTCAATACGATTTTAGATGTTACCACTATTATATCGCCATTCCTCAATCCTACACCGGTTTCCTCGGCTTTTTCAACTATTTTTTCAGCTAGGTTGAATGGTTTCTCCATTATCGGCAACTTTATACCGTAAATCTCCATTTTTTCCAAATCTTTCATTTCAATGTTCTCTTTCACAATGTAAAAGAAAACATAATAGATATTTATATGATTATGTTTTTCAGTGAAGATTGTTAAGGTTCTACAAATTTAAATTAATATTTAAACTGGAAAAATGGATTAAATTTATAGTTTTATTCGCAGCTGCTATGTTTTATAGCGTTGTTTGGACATGCAGCTACACATGCACAGCACTGTATGCATTGGTCGATGTTGGTTGCTGCTGATTTTCCGTTGATAAGTTCATATACTTGGGTTGGGCAGACCCTTACACATTCCCCTACACCTGTACATTTATCATAGTCTATTTCGATCGTTATTCCCAGTGATTCACTACTCCACTTCTTTATGTTGGACATTTATTTCACTTCCAATTTAAATTATATTCCAATTTTAATATAAATCTTGATGTTTAGCAGTTTAACTGCTATGATAAAGTTTTTAACTTGCAATAAGTTATTTTCATAAAGATTTAAGGTGGTATAAAAGATGTCCAAGATGTTTGAGCATAAAATGGTGTATACGTTTTCTGAGGGAGACTATAAAAATGTGAAGTTGCTTGGAGGGAAGGGTGCAGGGCTCTGCATGATGACTCAGCTAGACCTACCGGTTCCACCTGGAATAGTGATAACGACGGAGGTTTGCAGAAAATTCTATGAGCTTGGAGGAAGGCTTCCAGATGGATTGATGGATGAGGTTAAGGTGAAGATGAAATATATTGAGGAGAGGACGGGTAAAAGGTTCGGTGATTCTGAGAATCCTCTCCTCGTATCAGTTAGATCCGGCGCCCCTGTCTCAATGCCTGGAATGATGGATACCGTTCTAAATTTAGGGATAAATGATGAGATTGTTAAGGGTTTGGCGAGACAGATGAATGATGAGAGAGCTGCCTACGATGCCTATAGAAGATTTCTCCAAATGTTTGGAAAGATAGTTTTAAAGATTGATGAAAAACTTTTCGACGAGGCATTTGAAGATGTTAAGAGAAAATATGGTGCTAAAACCGATGCAGATCTAAATGTTCAAGGTGTGAAAGAAGTTGTGGAGAGATTTAAACAGATTATAAGGGAGAATTATGGTAGACTTATAGAGGATCCATGGGAACAGTTGAAGCTTGCAATTAAAGCTGTCTTCGAATCCTGGAATACTCCTAGAGCAGTTTTCTATAGAAAGGCGAATAAAATTACACCTGACATTGCTGACGGTACAGCTGTAAATATTGTGGCAATGGTTTTCGGAAATATAGGTATAACTTCAGGTACAGGTGTCGTTTTCACGAGGAATCCGGCTGACGGTAGAAATGAGCTTTACGGCGAATTTCTTCCAATGGCTCAGGGTGAAGATGTGGTTGCAGGTATAAGAACTCCCAGACCTATAGGGGAGCTTAAAAAGATAAGTCCTGAACTCTACAAGCAGCTTTATGATAGTTCGAAACTTTTAGAGAAGATTAAAAAGGAAGTTCAAGACATAGAGTTTACTATTGAGAAAGGTAAGCTATACTTTCTTCAAACAAGAAATGGAAAGATGACTCCTCTTGCAAGGGTTAAAACAGCTGTTGATATGACTAGGGAGGGGATTTTAACCAAGGAGGAGGCGCTTTTAAGAGTTACACCTGAACATATACAGCAGCTTCTATATCCGAGAGTTGACCCGAAAGTTAAGGCTGAACCTGTGGCAAGGGGACTTGCATCTTCACCTGGAGCTGTATCTGGAATGGCTGTCTTTACAGCTGATGACGCTGTAAAGTGGAGTGAGAATGGAAAGACTGTTATACTTGTAAGAGAGGAGACTAAGCCTGACGATGTTCACGGAATGTATGCTTCAGTTGGAATATTGACGAGTAGGGGTGGAATGACAAGCCATGCAGCCGTCGTTGCGAGAGCTATAGGTAAGCCTTGTGTTGTAGGCTGCGAGGATATTGTAGTCGACTATGAGAAGAAACAGTTTACTGTTAAGGGCAGTGACATTGTGGTTAGGGAGGGTGACTGGATAACTATAGATGGATTTAGCGGAAATGTTTATGTTGGAAAGATACCTACAATTAAACCTGAACTTCCACCTGAATTTTATGAGATACTTTCATGGGCTGATGAATATAGAGTTCTAGGTGTACGGGCCAATGCAGATATTCCTGAAGATGCAGAGATAGCTAGAAAGTTTGGAGCTGAAGGTATAGGATTGCTTAGAACTGAAAGGATGTTTAGAGCTCCGGATAGACTTGAAATTTTCAGGAGAGTTATCATGTCTAATACTACTGAGGAGAGGAAGAAGAATCTTGAAGATCTCATTCCACTATTAAAGAATGACTTTAAAGAGATACTTCGAGTCATGGAGGGTCTACCAGTTATAATTAGACTTTTCGATCCGCCGTTACATGAATTTTTGCCAAGCGAAGTTGAACTTGTAACTGAGATAATGGAGTTGAAGAGGAAGGGGAATAGTGAAGAGTTGAAGGAGAAGGAGGAGCTTTTAAGGAGGGTTAGAGCGCTTCAGGAAGCTAATCCAATGATGGGGCATAGAGGTGTAAGGGTTGGTGTAACCTATCCGGAGATTTATGCTGCACAGGTTAGGGCAATACTTGAAGCGACAGCTGAACTTATAAAAGAGGGATTGGACATTAAAACATCCATTATGGTTCCACAGGTATGTGATGTAAAGGAATTGGAGTATGTTAGGAAGCATGCAGTGGATCCTGTGGTTAAAGAGGTTGAAGAGAAGTATGGAATGAAAGTTCCATTCAAATATGGAACAATGATCGAGGTTGTCAGGGCATGTTTAACAGCTGATGAAATAGCTAGGGTTGCAGAGTTCTTCAGCTTCGGAACTAATGATCTAACTCAGGGAACATTCACTTTCAGCAGAGATGATGTTGAAGGAAAATTCCTTCCAAGATATATTGAGCTTGGAATTATAAGTGAGAATCCATTTAAAACTATAGATGTTAAGGGTGTGGGAAAGCTGATGAAGATCTGCGTTGAACTTGCCAGGAAGACTCGGAAAGATATTGAGATAGGGATATGTGGAGAGCAGGGAGGCGACCCTAAGAGTATAGAGTTCTGCCACTCCATAGGGTTAACCTATGTCAGTGCATCTCCATATAGAATTCCAGTTGCAAGGCTTGTTGCAGCGCAGGCGGCTATAAAGGAGAAGGGTTTGGAGCTTGCAAAGTATTAGGGGGTTTCAACCTTCCCAATTTTATTTTAATTTAAGTGAAGAACCAGAGATGTTTTCTTCTTTCAGTAATTTTTCCTTTAATGTTTATTTTTTCTCCACAATATTTACATTTATTATCTTCCGTTAAAGCATGCGACGTTACATTAAACGCATATCTCGATATGATCTTTTCACCGCAGCTTGGACAGAAGGTGTTCTCACCTTCATGGCCGGGAAAATTTCCAATGTAAACATATTTCAATCCTTCATGTAGCGCTATATTTCTAGCTTTCTCCAATTCTTGGATAGGTGTGGGTGGAAGATTCTTCATTTTATAGTGGGGATAGAATTTTGAGAAGTGTATTGGAGTGTCGCTTCCAAGATTATTTAAAACCCACTCAGAGAATCCTTTGAAATCTTCCAGGTTATCGTTTAATCCTGGAATTATCAGATAGGTTAATTCTAGGTGAATTTTCTTCTCAAACATTCTTCTACAGGCATTTAATACTGGCTTCAATTCTCCTTTACAATATTTCCGGTAGAATTCTTCAGACCAACCCTTAACATCAACGTTGGCAGCATCAATGTATGGTGCAATTTCATTTAAAGCCTCCTCTGAGATGTATCCATTGGTTACCAGAATATTTTTCATTCCCCTTTTCCCAGCTATTCTAGAAGTTTCATAGACATATTCAAACCATATGGTGGGTTCATTATATGTATATGAAATGGAGTTGCAATTATATTTTTCAGCTAGCTTCACAATTTCTTCTGGTGTATGATGGCTTGTAACTATTTCTCCCGGTTTAGCTTGACTTATCTCCCAGTTTTGACACCATGGACATTTAAAGGAGCAGCCGACTGTAGATATAGAGAAGGTTAAGCTTCCAGGATAGAAGTGGAATAGAGGTTTCTTTTCAATTGGATCCACTGCTAGAGCTGAACATTCTCCATAAATTAAAGTATACAGTTTTCCTTTAATGTTTATTCTCGTTCCGCAGAATCCCACTCCACCTTCACTTATAATGCATCTTCTAGGACAGATTAAACATTGAACTTTTCCATAGCTTAGAGATTTATAGAGGAATGCTTCCCTCCTCCCCCTATAAAACGTCATGTATGAATCTACCTCCACCCCAAAATTTTCCTTTAATATTTATCTTGAAACCGCATTTAGGACATTTATCATCCTCAGTTATAATCCATCTTCCAATGGAGAATCCATTTCTCTCCACTAATAGTGTTCCACATTTCGGACAGTAAGTATTTTCACCTTCAACTTCAGGAGTATTTCCCAAGTAAACATATTGTAAACCTTCTTCTAAAGCTATTCTCTTAGCCTTCATCAAGGATTCAAGTGGAGTTGAAGGCAGATTGTAAAGTTCATAGTTGGGATGAAACCTTAAAATGTGGAATGGAATTTCAGGTCCAAGATTCTCCACAATCCATTTTACAAGTCTTCTTAAATCCTCCATTGAATCTCCATATTTAGGCACTATGAGATCAGTTATCTCGATGAATATTCCCTGCCTCTTCATCTCCATTAAACTTTCAAATATCGGTTCAACTGTTGGAACCGATGAGAATTCAAGATAGAATTTCGGATTGGCTGATCCCTTAAAATCAACTGTTGCTGCATCAAGATATTTGGATATGGTTTTCACAGCTTCAGGCGTCATATATCCATTGGTTACAAATGTGTTGAATAATCCCTTCTTCTCAGCTATTTTAGCCGTGTCATATGCATATTCAAAGAATATTGTCGGTTCAGTATAAGTGTAGCTTATACCTTGACAGTTATATTTCAACGCCATTTCTACAACTCTTTCAGGTGGAATGTTCTTTCCATATATCTCTTCTTCTTGACTTATCACCCAATTATCGCAGAATTTGCATCTAAAATTGCATCCAACTGTAGCTATACTTAGAACTGATGATCCTGGATTGAAATGGAATAGAGGTTTCTTTTCAATTGGATCCACTGCGATGGAGCATGCCTTAGAATATACAAGTGAATATAATTTTCCGTCAATATTTTTTCTCACCTTGCAGAAGCCTAAGCCGCCAACCTTTATAGTACATCTTCTGCCACACAACTTGCATTTCACACTTCCATCTTCAAGTTTATCATATAACATGGCTTCTTTCGTAATTCTACCTCCAATACTCATTGTAAACCGTTAATTTATTGTTGAAACTAATATTTATTTGAATGGTCGGCTTAGAATTGTTAGAATGCTTCCATAAACTTCTCCATATTCAACATGTATTTTTCATCTATTCTCCTATTACTTTTAATCTTCACTCCTTCCCATAGAAGCAGTTTAACCTTGAATTTAGCTCCCCCCTTTAAACTGTAGCCGCCTATTCTTCCATCATTTCTAATAACTCTGTGGCATGGAATAATAATGGGTTCATCGTTAAGCGACATTAATCTACCTATAAGTCTAGGACTTATCTTTAAAAGATCTGCTAGAACTTTGTAGCTTACTGTTCTACCTGGAGGTATAAGTAGAAGTAATGCTTTAACCATCTCCAAGTAGTCTTCAATTTTCGCTTTTCCAATTCTATCTGTATCCGCATTGTAGATGAGCAGTGTTATTTACATCACTTCTCCTTTTACGGAGCTTTTCAACTTTGTTTAAGTATCTCGCCGTTTTAACGCTTTCCCTTTCAATCTCAAATATTTTACCTTTATATATGATTTGATGCTTAACATTGAATTTTCTATTCATAATCTTCTCAACCTCTTCGATGACGAAGTGCAGTTGAATGCAGTGTGGAGATCCATCTACAGTTAAAACGATTATCTCACTTATAGGTATCCTTGCAAGTATAGATGCAAGTTTAAGTGAAACCATGTTGAAATGCTCTCTCTCCAAGCAGACTGAAAGTGCAGCATACTTCTCTAAATATTTCTCAACCAATTCTCCATGCTCATTTGGAATGCATTCACCTATGAGAAGTATTTTTCCCTTCTTTCTTAAAGCTTTGCTTGCAGAGTTTATGGATAGAAGTTGAGGAATCATTTCATCATCATGTATGATGAAAACCTGGTTAAGTTATATATGTGTTATGTTGTAGACTGTGATGCTTCTTAAAATGTTTCAGTTGAAATTTGAGGCCGGTTAATTTTTATTTCTCCATCATCTATATATTCTTGATGTTGGGTAGTGAAGCTGTTGAAAATTATCTTGAAGCCATATATCTGCTTGTTAAGAGGAAGGGTTATGCTAAAATGTCCGACATTTCTTCACTTTTAAATGTTAAAATGCCCACTGCAACCGAAATGATTCAGAAGCTTGCTAAGAGAGGATTAGTGAAGTATGAGAAATATAAAAGTGTGAAACTTACATCTAGGGGTGAAGCTATAGCTGAAAATGTTATTAAGCGGCATGAAACTCTTAGAAACTTCCTTGAAATTTTAGGTGTCCGCTCTGAAATCGCTGAGGAGGATGCATGTAGAATTGAACATTATGTTCATCCTGAAACTATGAAACTTTTATCCAAATTTGTGGAGTTCGTTCAGAATGCTCCTAGAAGTCCTAGATGGCTTGAACATTTCAAGAAGTTTTGTGAGAGCGGTGAACATCCACCCTGCAAGGAATCTGAATTTCAATAAGACATTTCAGTTAACTTTACCTTTAAATTCTTTAAGCATTTTAATCCATGCCATATAAGTTAAGGGTGTTGAAGCTGCAGCCAACCATATTTCAGGTCTCATCAAATCTGTAATCCACTTCCACTCTTCATTTACAATGTATGCGTCTATTCCTGTAGCTATGAAAATTAATATGTAGAGGGTTCCGAAGATCATGGACATTAAGGTTGCCCCTAAAAGATATGGGTTCGCCTTTTTCCTCCTTCTCCATGGGAAGATTGCTTTGAAAAAGATTGCGCTTATCACGAGTGCTGAAAATCCTCCGAATAGGTCGGGTGGAATCCAGCTTAAACCTATACCTATAATTAGGTTTAATAGTGCTGAGATTATTTCGAGGATTCCTGTGGCAGCATAAAGTAAGCTTAAAATTGAAATATATATGGTTAAAAGTTTTCCATTCTTAATCTCCATT
>Ga0190361_1000808_pt1 | contig 12250 bp, 9 predicted proteins | sample 48721845_MG_FD_161273 | JGI IMG/M metagenome (GOLD analysis project Ga0190361, IMG submission 161273) | Hydrothermal vent microbial mat bacterial communities from Southern Trench, Guaymas Basin, Mexico - 4872-18-4-5_MG | ecosystem: Environmental > Aquatic > Marine > Hydrothermal vents > Microbial...
TTGCTCTAAAATTTTATTTCTTATAATATAAAAAACATTTTTTATTTTGTTAAGAAGTTCATTCATATATTTGTACTTGCTAATCACTTTGGTAACGATTAAATAAGCAGTTAGTTTTTAAGTAATAGTGTAAGCGCAAAACTCAAAGCGCCCGCTCCAAAGGAGCGAGGCTCGCCCAGCCCTACTTTTGGAACAAAAGTAGGGCTGGGCGGCAAAGCGCAAAGCTAAAGCGTAAAGCTTAAAGCTAATTCAAAAATTATTCCAAATTATTTCAAAGTGTTCCAAATTATTCCAAATCAATATCAAAATCCAAATGTTCAAAATTCAAAACTTTAATTTCTTAATTTTGTTTTGAATTTTGCTTACCCTTACAATTTGCGAAGCAAATTGTTTAGGGAATTTTGGTCATTTGGATTTGTTTGGGATTTGGTGCTTTGGATTTTGAATTTCTGTAAGTATCTATCGTATCACTTTTGACTTTTGACTTGTAGATTTGACTTTTGACATTTGACTTTTGAGATTTTAACTTACAACTTAATTTTGTTCCCAAAGTAGTTAGATGGTACATTTAAACTATATTATACATTAAGATCTCAAAAGTCAAAAGTCCCGCCCAAATTTCGAAGAAATTTGGGCGGGCGGGCAAAACTTAGGTGGAGAAGATTAAGAAGAGAATTTTCGAACCAGATAATATGCTTTTATCATCTCAACTAAAACTAAATTAAAAATTCCTACTCCTAAAATAATTCCCCAAGTAGAAAAATTCAATGGCGTAGTTCCCAATAGTTCATTAAACCAGGGCATATAGATTGCTATAAGCAGGGCAACTATTCCCAAAACAATAGAAACAAGTAGAAACTTATTGGAGAATATATTAATGTGCCAGATATTTTTTCTTAAACTTCTTAAAGAAAATACATAAAAAAGTGAATCTATACCAAGCATAGCGAATATGGTAGTTTGCACATATACTAAATTAAAATTATAAAAAAGGAAAAATAAAAATATAGATAATATCAAGAGATTAGTAATTATTCCTATAGCAAAAATAATTGCTTTCATTTCCGGAGTTAAAAATTGCAATCTATCTTTAAAGAAAAATGAATTTGTTTTTTTTGAACTTTCCTTTACCTTTTTCATTATACCCTTTTCTTTGGGTTCAAATGCTAAAGCAAAATCGGGTAACCCGTCTTCAATTAAATTTATCCATAAAATCTGTACTGCAGTAATAGGTAAAGGAAGTCCCACTAAAATACTTGTTCCTACTAATATAACCTCGCTCAAAGAGCCGGATAAAAGATAAGTAATTACTTTACGAATATTGTCTAAAATCGCTCTTCCTTCTTCTATTCCTTTTATTATTGTAGAAAAGGAATTATTTAGCAAAATCAAATCTGCACTTTCTTTTGCTACCTCTGTTCCAGAATCTAACGCTATTCCAATATCTGCTTTTTTTAACGCAGGAGCATCATTTATACCATCTCCCGTCATCGCCACTATTTTTCCTTTTTCTTGCCACGCTCTTATAATTCTTAATTTATGCCTTGGTTCTACTCTGGCATAAATTTTAATTTTTGGAAGAATCTTTGAGAATTGTTCTTCTGATAATTTATCTAAATCCTTTCCTTCTAATATATTTTTTGAGTTAATTTTAAAACCCAACTCTTCTGCCACTGACTTTGCGGTCAATTTGTGGTCGCCTGTGACGATAATCACTTTAATTCCCGCTTTTTTACACACGGAGATTGCTTTTCTTACTGTTCTTCTTATGGGGTCTTTTAATGTTATAAAACCCGTAAATATTAGACCCATTTTATTTATTTCCGGAATCGTTTCTGGTATTTTTCCCGCTTTAACAGAAGCCGGCGCTAAACTCCCCCAACAAGTAGCCACCACCCTTAACCCCTTACTAGCCAACTCTCCTAAATCCCTTTCCAATTTTCTTTTGATTTCTTTGGTCATTTTTTCCTTCTTTTTCAATTGTATATACTTGCACATTTTTAATATATTTTCAGGCGCTCCGCATAAATATAATTTAATACCTCTTCTCTCTTTTATGTATATACCGGAGAATTTATTTATGGGGTTAAATAAAATTTCTTTTATTTTTCTCTTCCTGATATTGTTTATATTAATTCCCGCATCGATTCCTGCTTCAAACAACGCCTTATCAGTAGGTCTTCCAACAACAACCCATTTTTTCTTAGGTTTGTGGGGATTTTTTATAAATATATCCGCGGTTAAACTCGCTATCTTTAAACATAAGTGCTGCGCCTTTTTATCAAAACTATGATTTAAAAGCTCTACCGGTGATAAAACCCTGCTTATTTTCATTTTTCCTTTAGTTAATGTCCCCGTTTTATCTGTGCAAATTACGGATACGGATCCTAATGTTTCTGCAGAGTTTAGTTTTCTTACCAATCCTTTACTCTTTAAAATTCTCGTCATTCCTAAAGCCAAAATTACAGTAATGGCAGCAGGAAGACCTTCAGGAATAGCCGCTACTGCCAGTGCCACAGATATAGCAAACATATCCAATATCTGCTTTCCGGCGTTTATCCCTAAAAGAAAAATCAGAAATATTATTAGACCCAAACCTATTCCGATAATCTTTGAAAGACAGGAGAGATTTTTTTGGTAGGGAGTTTTCTCTTCTTTCATTTCCCTGATTAAAGTAGTTATTTTGCCCAATTCCGTATTTTTACCAATAGCAGTTACCACTGCCTTTCCTACTCCTTCTTCTACTACTGTCCCCATATAGACCATATTAGTTCTGTCTGCTAATGGCGTATCCGGAGGGAGAACTTCTGTGTTTTTTTCTGAAGCCAGCCATTCCCCGGTTAAATTCATCTCATTTACTTTTAAACCTTCCTGATATAATATTCTTCCATCAGCGGGAATTTTATCTCCTGATTTAATAAAAATAATATCCCCCACCACAACATCTTTTGCGGGAATAATTTTAATCGTGCCTTCTCTTATCACCATTGTTTTATGCTTTATGGCTTTTTTAAGTTTAATCAAGGCCTGGTCTGCCTTTCTCTCCTGAATAAATCCAATAATAGTATTAAGTAAAACCGCTGCGAAAATAACCGCGGAATCCGTAAATTTCTTTAAAAATAATGCAATTGCTCCGGCGATAACTAGAATATAAATTAAAGGGCTCTTAAACTGAGAAAGAAAAATTCTCCAGTTTGTAAATGGTTTTTTGGAAGGAAGCAAATTTTTCCCGTATTTTTTCTGACGGAACTCTGCTTCTTTCTTTGAGAGTCCATCTAATGAAGTTCCCAAAACCTGAATTATTTTCTCTTTGGATAATGAATGCCAGATTTCTTCCATATTTCTTAATTTTAGCGCAAAACTCAAAGCGTAAAGCGCAAAAGTACAGCGTAAAGCGCAAAGCTAATTAAAAAAATTCGAAATCCGAAATTCGAAATTTTTACCCGCCTAAATTTTGCTTACCCACCCAAATTTCGAAGAAATTTGGGTGGGTGGGAACAAAACTTGGGCGGGTAAATAATTTGTAATTTGGAATTTGGAATTTAAATAAATTCGCTTTAAGCTTTACGCTTTAGCTTTACGCTTTGCGTTTTGCGCTTTGCGCTAAATAGCTTTAAGACCATCTCTGCTTCATCTCTAATGGCTCTTTCGGTCTGTGAAGGAGCGAAATTCAGAGTTTCTTCAAAAAACGTACCAACTCTTCCAAAAAACAAACACCTTAGAAAATCCATAGATACTTTAGGCGAAGAACCACTTAGAACAGGTTTTGCCATCAAATAATACATTATTTCACTCCACAACTTTCCATCGATTTTCATTTTTCTCTTTACACACATATCACTTATCCTTCTCGCAATTTGCGATGGCAACATATCAATATCCCTTTCGTGATTTTTTATCCCGTCAAAAAACATTTTTTCATAAATTTCAAAATTAGGTTTTATATCCGAAACTTGAGGTAATTTTCCTCCTCTTAAAATCGGAATATTTTGAATCTTTCCGGTGAGTTTAATTTTGCTTTTATTTCTCAAAATAACATCAAGCAAACTCTCTGTAACCTGATTAAACATACAATTTAAATTAGGCAAACTCGATTTATGAATTTTTTTTCCTAAATTAACCTGACAAATTTTTGCTCCTAAAAAATAAGAACTTAATCCTAAAAAAATATCCACTCCGAATTGATAATCTGTTTTGTTCCAGTTTAAATTAAGAAAGTCGTTCGCTAGTTTGCCAGAGAAAGCAAATTCTCCTCCAATGGGCTGGCGAATATCTAAATTTAAAAATCCATAAACAAACGGATAAACTAAATGATTTGTGATAACCGCATCATTTTCTAAGCGAGCATAATAAGGAAACACAAAATCATATCTTTTAGATAAAACCGGGGAAATTAATTTTTTTACCCATAGCGGAGTAATACTTTTCAAATCTGCATCAAAAGTTGCTCCTGCCACTGCCTTAAACTTCTTAATAATCTTAAAAAAATTACGCAAATTATATCCCTTTCCTCTTATATTTTTAGGCGTTGAACAATAAATAAAAGAAATATTTTTTGCAGTTAAGTCAGAGGACGATTTTAAGAATATTTCTTTTGTCCCGTCAATAGAATTATTATCTACATTAACTATCACTGATTTTTTGTCCGAAAAATACTTTTTTAAACCACTACTAATCTCCTTCACCACAAAACCAATTCCTTTGCTTTCGTTATGCGAAGGAATACCTATTATCAAATCCGCTTTTTTTATTCTGGAGGGGTTAATAATTTTCATTTTAATTTTTATTTTATCATAAAATTTATCAAAATCAAAAAAACAGCCGATAAGCGGCTGAATTACTCTAAATAATTTTATAAAAATATACTATAAATGTTTCTTAATTAAATAATTTCTCTTCAAATTCCCTTGCTAATTCCATTACTCTATCGGCATTATACTTTGCAGCTTTAGAACGATTCCACCTGCTTCCTGCTAAATACTTTGCATAAGCAATCCATTCTGAATTATAAGTTCTTTGATTTGCTCCGGCATCAGCCAATTTTATAGCAGCGCCAGTAAAAGCATCTTTTGGATTCCATGGGTTTGGAGGATTATTGCCAGTTAAACCGCTAATTCTTTGCTTATAAGCCAGCCATGTGGTGGGCAAAAATTGAGCGGGACCCATTGCTCCACCGCATCCATAATACGGCTCTGCAGAAACTGGTTGGAGGTCCGGATTAAGTCCTAATTCCTGACAAATTTGAAAAAATGCATTTTTTTCTCTTTCTGCTCTGCTAATTTTACCTAATTTTCTATAGCAATTATACATATCTTTTCTCCAGTTTCCTGTACCTACATTCAATCCCAATCTTGATTCGTTCTCTAAAACTGCTAATAGATAAGCGGGTCTTACTCCGGTTTTAGAGCCAGCAAAAATTGCATTTCTCACTGCTTCCTGTAAAGTTAAGTGATATCTTTCCAATAATGAAATCTGTTTTTTTAAAAACTCTATGTCTTTCTGTTTGCTTTTAATTTTTTTCTGATACGCTTCTTCTTCTCCTTTAGTTATATAAAGAATATGTTTTCTCCTCTGTTGCTTTTTTAATATCGTGGTTTTCTGAATTTCTTGAAATGCTTTTAATCTATATTGTTCCTGCTTCTCTGATTCTAATTCATCTTTTTTATTTTCTAGCTGCTTTTTGGAAGAAGAAAGTTCATTTAATGTTTTTTGTAAATTTTTCTGGACTACTTCCAAGTTATTAACTTCATCAAAAAAATCAGAAAATCTGTCTTTGCTTAAAATAATTTCCAATAAACTATTCTCATCGTATTGGTTAATCAATCTTAAGTATTCTCCCAAAAGCATTCTTTGATAATCCATTTTCTCCTCTATTTTTTTAATTTTCTCCTGTATCTGACTAATATTCAATTCGGTCTCTTTTATATCTAAATCTATTTCTTTTATCTGTAACTGAATTTTTTTAATCTGGTTTTCCAATATATTTATTTCATTTTCCAATGTCTTTGCCTTTTCTTTTGTTTCCGCAATTTTCTGGTTATATTGAGAAATTTTTTCCTGAAGCTCTTTTATTTGAGCTTCTAATTCTTCTTTTAATTTTTCAGGGTCAGTAATAGCGTTAGCAAAAAAGCCATTTAATAGCAATCCGAAAATTATTAAAGCACAGAAAAAAATTTTAAATTTTGAATTGAAATTATTTGTACTTAACTCGTTATTCATTGTTTGCTATTAATAAAACTTTATTATTCTGGCTTTTCTTCGCTTTTTGTTTCTTCAACTGCCTCTTCTTCTGACTTTGCTTTCTTTTCCTTTGTCTCTTCTATTTTCTCTTCGAAAACTTCCGGCACCTCTTCCTCCTCCTTAGGCGGTACAACTGAAGCAACGACTTCTTCTGGATCTGCGTTTATCTTAACATTGGAAGGCAGTTTAATATCTTTGATATAAATATTATCATCAAATGTTTTCAAAGAAGAAATATCCACTTCTATCTCCTTTGGCAGATTTAACGGCAATGCCTCTACTTCCACATATTTAATATTTTTAACTAATACTCCTCCTTCGGTTTTTACTGCCGGGGATTCACCTGTAAAAACTAAAGGAATTTCCACAGTAATAGGTTTGTCCATCCTTACCTGATAAAAATCAATATGAATAAATTCATCGCTAATCGGATCTTTCTGAATATCATGAATTAATACAACCCTTTCGTCTTTTTCTTTATTATCTTTATCTGAAAGATTTCGCGTAATTTTTAGCTTGATTAACTCACTCTCTCCTGTCTTGCTGTAAATTTCTTTAAATTCCTTTTTATCCACCTTTAATGTAATATTTTTTGTTTTTTGACCATACAAAATAGCAGGAATGTATCCTTCCTTTCTTAATAGATGAAGTCCTCTACCTATTTTATCTCTTATTTTTGCATGAAGCTCAAACATAATATTATTTTAATATTGAATTTACACTTCCAAATAATTTTATTTTTTCCCTTACTACTTTTTCCACTGCATCTATCACTGCGGGCATAATTCTATATGGCACTATTTCATTCTTTTTTTCTTTTAAAATTTTTCTCAGGGTATCTGAAAAGGCAATTCTGAGTTCAGTATTTATATTAACTTTTATTATTCCTAAGTCAATAGCTTTTTTGATATCGCCTTCAGGAGTCCCCGAACCTCCGTGAAGAACTAAAAATACTTTATCTTTTACTTTTTCTTTTATCTGTTTTAATCTTGAAAGATATAAATGTGGATTTCTGTATCTTAAACCCGAAGAATTGCTCTGTTTTTTTATTATGCCATGAATATTGCCAATTGCTACTGCCAAACTATCCACGCCGGTTTTCTCTATAAATTCCAGCGCTTCATCGGGGTCAGTAAGGTCATCCTCCTTAATCTCTACCCTAGAATGCAACTCAGAACTCCCTCTTAAATAACCCAATTCACCCTCCACTATTATACCGGGGTTCTTTTTTTTAACATAATTAACCACTTTTTTTGTCGTTTTTATATTATCTTCAAGACACAAACTCGACCCATCAAAGTGAACAGAATCATAACCTGAACTTACTGCCTCTTTTATTTTTTCTAAAGAATGACCGTGGTCTAAGTGTAATATAATAGGTATGTTTAACTCCTCCTGCCATACATCAATTATCTTTCTTATTTTTTTCATTCCTATAAATTCGCTTTCACCTTCAGAAGTGGCTATAATTACAGAAGATTTCAATCTGTGAGCAGAAATAACAATTGCTTTTATTAACTCCAAATTACAGGCATTAAACGCCCCTATAGCATAATGATTTAATTGCGCTGATTTTAGAATTTTATACGGAGAAAGCATAAAGATATCTCAAATCTCAAATGTCAAATGTCCCGCTCCAAAGGAGCGAGGCTCGCCCAGCCCTACTTTTGTTCCAAAAGTAGGGCTGGGCGGCAAATCCATATCTTAAATGTCAAATCTAAATATAGCAGAGAAAAATCCGGAATTCGAATCTATTTTAAAGATTTGAGATTTGAGATTTGGATTTGAGTTTTGAGATTTGAGATTTGAGATTTTTAGATAATAGTAATTTCTTTTCCTGTGTTATAAAAATCTCTTTCAAAATTATTAACGATATAAACCATCTCCCATTTTCTTCCACTTTTCTCGAACTCTGAAGGAGTCATATTAAGCCACCTTTTAATTCCGTCCGGTGTAACCTCATAAACTTTGTAATCATTATCTGCTCTAATTAACCAAGAGGTCTGATAAGCATCCAGTACCTCCGGCTCTACTTCAACTACATCACTCCATTTAAGATGAAGATAGGAATTAAAAATCTTATCGCTTTCTATCCATCTTTTGTATTTTCCTTTAATAACATAAACCTTGTAATCATTTTTTGCCTTTATTGTTGTTCCGTCCGAAAATTTTGGAATATATAAAAATGCATTGTCTTGATGTATTTCTTCTCCTTCGTCAGTTACCAATTTTACTTTAATTTTACCCTGAGAATGAGAAGGGGCAATGAATGTAATTTTTTCCCCGTTTACAATGTCAAATTCATTTATCTCGATATCTCCAAAAAAAACAGATTTAACGGAATCAAGATTTTTTCCGTAAATATCAACGGGAAATCCTCCTGTCTCTAAGCCAACAGAAGGAGAAATTTTTTCAATCTCGGGTAAATTTCCTTTCACAGAAAGGGCAGTGAAAGAAAATGTGGTATATGGTTCATTTTCTGTAAACCCGCTTTTTTTATAAGTGTTTATTGGAACTATTACCACTGAGTTAATTTCTTCCCCAAACCCGGAAATGTAAATAGTAGAAGTATCATCTATTAGATTCATAAATTTAACCTCTGGTTTTTTATTTTTATATATCAGAATATAAGGAACCACAAAGTCGGCATTTGGTCCAATTTCCTTAAATTTAAGTTGTAATGTGTCTTTTTCGTTTGAAGAAGGCGAACTTTGATCAAACTTGTACCAGTACGATGACCAATCCTTTACAGAAGAAGTTCTATTAACAATAAGATAAGGAAATCCGCTGTAACTTGCAGAAGGAGAAATATGAACAACCTGATAGGTTAAATTCGGATTCAGATAGCAGTATTTTTTATTCACAGAGCAATCATTCAAATAATTAGCAATAGCCCAGTTTGCGAATACATCTTTAAAGTCCTCTGAATAACCCAAACTTTTTAAAGCATAATTTATAGATTCTATCCCTACTTTATTTGTCTGCATCATTCTAGTTAGAATCTTTTCCCCATATTGGTCCACTAAGTAATGTATGAACAGATTTACTACGCCATAATCTGCAGATTTATTTTTCCATTCAGTTAAAGAATCGGATGGATAATCCCAAAACGCCTCCACCCTCCTTGAAAGATTGCTCCCCTGATAAACATCATCGTAACCGCATAAAGTTGGAGCATATTCTGACCTTGCCTCATTTAACCAAACCTCCTCTTCTGTATTCCATAATTTAGTTTTCTGATAAAAAGTTATCACATGCTGGAATTCGTGAGCCAGATATGCTTTGATAATTGGAGAAGTTATATACTTAGCATTTAAATAAACCATCTCTCTCTGGTTAGATGTGGGAATTAAATTTTTTGAATATTCATCATTACCATTCCAATATCCACCTGCGTCTTCTTTTAATTCTAAAACTAAAACAGTTATTCTTTTGTCATTGTCAATGCCAGGTGTCCATTCTGAACCAAATATTTCTCTTTCCTTGGGATAAATATTTTTATCAAATTCATTTGCTAAATTTTTTAGAGCATTTTCTACCTCTTTTCTTCTTTCTGGCAGGATTTTGCCCCAATAATTATCTTCTACATAAAAATAAACAAAATCTCCAACCTCTCTTAAAGTAGCAGTTACCTGACTTCTTTTAGAAATTTCATAATTAGGGTCAACGAAAAACTTGACCTGCTGGCCCAAAGAGTCAGAAAATACGGGATTTGCAAAAATAAAGATACTCCCTATTATCGCTGCTATAAAAAAATAAGTTCTAATTTTCCTACTAAAAAAAACCATATTCTTAAATCTACCTTAAAATAGGCCTAATAGAAACTAAAATTCCCATTCCCTAAAATTTTTCTTATTTTACTTTAAATTAAATTCTATGTCAAACTACCAAATTCATCATTCTTTTATACATACTTCTATGGGTAGGATTGTTTTTGTATTTCACTGAGAGAATCGCCCTATTAAGAATTCATAAACTCTCAACTCTTCAAGTATGCGAAATGCACAAATAAACAATTTTCCTTTGACAACATTAAAAAATGATATAAGATATAATAAAAATATCATTTATTAGGAGGTGTAAATGAAAAAAATTAAGGCAATTATTTTTGATTTTGGAAATGTACTAGCAAGCTTTGATCATATGATAACTTGCCGAAAACTGGCTGATTTTTCTCCTTTCTCGCCGGAGGAAATTTATCAGTGTATTTTTAAAACTGAATTATTAGAAGAAGAATACGACAAAGGATTAGTAGATTCTTTAACATTTTATCAGCAGGCCAAAGGAAAAACTCAGGCTAATTCTCAACTAACTTGGGAAGCATTTAAGAAAATCTGGGGCGATATTTTTAGCGAAAATTCGGGAATTGAGAAAGTTCTGGAAAGAATAAAACCTGAGTTGAAGTTGTTTCTTCTTTCTAATACCAATGAAATTCACTGGAAGTACATCTCCCAAATGTCGGTAATTAAACACTTTTTTCCTGACGAAAAACAACTGATACTTTCTTTTAAATTAGGATTTCGCAAACCAGATATGCAGATCTTTAAAGAAGCGATTAAAAGAGCAAATTGCTCTTCTGAAAAAATTATTTACATCGACGATATTCCTGAATATATCCAAACAGCCAAGGAATTAAAAATGAATGGAATCTTGTATAATTGCAAAAAAGAACCTCCTGTAGCGCTTCTTAAGAAATTAGAAAAATTCAAAGTCATCATCTAAAAATAAAACCGAGAACATTCGTTCCCGGTTATTTTTTATTTAGGCCAGAATTCGGGATAACAACTAAAGAAAATCATCAAAATAGAAAGAGATGTACACCCTCTGAGAATAGCTCCTTCTTCATCCTGTCCTTCTCTAATCCGCGCTAGCAATTCCCGGACAGTTATGTACTCTGCTCTGTAAATTAACTCTGTCCGCTCTGTTCTCATTTTCTCAATCTGCCTTAGATCTACCTCCACAAAAAATAACTCGCTCCAGGTCGCTACAAAAGAAGGTGAAGGATTGTGCCAAGGACATGACGGCCGTGATACACCACGAATAGCTGAAGCTCCCGTCTCTTCCTGAACTTCTCTCATTGCCGCAAACCTTTTTGTCTCAAGATGCTGAATTCCATCTTTTCCTATCAGCTTCTCAAGAAATCCCATTGGAACTTGTGAAAACTTAAGAGGTATAGTAGATTCTGGCATTTCAGGATGATTAGCGTGTGGTCGTTCTTCTGTTATAAGAGCAATTTTTATCTCGCCGGTTCTATTATCTCTTCCCCAAGCCACCGCATTTATATTTGGAGCCTCATGGTACGCCGGTCTATCAAATAAAGGCCTACCATCAGAATCTGTAACTACCACGTTTTCTACTTTACCAAAACGACTAGTGGCTTCCCAGTCAACCCCTACAAACTCTAGTGGTGGCTTGCTTGGACCATTAGTCCAGACTCTAAGCGTCCAATTTACCTCTTTAGGACGTTTCTTAAAAAAATCTGGTTGTCGTCTCCTTGTTTCACTAGGCTTAATCGTTGCAGCCATACTACCTCCCTTTATTTATTTTTTAGCTTCATCTTTTACTTCCTTAAAAATATCAAAAAAAATAATAACCAAAAAAATGCTCCCCCGATACCTCCTAATAGCGCTGTTTTAAAATCTCCTTTATATATGTCTATGAAGATACCAAATGCTATTCCCGCACCTATTGCTCGCCAAAATTCCTTTAACAAATTTAAATTTTCCATCTTTTTCTCCTTTTATTAAATTTTTTAAACAACTACCTATACTATAGTATATATCAATTATCAATTTTGTCAAGAGTTTGTATTCAGCATTCTAAATCTAACCACACACTGTAGTTTTACGCTTTGCGTCTTGTATTTCGTGCTTTATCAATTCCAGTCCACAGAACGTTCTATGGACTAAAAAGCAATTTACTTATCACTTATCACTATTAACTGTCGGTTTACATTGGTCTTAAAAGTTTTCTGCTCTGTTTATTCAAAAGTTTGGCATACGTATATCTA
>Ga0190361_1000810_pt1 | contig 12234 bp, 15 predicted proteins | sample 48721845_MG_FD_161273 | JGI IMG/M metagenome (GOLD analysis project Ga0190361, IMG submission 161273) | Hydrothermal vent microbial mat bacterial communities from Southern Trench, Guaymas Basin, Mexico - 4872-18-4-5_MG | ecosystem: Environmental > Aquatic > Marine > Hydrothermal vents >...
AAATAATTCTTAATTTTATTAAGATAAACAATATATTTAGGCGGATCAAGTTTTGCTTTAACTAGTCGTTTGTTTTCTGGAATAACTGAAATTTGACTGGGTGCTTTTTTAATAACTTGACTTAAATCAATCAAGGGTTTTCTTTTAAATTCTTTTCTTTTTTGCCTTATTAAAACAACTTTTTTCTGGCTAAGAATATTAGTATAGTCAACTCCATATATTCTGCGTTTGGCAATTTCTTTGTCTTTCTCCATTGATTTAACTAACTCCCTTTTTTGTTCATCTGTTAATTTGGGCACTCTGACAATTAGAAATTCTGTCCGTTCTCTTTTGCTCCATTTATGGGTAGATGGTTTTATCATTACAATATCGCCGTCTTGATAAGCGCCATTGCCTACTCCTGTAACTCCTATTTTAATAAGTAAATCATCATAGTTTTCAGGATTAAAATCAGCAATTTTTTCTCGGACAATTTGAGGTAAATATACTGGGTTTGAGTTTGTGTTAATTAGGTATAACAAATATATTACCAGTCCGGAACTGGCTAAAATTAAAATTATTACACTTCCCACAAAAATAGATTTTAAATATTTTTCAGTCATTATTTTTTATAATGTTTTTTGTAATTATTTGTAACTGTCAATCGCTTTAGTATCGGGCGGAGGACAAACTTTGTCCTGAAGTTTGCCAAAGGAAGACGGAGAGGTCTGCCCTCCGCCGGCTTAAACAATAAATTTCAACAAATATCAATGAATTTCTACAAATTTCTATGTTATATTTTATCACTCTCACTTTTTTGGCAAAGAACCGTAAATATTTGACATAGATATATCAGGATAATAGAATTATAATATTCAAGTATACTCTCTTTTCTCGTCAATAATTACTACTAATAATAACCTAATTTACCGAATAAATAAAACTTAATGGTTGAGAAAATTAGCTTAGGACGACTAGTTATAATCTATAAAATGGGCCTGTAGTTCAATGGTAGAACATCCCGTTCGCATCGGGAAGGTTGTGGGTTCAATTCCCACCAGGTCCACCACCTTTACACTTTACAAACAAAAAACAATGGCAGTGGCCATATTTTTTGATTTCTTCTTTACAGTAAACACAGGGACAAATAATTTTTTTATCTTTTTCTTTATCGCCGGCAATTCTTCGGCAAGGGCAATACCTTTTTCCATATTTTTTCTCCTTCTCCAAAATCCCATTAAGTAAAAACTCCACTGCTTTTTTATCTGGATTCAAACAAATGCCATTTTCTTTGGCATATTTTTCATACTCTTTTAATAACTTCTTTGCTTCTTCTTTCATAGTTCATCCACCTCTAAACTTATGCTTTCTTGTTTTTAACCTCTTCTTTTATGCTCTCTTAACTCTGGATTTTCAGAATTTGGCCTGATAGCATTTTGAGGACAAATCCTCCTACACAAGCCACATTTAATACACTTTTCCTGATCAATAAATGCCTTTCCTTCTTTAATAGAAATAGCGCCTACAGGACACATCTTTACACACTTTCCGCATCCAATACATTTTTTTGTATCTACCCAAGGCATATTTAAATTATCTCTTTTTTATAAATGGACATTGACCTTTTTTTGCTTTGTTGTCTAAAACTGCTCTAATAAATTCATTGCAAGATTTAAAGCCGCATTTTCCACAATTTAAATTTGGCACCAATGATTTTAACTCTTTTCCTTTAAGATATCTTGAATATACCTCTTTTTCATCAATCATTTTATTTCCATAACAATAGCCACAAATTGCTGAGGGCATAGAATGTTTTAAAGTAAGCTTTTTCTTTTTAATCTCAGAGGTTGAGTTTATACACTCTACAATATCAATAGCCCCTTCTCCGGTTAACCCATTTATTTCCACTATCTTTGCTTTTGGATTAACTTTGATAACATTGGCTCTAAAAATCTCTCTTTCTGCCTGAGAAACCAAATCCCCTTTACTTATTGCTACAATATCGGCTTGAGTTAAAATAGGGCCGTATCTGTCAGGAGATCCTGAGGTAATATCTAAAACATTTATTCCTAACCCTTCTTTTACATAAGGAGAACAACGCAAGCATAATCCTGCAGTTTCTAAAATAATAATATCCTTGTCTTGATTTTCTTTTATGATTTTGGGAATTTCTAAGGCAGTATAATGATCAGGACAAAGTTCTCCAGCCAATTTTTTAACTGCAGGAATTTTATATTTTTCAGAAATAAACTCATCGTCAAAAGTTTTTAAGCAATCAAATTTAGCAAAGAAAAGAGAGAAGTTATTTTTTAACTCCTTTATAATATATTTTATAATACTAGTTTTACCTGAACCGGGTGTACCGGCAAAAATTATAAGCTTCATAATTTGTACCATCCAACCACTTTGGTAACAAAATTAAGTTATAAGTTAAAATCTCAAATCTCAAAAGTCAAATCTCAAATCTACATCTCAAATCTCAAATCTTTTTAAAAATATAATTTAGATTTTATTTACTTTTGACTTTTGACTTTTGGCTTTTGAGATTTATCTAATTACCAAATTCCTTAAAAATTAACTCCTTATTTAATGGTTACCAAAGTGATTAGCAAGTACACATAATTTTAAACGGTTCTGCAATAAATCTCCAATTTATCAATTTTTTCTCCTTTTCTTATTTTTTCTCTTATTTTTAGGTTATAACCCTCAATCCAGTTAAGATGCTTTGCAATTTCTTTTTCTTTTGGGCTAGTTTCTATAATTTTTACAATGCCCCCATTTTTTATCACTAATCTCTTATCAGCACCTAAAGCTAAACAGGGGTCATGAGTGACAATTAAAACAATTTTATTTTCCTCTATTAAAACCTCAATTGCTTTTTCTTTTCTAATCCCAGCATTTTCTATTTCGTCAATTAAAATAATCGGAGAAGTGCTGATATTGGCAATATCAGAAACCATTAAAGCCCGGCTTTGACCTCCGGACAAATTTAACAAATTCATTTCCGGAGAAATTGCCTCGCCGGTAATTTCATTTGCTTCTTTTATTACTTCTTCAATTAATCCTTTTCTTGCCTTTTTACCCCTTGACTCTAAATGAAGTTTTAAAAAATCCTTCACCCTCATATCAGTTAAAAAATTCATAGTTTGAGACAAAGAAGCAATCAATTTTCTTTTGGGATTAAACCTCCATTCTTTCTCTGGTATTTTTCCATTGATTAAAATTCTTCTCTTGCTTTTGGTATCTCTTTGGGCTATTTTTTCAATATCATAAAGCAACTGGCTTTTCCCAGAGCCGGTTGGGCCAACAATTGCTACGACTTCTCCTTTTTTGATATTAATTCTTTCAAAATTTTCTTTTTCCCCGAGTTTATTAAGGCCGGGCAAAATTGTAATTTCTCTAATCTCCCTCATTGATTATTTTTTTTATTGCATTTTCAAAAACTTCTTTTGGCTGAACCCCAGTAAACCTTTCTACTATTTTTCCATCTTTAAATAAAATCAAAGCAGGAATGGCATTAATCATAAAACTTGAAGCAATTAAAGGATTTTCGTCAACATTAACTTTGCCAATTTTTATTTTATCGCCAAACTCATTTTTGATTTCTTCCAATATAGGTTCCATCATTTTACAAGGAAAACACCACTCAGCCCAAAAATCAACCAAAACTACATCTTGGCTTTTTAAAACCTCTTCTGAAAAATTTTTGTCAGATAAAATGAGATAGGACATGATAAAAATCTCAAATGTCAAAACTCAAATGTCAAATCTAAATCTTAAATCTCAAAACTTAGATAAATTCGAATTTCGAATATCGAAATCCGAAACAAATTCGAATGTTCAAATGACCAAATGTTCAAAACAAATTGTTTTGGTCATTTATTCATTTGAATTTTGGTCATTGTTTCGAATTTCGAATTTCGGATTTCGGATTTTTTATTAACTTTAAGCTTTACGCTTTAGCTTTGCGCTTTAGCTTTACACTTTGCGCTTTAATCACTTATTCCTAATTATTTCTTTTAACAAAAATTCTACAGTTTTTCTGTTTTTGAATTTTATTTCTTTAAGGCAGGAATTTAAATTCTCCTTAAAATAAATCTCTATCACTTTTTTTAAGGCAGTATTGATGGCATAAAATTGCTCAGTAATTTTTCTGCAGTCTTCTCTATTTTCAATTAAATTTTTCAAACCATCAATTTGGCCCTTGATAATATTTAATCTATGAATTAAGTTATTTTTCTTCATAGTACACTTAGCACTTAGCACTTAGCACTTAGCACTTAGTCCATTATACCCCCCAAGGGTATCTTGTCAAGAGATAAGAATGATTATAAAATCAAGGCATGAAGAAAGTAACACCATTATTAAAAGAATCTTATATAGCAATGATTAAAAATAGTAAAAATAGCAGAATGTTTGCTGATTTTTACGCAAAGGCAAACAAAAAGAAGAAAAATATAACTAAAAATGGGGAACTTTCCTGCGCTTATTTTGTTTCTTCTGTTTTGAAAATTTTTAACTTAATTTCCGATATTCATCTTACAGTAAAGGGCACTGTAAATGACCTTTTAGAATCAGGTTGGATTTCCATTAAAAAGCCAAAAATAGGCAGTATTTTGTTGTGGGAACAAAAAAATTTTGGAACCAAGAACAAACCAAACAGACATTATCACATTGGATTCTACATAGGAAACAACAAAGCAATAAGCAATTCCACAAATAAAAAGAAAATTGCAATACATCATTTTTCTTTTGATAACAAAAGAAAAATTATAAAAATTTACTGGAATAAAAAATTGAATTAAAGAATGAGAACAGGGATTGCCACAATTCCATTAGATTACGGCCGCTGCCCAAGATGGCTTTTTGAAAGAATGAAGCGCCTTTCCCGGGCTATTTTTCTGGCAATTCGCGAAGAATTTGGTCCGGATGAGATTTTAAAACGCTTATCTGACCCTGTCTGGTTTCAAAGCTTGGGCTGCGTAATTGGCTTTGATTACAACTCTTCGGGTTTAACCACCACAACATTGGCCGCTATCAAAACGGGAATTTTTGATATTCAAGATAAACTCGGAATTTATGTCTGCGGCGGCAAAAGAACATCAAGAAAAACTCCTGAAGAAATTAGAACTTACGCTGATTCCTATGGTTTTCCATTTGGAGAAAAACTAGTTTATGCTTCTAAAATAACCGCGAAAGTTGACTCTTCTTTGGTTCAGGATAATTACCAAATTTATCATCATAACTTTCTATTTACTGAATCTGGGAATTGGGCGGTTATACAACAAGGTTTAAACACAGAAAACAAAACCGCACGTCGCTATCATTGGCTATCTTCTAATATTAAAACCCCCTCGGCAGACTCAGAGTATGATTTTATTGAAGAACCTCATTCAGGAATTATTTCAGATTTAAAGGTAAAGCCCTTAAATTTAACCGCTAAAGAAAGCGAGAAGAATCGTGAAATTTCAACTGAATTAATTAAACAGCCAAAAACTTTCCTAAAAGATGTTAAGACAATATCCGAAAAATCAAATTCTTTAATAAAGCAAAAAAGAATTCCAGGATTTTGCGAAATGGAATTATATGATAAAGAATTTTATTGCCATTCAGTTTTGAAAGAAAAATTTGATTTAAAAAGATTAGAAAAAACTATTCTCTTTGCTAATTCTCAAAATCCAAAAAATTTTGAACAACTTTTGTCCATAAAAGGAATTGGGCCAAAAACCATAAGGGCCCTGTCTTTGGTTTCAGAAATAATATACGGAGCAAAACCTTCTTACCAAGATCCTGCAAGATATACTTTCGCACATGGGGGGAAAGATTATACCCCGTACCCTGTGGACAAAAAAACTTATGATACCACCATAGAAATTTTAGAAAGAGGAATAAAAAAGAGCAAAATTGGGCTATCAGAAAAAGAAAAAGCAATTTCAAGATTAAAAAACTTTATGCATTAAAATGACTTTGCCTAATAAAACAACAAAAAACCAAAGGCAAAAGAAAAACTATGCCAAAAAAGAAATAGGAAATATAGGAGAAAAAATTGCTGTAAAATATTTAAAAGATTGCGGATATAAAATTTTGGAAAAAAATTTCAGAAAAAGATATGGAGAAATTGATATTGTGGCTTTAAAGAAAAATGGATTTTTTTCAAAAAATAAAGAACTAATATTTATAGAAGTAAAGACAAAAACAAAAAATAAAGGGTACAACCCAGAGGAAAATATAAATTTCAGAAAAAGAAAAAATCTAATAAAAACAGCAAAATACTATATTTTAAAAAATAAATACAACATAAATTGGAGAATAGATACAATTATCATAGAATTAGACCCTATTACAAGAAAGGCAAATTTAAGACATATTAAAAATGCGGTTTATTAATGTTTTTGGTTATGAGGAAGAAAAGTTTGTGGTATCTTAAAGAGAGGTGGAGGTATTTTTCAAGGAAAAGATTTCCGCCTTTTAAAAGCATCGTGACCCCTCCCCCGCCTAAATTTTTCAAAGAAAAATTTAGGCGGGGGAGATTTAGAAGGGAATGCTACATTTTTAGGTCATACATTTAATAAAAATTGCTGTAATTAATGCTGTAATTAATGCTGTAATTAATGCTGTAATTAAATTCAAAACGCCCTCTTCAAGAAAATTAAAATTGACATTAATTAAATTTCTGCTATACTTATGATAACTTATATTTCTTGATAGCTTATATTTTTTATGGACAAAACATCATTTCTATCCGCAATACAACAAATAGAAGAAGAAAAAGGACTCTCTAAGGAACAAATCATCCAAAGTATAGAGATGGCTATTGCCGCTGCATACAAAAAAGAATATGGGAAAAAAGGACAAATTATCAGGGCAAAATTTGATCCGGAAACTGATAAAACAGAAATATGGCAAATAAAAATAGTAGTAGATAAATCTATGCTAAAGGAAGACGAAGAAAAAGGAGAGGCGGAGGAGACAAAGAAAGAAAAAACAGAAACAGAAGAGGTAGAAAGAAAAATAAAATTTAACCCGGAAAGACATATTATGTTAGAAGAGGCAAGGAAAATTAAAAAAAATATAAAACCCGGAGACGAACTAAAAATTCCATTGCCATTCCATAAAGAATACGGAAGAATCGCGGCACAAACTGCAAAACAAGTAATTATTCAAAAAATAAGAGAGGCAGAAAGAGAGTCGTTATATGAAGAATACAAGAAGAAAGAAGGCGAAATAGCCAGCGGCATAGTCCAGAGGATAGAAAAAAACACAGTATTTCTAGATTTAGGAAGGGCAACAGGCGTTCTCTTCCCGGAAGAACAAATCCCTAATGAAAAATATAAACTAGGCCAAAGATTAAGAGCTTATGTAAAAGAAGTAAAAAGAGAACCAAAAGGTCCTCAAATCATTCTTTCAAGGAATCACCCGAAATTGGTGTCTAAGTTATTTGCATTAGAAGTTCCTGAAATATCCCAAGGAACAGTAATAATTAAATCAATAGCAAGAGAGCCGGGATCAAGAACAAAAATCGCAGTTTATGCTACAGACAAAAATATAGACCCTATAGGTGCAGTAGTAGGACAAAAAGGAATAAGAGTGCAGGCGGTATTAAATGAACTGGGGCAAGAAAAAATTGACGTAGTTCAATGGGAAGAGGATCCCAAAAAATTTATTGCCAATGCCTTATCCCCTGCAAAAATAATAGATGTAGAAATAGGCAAAAAAAATAAAGCCACTGCCATTGTTGCTCCTGACCAGCTGTCTTTAGCTATAGGAATGCAAGGACAAAATGCAAGATTGGCAGCAAAACTAACGGGCTGGAAAATAGATATAAAAACATCGGAAGAAGAAACCGCAGAAAAGAAAAAAGAAAAAACATCAAATAAAAAGAAATAAGTTTAAATAATTTGTGCCATCCAACCACTTTGGTAACAAAATTAAGTGGTAAGTTAAAATCTCAAAAGTCAAATCTCAAAAGTCAAATCTACAAGTCAAAAGTCAAAAGTAAATAAAATAAAAATCTAAATTATATTTTAAAAAGATTTGAGATTTAAGATGTAGATTTGACTTTTGACTTTTGAGATTTGAGATATTTTAATTAGTGACTGCCAAATTACTTAAAAATTAACTTCTTATTTAATAGTTACCAAAGTGGTTAGTAAGTACAAATAAACTATTATGACTAACCTATTCAAAAATATACCCGTTGGTGATAATCCACCAAAACAAATCAATGTAGTAATAGATATCCCAAAAGGAAGTTGCAATAAATATGAATATAATGAAAAAGAGGGATATTTTCAGTTAGACAGAACTCTTTATTCTCCTTTATTTTATCCGTTTGAATATGGGTTTATTCCTCAAACCGAATCGGAAGATGGAGATTCTTTAGATGTAATACTTTTATCTTCTTTTCCTACTTTCCCAGGGTGCGTGATAAAAGCAAGGCCAATAGGGGTACTTTTAATGGAAGATGAAAATGGAATTGATAATAAAATTATCGCTGTGCCAAATGAAAAAGTGGATCCCAGATTCAAAGAAGTAAAAGAAATAAAAAATATACCCAATCATGTCCGAGAAGAAATTGCCTTATTTATGGCCGATTACAAAAAATTGGAAAAAGAAAAATATAAATTCGTAAAAGTAAAAGGATATAAAAATAAAAAATGGGCTCATAATATTATACAAAAGGCAATGAAAAGATATAAAAAAGAAAACGAATAACTTTCTTTTCTTTCTCTGTCTCTTCTTTATTTAAGGAAAAGAATTAAAAGAGATTATTTTGTCCAGCGCAGCTTATTCTCTTAAAAAATTATTAGAAAAATATAATATAAAGCCAAAAAAATCTCTGGGCCAGCATTTTTTAATTGATAGAAAAGTACTTCAAAAAATAATTCAAGTTGCTTGTTTGTCTAAAAAAGACATTGTTTTGGAAATTGGGCCGGGTATTGGGACCCTAACCTTAGAATTATCTCAACGAGCAAAAAAAGTTATTGCTGTAGAAAAAGATAAAAAGATGTGTCAGGCATTGAAAGAAGTTGTTAGAAATGCCGAAAATGTTAGAGTTATAAGAGGAAATATTTTAAAAACTAATCCCTTATCACTTACTTCCTGTCATTATAAAATAGTAGCAAATATTCCGTATTATTTAACTTCACCAGTTATTCGGATGTTTTTAGAATCACCAAATCCTCCTCAAGAAATGATTTTGATGGTACAAAAAGAAGTAGCAAAAAGAATCTGTGCTAAAGTTCCAAAAATGAATTTATTAGCAGTTTGTGTACAGTTTTATGCAAAACCAAAAATTGTTTCTTATATCTCCAAAAACTCTTTTTGGCCAAGACCAAAAGTAGATTCTGCAATAATTAAAATCACTAATATACGCCAATTTAATCCTGATTTCGCCAATAAATTTTTTAAAATTATTAAAGCAGGATTTTCCCACCCCAGAAAATTATTAGTTAATAATCTAGCTGGAAAATTAAAAATAGATAAGCAAAAAATAAAAAAAATTCTTTCTGAAATAGGGCTCGACGAAAAAACAAGGGCAGAAAATTTAAGTATAAAAGATTGGAAAAAATTGGTAAAATTATTAAATTATTAAAAAAGCCAGAGAAAGATTTCTTTCTCTGGCTGAGATTTTAGTTTGCCGGAGCTGGAACAATCCATGCGGGAATCAATTTTCCTGTGCGAGGATCTTGAAAATAAATTTTTATTTTCTGTGGTTTCTGCGGTATTTCATTAGGGCTTTGCACCACCCCTATTCCTGAAGAAGTCCCTATTGTTTTCTGTGCATCCACCTTGTACACTGCAGGAGATGATGAGATACTACCGGAACTATAAGCTGCATTATTGGGACTATAAGCCGCTGAAGAACCTTTGCTCTGATTCTGACCTTTGCTCTGATTCTGAGAACGCCCCATAAAATGTTTTCCAAAGTACCACACAAGAACTGCTGCCACCCCAACTATGGCTAGATCTCTAGCCAGAACATTTCCTCCAATTTCGCTCCTAGTGGTAGTCTTGTATTCTCCCGGTTCACGATACCAAGCAAATACAGATGGGACCGAAGTAGCCGTTATCATTGCCACAATAACTATTACAGCTATTATTTTTATTTTTCTCATTTCTATCACCTCCTTCTCCTTATTTTATTTTAAATCCAATTACTACCTTTAGTATAACATACCAATTTATATCTGTCAAGATTCTATCTCCTAAACCTTTTAAATCTTCTTTCTATCTGGATATTCCTGCCGTGAAACTTCACCCATTTTTTTCTCCATCTGGGATTATATCTAAATTGAGAATCGCGAAATTTTTCTATATCTCCTACTTCTACTTTTCTTTTTATTAACTCCGCTTCCCCTAATTTTTCTCCAAGCCAGTTTTCAATCACCCAATATCCATCAGATTTATCCACCGGAACATTACTTATCTCATAATAACTCACTTTTCTTGTTCTTCCATCTAATCTTATTTCTGCTTCTTCTTGATCAATCCAATCTCCTTTAGGTTTAACGCCCACAGTCACTATTCTTCCATCTGGCAATTTTTTTCCTTCTTCTATAGCACTCTCATAAGCATCCGCCCATCCCCATTCTCTGGTATAGGTAGAATAACCTAAAATACAATAGCCAGGTACAATAACTGTTTTTCCTTTTCTCCATCCTACAATTCTTCCTTCCTTTCTTACAGGTTTATAAAAAGTGGCTTTTTTTGCGGGATAAAGAAGAACAGGTTTTGACTCAGTATCTCCTGTCAACGCTTTAAAGAATCTTTTAAACGGATTCTCTTTTTTGACAGGTCTGTAAAAATTGCGAAGCAATAACGCTCTCTTAGAATAATTCAAAAATATCGCTCTTTTGTCCGGGGGAAATTCATTAATATCTTTTTTCTCTAATATCACTGCTGCTGAACGAGAAAAACTTTCTTGTGTATATCCTTTTTCCGGTTTTCCAAACAAAGACAGAAAACACAAAAAACTTAAAGCCAAACACATTTTTCCTGCTTTTTTTCTTAAACCCGACAAAATTCCTTTACCTTCCATATTTTCCATTATGCCCACCTCCTCTTTTAATGATTCTTGAAAAAATTTTTCTTTTTCTAATTTTTCCTGAATATCCTCAGGAAAACTTTTTAATTCCGGCGACTCTGTTTTAACCTCTGAAGAAAAGGGCTTTGAAGATAAAAATTCCTGAATTGGGGTCTTTTCAGTTTCTCTTGGCGCTTCCTCAATTTCTTTTCCTTCCTGCGGAGAAACCTCCTGCGATTCTATTTTAAATTTTTCAAAAGGCATAATAAATTTATAATTTATTTATCATTTCTTCTTCTTTGTTTAATACTTCTTTCCATTTTTCTTTTTTCATTTCTTTTAGGGCTTCTATTTTATGCATTAAAATATCAGTTAACTGTTCTAATTTGTCTGGTTTTTCTTTTAAAAAATCTAAAATATAATCAATGCTTATTTCCAATTGCTTGATTTTGTATTTTTTTACCTTATTCAAAATCTCAAACCAAAAATTTTTACTATCCAAAGGTAAATTAGATTTTTCAATAATTTCTTTTAATTCTTTCATTTTTTCCATCTATTTTATTATAACAAATGCTTTTAAAAAATCAAAGGCGCCATAGGGCGCCTTGTTTTTATATTAATACTTTATACCTCTTTGCCAGCCCCTGTCTAATCTGGTCTAGTATTAAACCTTTTTCCATTGCTGTGCCCATCTTCCCACCGGGGAACTGATTCCAAAAGAAGCTACAATCTGAGATTTCCAGTTTCACATACTCTGAAACTCGGCTAAATTTAATTTTAAAGCAATTCTCCCTTTCTAATTTTATTTCTCTTTCTCCAGAATTATAAACCTTATATCCTTCACTCCCCATGATCTTTTTAATCTCTTTTTTCAGTCCTTCCAAATCTGTTGTCTTAACACGAATTGTTCTAATTTCTTTGGTCCCTTGATCTATCACTGTATCATTCACCTTCATTGCCACTCCACCTCCTACCAGCGCCGGTATCACTACTCCCCCGCATCCATAAGAAAACAAAACCACAATTAAACATAAAAAATATATTTTCTTCATCTCTTATACCTCCTTGTATTATTTTTTTTTAAAGATTCTTACTATAAATAATAGCCCATAATCAATTATTTGTCAATAGTAATTGGTAATGTCCATACACATATTGCACTTTTTAAGATAATCTAAGGGCATATGAATACTATGCCCAAATCAACAAAAGAAGAAAAATATAGATGG
>Ga0190361_1000811_pt1 | contig 12222 bp, 25 predicted proteins | sample 48721845_MG_FD_161273 | JGI IMG/M metagenome (GOLD analysis project Ga0190361, IMG submission 161273) | Hydrothermal vent microbial mat bacterial communities from Southern Trench, Guaymas Basin, Mexico - 4872-18-4-5_MG | ecosystem: Environmental > Aquatic > Marine > Hydrothermal vents >...
GAGTCCAGAGGACTACTTTGTTCTGGTAGATATCAGATTGTCAACTATAGCACCAGAGGATTTGATAGGGATTCCGCGGTCACATAATCAAATGTCGTTCTATGAGCCTTTAGCCTGGGCAGTGCTATTGTCCTGTACAGCAGGTATATGCTTTCTGGACGAGTTTACCCAAAGGTCATTAAGCTTGCCTTAATGACTGGGAATTAACCGTCCAGATGTAGAGTCAGCATCCTATCAAGTAGTCTTAGACAAGCTAGTGGGATTCGTAGAATTCAACCCTAATGTAATGGTCATAGCGGCTGGAAACAGCCCAGAGCACTCAAGTATAGCCCACATGATATCTACACCGTTAGCAGGTAGATTCCATATACTGAATATATCACCCTCTAATGTAGACAAGTGGGCTGAGTGGATGAACAAGAAGCATGGAGACAAGTGGGATAAGACAGTCTATATATTCCACAAGAGATTCGAGGATGAAGGACTATTCTTGAAGCTACCTAAAGAGAATGAGACATTGAGCCAATATAGCAATCCATACAGTAATGAGATGCTTGCTGTAGACCTATATGAAGGATTCAGAGATAGAGACACTATAATAGGATGGTTAGGAGAGGAAGTGGGACAGAAGTTCATAGCCTTCATGAAGACTAAAGTAGACATAGAACAACTATTAGCTCAGCCAGAACTGTTCAAACCACTTGACCTTGATGCTAAATATATGCTGACTATGATGCTGGCTACTTGGATAAGCAAGCGCCTCAAAGGAAAGAATCCAGAGAAGAAGCTGTTGCCAGCATTCAAACTGATAGATGTAATGTGCCAAGAGACAAGGGACTATCTAGTAACTATGTGTATGGTAATGAGCCATAGCAAATTAATAGACTTCCTGCAGTTACTATTCAAGTATGATGCTAAATATGGAGACATACTAGAGAAGATAACTAGAATAGTCAAGGCTGAACTAGCCTAAACCTTTCTCTAACCCTTTTCTTTGGAGGAGAAATGGTTCAGAGAAAAGTGAGAGTATTTGACAAGGAATACAGCTGTTCACACTATAAATGGTATACTATAAAGGACTTGTCTAGTAGGACAGATGATTTTGCAAGGGACTGTCTTGACCTGTTTGGATATTTCTCTAAGCTCTTCACAGATCATCCAGATGAAAACAACACTAGAGTCTATATCCTACATTATGATGAGGAGAAGAGGCCAGATCTTCTCTGGACATGCAGTCACTTTGAGCATAACACCTCTATAGACATAACGGCTCTTGCTTACTTCTTGGCTCTCTTAGAGAAATACTTTGGAGCCACTGCATTTCTAGACCTCATTGATGACTTTACAGAGAGGTTGATTATCTGGGTGCCAGGAATAGAGATTGACTAGCTCTTTGGAGGAATACTAATGCCTAAGAAAGAGAATCTAGAAGCTAAGGTAGAAGAGTTAAGGAAGAAGATTCATGAGCTAGAGGAAGCTCTTAACAGTGCTACTTGGGAGAGAGATTGCTATCAAAGATGGTTGACTAATGCTTTTGGCTTCGACCAAATCAAGAGGGTCCGAGACTCTCTTGTATTCGAGGTTGACTGGCTTCACTTTGAAGTAAGCATTGACAGAAGGAATCCTAATGTCATGAGTATTGACCTTGACAAGCTTTCTCCTCTAGAAAGCTTAGTATTGAAGACTATACCTATTGGCCAGCTTGAAGATTTAGCTAAAGGATTTGACTTACAGATAGTAGGGAAAGGACTCAATAGAGTAATAATAGCTACCACATTCAAAGGCAACAAGATTAAGAGCTTTGTATCAGCATTAAGGGACATGCTTAAAGAGACAGTAGAAGACTTTGTGAAGGACACGACTGAGGAGAAGATTAAAGCATGGATAATAGCTAAGAGGTTGAGGACAGATGATACTGATGCAGATTAAATACTATGCTACTGGCTATAGAGGCTATTACTATTCATACTTTGAAGTGGTTCTCAGAAAGGAAGGGGAACTACTTGGCGTCATTAGCTCGACAGCTATTAGAGGCAACAAGTTTCTCTTGCTCATGGATATTCTTAAGAGACATACCTGGAACCTTTCTGAACCCTTCTGCTTTGAAACATTGACTGATGAAATTACTGCTGATATCCTATTAACACTTAAGACTTTGAGGGGAAGCTTTCCTAGGAAGTATCTCATGATAGAGGATAAGCAGAAGCTCTTAGAGGTTCTTCAAGCCATGAAGATAGCTCAAGAACTCAAGCAATAGTTCTACTATTTGGAGGAGTACTAAATGGTAGACATACGAAGAGAATATGATGACCTTAAAGCAGCTCTAACAGCCTTGAGTCCCTTCCTGTCTAGTCTATTAAGGAAGATGAGAATACTCATTACTAAGTCTCCTACTGTGCCTTTAGCTGCTACTACAGAGAATGATGAACTAGTCCTTAATGAGGAAGCCTTCAAGCAACTGTCCTTCAGGGATGCTGCATGGATTATACTACATGAAGTGTTGCACATAGCCTTCCAAGACATAAGAAGAAGAGGCAGCAAGAATCCCTTCCTATGGAACTTGGCAGCTGATGGAGTCAACAATGAGCTATTAAAGAACTGGCTAGGAGTCTCCTACGAGCTGTCTAATTCGCTAGTGTTCATGGAGACATTAAGGAGACTGTTATATGACCAAGTATCTAATATCAATGACTTCGATGAGTATAGCAAGGAAGAGATATATGAACTACTAGAGAAGAAGCCCTGGCCTAATGGAGCTAACTGTCCAGCTTGTGGCTCTAGAGGTAGAGCAATCAAGGATGAGGGATATAGAGTTAGAATGCGATGCCCTAAATGCGGTGAAGAATGGACTGCTTATAAGATGGGAGATAGCTATGCCGGTGGAATGCCAGACATATCAGATGATATCCATCCAGTAAAGAAGCCTAGTGACAGCGAAGTGTTACAGCAGGGAGACAGAGAATTATATGGTAAGAGTAAAGAGGAAAGGAGAGAGGCATGGAAGGAAGAGGTAGCCAAGGCATATACCTCAGAGAAGATGGCAGGTACTATTCCAGCAGGTCTGAAGAGAATAGTAGAGAGATTACTTAAGCCACAAGTCAATTGGAAGACACTGTTAAGACAAGCCTTCTATGAGGGATATGGTAAGACTATAGTAGCATCTTATAGTAGGCCTTCAAGGAAGCACCCTGACTTTCCAGGCATAAGAAGATTCACTACTCCTAGATGCCACTTCGGAATAGACTGCAGTGGCTCTATAAGTAAAGAGGAATTAGCTCAGGCAGTATCTGAAACATATGCTATATCCAAGACATGTCACATGGAACTACTCGTCACTCCTTGGGACACGGAGACATACGAGGCAACAGTAGTGAAGAAGCCTGGAGATGTCACAAGGAAACTAGCTAGAAGATTAAGAGGCTATGGCGGAACTGAAATCGAGCCTTGGCTGAGATTGGTCGACAAGAATATGAAGCCAAGAGATTTAGTAGTAGTATTCACAGATGGTGATATATTCGATATAGAGACAGAGCGGGTTAAACAGTTATTCAATCGGATAGCATCTAAGGCTTCAGTAGCTATATTCTTGACCACTCATAGAGAGCATCATATTCCAGGATGGAAGACTATAAAGCTAAGGGTTCACTGATCCTCTTTTGGAGGAAAGAAGAATTGCTGGAAAGAATTCTGGCTTCAAGGGCTTACTATGAGTTCAGGAATCTGCTGTTCACTCTGGAACATTACTTTGGAACCTTCATTTATTATATTGAGATGTTTCTACCAGACTCTAAATATGGTCCACCATACTGTTATATATGTAAGAAGAACTTCATTCAGATTGTCATTGATCCTTGGGAGGAAGCGCAATGAAAATAGAGCTTAAGCCTTTAAAAACAGTGGTTAAGGTTAGACACTGGAAAAGGATGAGGCTATCTCAAGAGCTTTCACAATATTTTTACAAGATAATAAAAGTGCCCTTTCGAAACAAGGCTATAAAAATCTTTACAATACGATTCATAAGAAGGTACTTAGAGAATATAGCCTATTTGGGGTGGCTTGTATGCGAAGCTCCAAAAGAGTATTTAGATGTCTTCAGACTATTAAGTGAGATAAAGGATGGAAGAAGCAAGACAGCAAGAGAGATATTCAAGATACTATCTAATGAGAATTTAGATATAGTCCTTAAAGAGCTGAAACCATATATTGTAGCTAGTACTTTGAAGCCTTTGGAGGAATAGTCTTGACAGATAAAGCATTTTATGTATTCGGTGGTGTCTCATCCAAGAAGAATATCTCGAAGAGCTTCTCTGTTACTTCAGACGGCTCTGTAGAAATCACTTGGAGATACTCTATCTCACCGAGCTTCTCTGAGAAACTAGGTGTCTACACATGTATCTACTGTGGCCAAGGAGTATTAGAATATGAGATACTGTCAAAGGATTTGCCTATATGCTGGACATGTCTATCAGAACTTGTGGAAGAGCATCCAGAGCTGAAGAGAAAAATAGCAGATATTCTAAGACCATATATAATAGCAAGGGGTTTAAAGCATGAATAAGGTACTATTGTTCATGGATATGGATATCCTGTCCAGTTCTAATCAAGCAACTATATTCATATTCCCTAAAGGCTCTTATCATGATGCTGAGGTGATAGAGTTCTCGCTTACACCAGAAAAGAAGACTATACTGATGCATTTAATAGGCTATGATGGCGGAGGAGTCTATGGTGGAGAAGTAGATGAGAGAGGCAAGAAAATATTATACCTACTGCAGTATCCAGTCCTTAGATACAAGAAGGCTAGAGAAGCATTCAAGAGATTCTATATAGACCATGATTTAGATAGATTATTAGAGGAGTTAAGGACTTACCTAATAGCTTACCAGCTCAAGCCATAGTCTTTGGAGGGAATAAAATGGAGTATGAAGAGGCTTACTACTATTTCGCTGTTTTCCTGGGTAAGAAGATGAAACATATAGCCAATTATGAGGAAGGTTTAGGATGGGAAGTCTTCTGGTCAGAAGTAGAAGATGGAAAGACAGAAGGTTTCAATGCTTTTGAAGGCTACGAGCTTGAAATGGCTATTAGAAGAGGAGAGATTTAAGGCATGGTTTCCCTCTGTTTGGAGGAGATACCTTGTTATGGCCAGTGTTTGAGTTCAGAACATTATATGAGCTTGAAGAATGCTATAGATATAATAATGGACAATGGACGAAGGACGATGGAGAATATGACATAGCTTTTATAGGGCTCTGGAAGGGCATCTATCCTTCTGTAGTCTATATAGAGCTGCCATACTATGAGAACATTCTCTGGGAGTATTGTGATACAAAGAGTGTTGCAGCTCATCCTAATGGGAATCCATGGCACTATATGCTTAGACCAGGCAAGAGGGATTGGGGAAGGAGCTGGCGAGAAAGATATGCACACCCAAATATGTTAGCTGAAGCGGAAGGTAGAGAAAGAATAGCAAGTGTGTATAGTGTCTGCAATGGTATGCCAGTTACGGTCTATAATGTCATGGATCCGCATGTCCTTTTAGGCATGATAAGAGAAGTAGGCGCTAAGAAAGTTGTGAGGCCTCCAAGAATATTTAACTGTATGTACTGTGGTACTATTGATATTAGTTCAAAGCTTAATAGATTAAAGGCTGAACTTATAGCTGCTAGACTAAAATAGACATTTGGAGGAGACAATATGGGACTAGTGAAAATCGAATCCACTTCAAGGTACATATATCTCTACAAGCCAGAAGGCGAGTGGCCTTACTGGAGATGGGAAGCAAGCCTCTATGCAGAATCAGGTTGGAGATACCAAGTGCTTCTGGCCATGCTAAACAATGGAAAGAACAAAGTGGTAGACTTTCGAAGGTACATTATATTGGACATGGATCCAGCTGAAGAGAAGCTGCTCTTTGCTCTTGCAGATATACCCTGTCGATTAAAGAGAGTCCGGGATGTACTAAGTCAGTATGTTCTTAAAGAGATAAATGCAGAAGAGGCTCTTGAAAAGCTTCGCACTATCAGGATAGCTCAGGTTTTGAAGGGATCAAGATGGAAGATCTAAAGGAATTAGCTAGGAAAGTAGCTGCCTCAATAAAGAGAGAAGAGTGGAGACTAGAATGCATCAATGAGATGGCCTTCAAAGCTGAGGATGAAAGACAAGCAGTCATACGCTACTTCAGGCAGAGAATGGAAACTGTTCAGAAGGCAGAGAAGATCTTTGAGCAATTAATATGGATGACAAGAGTTAAGCCAGCTAGCTTCTTCTTTGGCTGTGGAACTACTCTATTTATTAGAGCGAATGACCATAGAATAGTCCATGATGCAGCTAAAGAATTCCATGTAGTATTCAAGAAGAAACCTGAAGGAGACAGCTTCCAATATTCAGCTACTATTAATGGTGTCAGTCTAATTATCTATGGGATACCCTTTGATGGCAAATATAAAGTGAAGAAGAAGCAGAGGAAGAGAGTTATAACGACTGAAGAGGAGGAATATGAACTTGTGCCCTTCAGGTCATAATCAGATATGCTCAGACAAGTATGTAGACATGGATCTAGTCATCACTCAGTACATTGGCGAGGAAGGGGGAGAGGTCAAATGGACAAGTGTCTCACTAGGGTTCTATCTGATATCAGCACCACCGATCCATGAAGGCACTGTGAAGAAAGCTGTCTTGAAGCCACCTTCAGATCCAAAGAGGAGATCACTTATATTCAAACTATTAGAGGATGTACCCTTCTATCTATTCTCCAAAGAGCGTAACAAAGTGAGAATGACCACTAGAATACCCTTTGAACTATGGACTGCTTTAGAGGTTCTATCGACATCTAAGTTTATTCTTAAATCAGAGACATATGCTGAATGGATGAGTCTTCCCAAGGAAAAGCTTATACAGCAATTGAAAGCAATACGGATAGCAGAGGAACTTAGAGGGAAGAGAGATGAGTGAGAGTTCAAGCAATCCAATTATACTTCTCTTTGCTCTTGTCTGGTGGCTTATAATGATGATATGGATACTCTTTAGTGATGAGGATGAATAAAACTATTCTATGGCTATGGAAAGCATTCTGGAGAGTAAGAAGAGCATACTATTTCCTTACCTTAGATCCGTTATGGTAACAGGCCAAGGTTGGCCTGATGAAAGTCCTAGTGATAACTACTACTTCAATCAGGCCAGGGTTGGCCTGATAGCTGATACCTTTTGGAGGTGAAAATGAAGTGCTGTGCTTTCTATTAGGTCTCCTAATTGGTGCAGGTGTTGGCTGTATTATATGGTATCTTCTCGATAAGTACTTGCCTGAGAGCCCAAGGTAAATACTCTTTGGAGGAGGTGAAAAATATTCCTAAGAAGAAGTTTGACAGTAGATTAATAGATCTCTCAATAGACTTGATGCAAGAGCTTAACCTAGAGAACTATCCAGCCTATCTAGTCTCATACAAAGCTAACAAGAATGGCCTAGAGATAACAGTTAGACTACCTACTAAGCATTCAGAGAAGATACTCAAAGCTATAGAGAAGTTCAAGAAGAAGGAGAAGTCAGGAGACCAATTGCTTATAGTGCCAATGTATCGATGGGCTACTGAAGCTGCTATAGAAGTTGAACTACTTAAAGAGAGAGATCACATGAAGGTGACTGAATACATTGACTAGGATACTCATTATCAAGGCAGATGGTAGAATAGTAGATAGAGTATTCCAGCCTTGGGAAGAAGCTACAGAGTTTCATAGGGACATGATACTAGCCAAAGAACTTGAAGAGGGAGACAAGGTCGTTATAGGGGCTAAAGTATACATTAAGAGAGGCAAAGTTCTATGGCCCTTGAAATAACTCATCTCTACATATCAAGGGGCAATAGCAAGACAGGAAAGATACCCACATTCTCTTTACCTGCTGTAATGACTTGTCCAGGGATGACACCTTATTGCGAGAAGATATGCTATGCTAAAAGAGATGAGATACGATTCCCTAATGTGAAGATAGCAAGGTTACGGAATCTTGTCTATATAGTTAATCATCCAGACACATGGAAGAAAGCTGTTATCCTTTGGATAAAGAAACACAAGCCTAAATACTTCAGGGTTCATGAGGGAGGAGACTTCTTTGCCCAGCTCTATCTAGACGATTGGTTCTATATAGCTAAGTGCTGTCCTGACACTCGATTCATGGCATACACTAAATCCTTCCATCTAGATTACTCTGATAAGCCTGACAACTTCATTATATACTGGAGTATAATGCCAGATACTCCGAAAGAAACAATACCCAAAGAAGGCTTGTATGCCTACACAGATTGTGGTCCTGTCTCAGCTTTCAAGTGTCCCTATAAAGCAGTACCATGTTCTACTTGTCTATACTGCTATATAGGGTTGGGAGACGTACGCTTCACTAGACACTAGACCGAAAAATATATAAGAGCACTTCTGACCTTTGGAGGAGTGGTGGAAAAATGGATCCAATACTAAGTGTAGGAGCGCCAGTGATTATCAGCTTTCTGATGGCTGTCATCAACACATTGCTTGGCTACTTCAAGACTACTGGCCCAGAAGACTTCTCTCTAGAGAAGTTCATTGGCACTCTACTGATAGGTATCTTAGTGGGTTTTATGACGGCTGGCTTAGGCTGGGCATATGAATCAGTGATGGAATGGCTTGCATCAAGCAACCTTATAGTATGGATCTACTGGATAGCAAAGATAATAGCCAACAAACTACAACCATAATAGAACCTAAAACACTTCCACCTTTCTTTACCCTTTGGAGGGAAAGCATTGGAAATCACTCTATATTTCCATGAAACAGAGTCAGAAGTGCCTGGTGGGGAGGGACGTTTAAGAGTAGAGATTCGTGGCCCTCCTGACTGTGTAGAGAGAATAGTAAGGGCTGTAAGAGAAGAAGTAAAGAAATGGGAATATTGGCGAGAGACATGAAGTGCCCTAAATGTGGAAACACATTGAATCAAAAGAACATTAAGCATGTAACCAAGGGAGACAAGCTATATATTATCTGCAAGAACTGTGGAGCCATAGTAATGACCATTGATATTAGTGAGAGAAATATCTAATTGGAGATGGTGCTGTGAAGGACTTCATAGAGCTAAAGCAACTATTTATACAGACAGAAGAAGTCCTCTATCCATGTCCTAAATGTGGTGCATACTCTAAACCTAAATTCATAGACAAGAAAGGCTATGCATACATGCTATGTCCAGAATGCAAGACACAATATAGAACAAGTACAGCAGTGTCTATTAACTTCAGGAAGTTCTGCAGTAAAATAGCTAGTCAACCCAATAGGAGCCAGACTCACTACACCTCTCTAGAGAGGAAGGTGAAGGAGATCCTAGATGAGTTCAAGTATAAAGAGGGCATAGACTATATTCACAATGCTGCAGTAAGGAATGGCAAGTACATATACTACCTAGACTTCTATATTCCAAGAGAGAACAAAGTGATAGAGTGTAATGGTTCAGTCTGGCATCAATTATGGAATAGAGAAGAGTCAGACAAGAGAAAGATAGAATACCTTAAAGAGCAAGGGTTAAGGATCATTATAGTAACAGAGAAAGAGGCCAAGAATGAGAGAGAGCTAAAAGAGTATCTGGCTAGGAGGCTTGAGTGGAGCTGTCTTTAATAGAACTTATAGTAGGACTTATAGCATATTGACTCTATAAAGTGATAGAGCAGATCAAGAGAGTGATAAGATGAAGAAGTGCTGCTGGAATTGTAGGAACCTAACTCTATATGGTAGCCAATACTACTGTCAAATCATTACTAAGAAGCATGAGATGAGGAGATTCCTGTTAGATGCAAGGAGACTCTCAATGAAGGAAGTAATGAAGAAGCTGTCAGAAAAAGGTGTGGATTGTGAACACTTCCAACCAGTCAGAACCTTTGGAGGGGAAAAATACGGTGCAGTATGATCAGGCTACAAAAAGTCATTGGAAGACACTAAGGACCGGATACTATCCAATATGGTATTACTACTGTCCTAAATGTGGGTCTAGAGTGGAGCCTCAGTGGAACTATTGTCCATACTGTGGATATAGATTGAGGTGAGAGGAATGGAAGCTGGGAAAGAAGTAGTTAAAGATATCTTAGAAGCAATGACAGATGAGATAGAAGCTTTAGTTGAGGCCTTCGAGACTCATTGCCACGAATGTCATTCATCACCGAAGAGTTGTCCTCTTGCGAAGATAGCAGAGAAATATGATCCGAAGTATTTCTACGATGGATATTTTTGCCACTTCAATATTAGATCGATAGCTTCTAAAATAATAGAGAATGCGATACAATTAACGCTTGAGGAGATTGGCAGGTGAGCTAATGGAGATAAAGATTAAGCCAGGGGACTATATCAAGCTGAGAGTCAAGAGCATCAGTATCAAGGGAGACTATGTCTATGTAACACTAGAGCATCCAGACATAGAATATCCCTACAGTAACTATCCCTCTTTAAGAGTATACCATGAGAAGATAAGCTTAATAGAGCCAATGTTGAATGAAGGGGTAGATAAGGATGAAGGAAGAGAGAATAGTGAGGCTTGAACATAAATACCCTATAACCATAGGCTTGATAGCTGACATGCACTGTGGAACAACTAGAGCCTTGATGCTTGATGAATATGTCACTCTTGAAGGACAGACTATCAAAGCTAATAAAGTGCAGAGGATATTGCATAAGCACTGGCTCAAAGTAAGCAAGATATTCAAGAAGTATGAGATAAAATACCTATTCAATGTAGGAGACAGCTTTGGTGGCTTGAATCCTAGACAGGATGGAGCATATAGGTTCCTGAAGAATCCTGACCAGATAGAGCTTGCCACTCAACTACTATTAGAGATGCTTGGAGACAGAAAGGATGAGGTGGTGGTACTTAATTGGAGAGGCACAGACTATCATGAGACTAAACCAGGCTCTGGAGAGATGCACTTAGAACTTACTAAGAGATTGCAGGCTGAAGGGGTAGCTTCAGAGTTCATGGGTGAAGCAGCATATATAGAGATGGAAGGCAAGAAGCGATTGAGGAGACTGTTTGTAGCTCATGAGACACCAGTTGCACTAGTATACCCAGCAACGTTAATGAGCAGAGAGATAGACTGGTGTCTAAAGAGCAAAGCTACTAAAGACACATTGCCTGTGGATGCTGTGATTAGAGCGCATATTCACAGATGGCTTCATGTTGACCATGATGGTATCCATGCAGTTCAATTGCCATGCTGGCAAGCTCATGTGCCGTACAAAGTAACAACACGGTACTTTTTCCGGCTGCAGCCTAGCATAGGCGGGGTGCTATTGCTTGTTGATGAGGCTGGTAGGCTACGGTTTTGGCATTTCTTGTTGGACGAGGCTGAGAGGGAAAAACTAGCGCGGGAAGTCATCAAGGTTAAACCAATATCCCTTACACACTGGGAAAAGGACCTCCAGTGGAGACCAAGGGCACTTACAGAGACAGAAAAAGAGTTATTAAAGACACGAGAGTACTAGTATTCTGAGGGGTTGGGTAGGGTCGGGTAAGGCTAGGTAAGGATTGGTACGGTGTGGTGAGGTTTGGCTAGGTGGGGTACGGTCTGGCTTGGTTTGGAGGTGAAAATGTGAAATATAAAGTGCAAATTCGCGGGTTGCGGCCTTATCTGCAGCATCGACTACCTAAAGACCAAGAAGAATACGAGAAGGCTCAGGCACTTGTCAAGAAATTGAAGAAGGATCCCTTTGACCATGAAGCAGCCAAAGAAGCAGTAGAATTATCAGTATACAAAGATGAGAAGGGACCATACATACCACATTATCATATAGAGCAAAGCTTAGTAGAAGCAGGCAAGCAGATACGGATGAAAGGGCAGGGCAAGAAGACCTACAAGGATTATATGAAGAGCTATGTCTTTGTAGAACCAGCTAGGATAAGGATACAGCCACCTGAATATGAGATGGACTGTAGATACGTAGTTATACAGGGCAAGAACAAAGTACTAAGATACAGACCTAAATGGGATGAATGGTCAGCAGAATTTACATTGATAGTGACAGATGATAATTGTCCAGAGTCTGTCATTAGAGAGGTACTGGAGATAGCTGGAAGTAGAGTAGGTATTGGAGACTACCGACCAAGATACGGCTTATACGAAGTAATCGAGTTCAAACGAATAGAGTGAAGCTAGGTAGGGTCCGGTCGGGTTTGGTGGGGATTGGCTTGGCGAGGTATGGTGTGGTGAGGCTTGG
>Ga0190361_1000812_pt1 | contig 12220 bp, 13 predicted proteins | sample 48721845_MG_FD_161273 | JGI IMG/M metagenome (GOLD analysis project Ga0190361, IMG submission 161273) | Hydrothermal vent microbial mat bacterial communities from Southern Trench, Guaymas Basin, Mexico - 4872-18-4-5_MG | ecosystem: Environmental > Aquatic > Marine > Hydrothermal vents >...
CGGACAAAGCCTGATCACACCCTCCTGCGGTTTGGGTTCGGCCACAGTCGAGGTAGCCGAGCGCTGTCTCGAGCTCCTGCGCGATACGGCCCAGAGTCTCAGGGAGGCCGCCTGAGAATTCTGCTTTGACGACCTCCTCGCCTGCGTGGTAAACCGACTATCCAGGTCCGATATATCGAAAGCGCTCATCCAGAGAGGCTGAGGGACCGGCCCTGTGAAGCCTCGGCCACCCCGGCCGGCCTGGCCGGCGGAAGGTGCCAACTCCGGTTGAAGATGCGCCTGCGCCGCGTTTCTTCTGGAAGATGAGGGCAAATGCTGAGGAGCCTCTTCTTCCTGAAGAGGCTTTTTCGTGCAAGCCATCAGGACCGAACCGCATTGAAGCATGACCATCTCCCCTACCTTGAGGCCCTGAAGGACCGAGTGCTGGTGTTCGATGGGGCTATGGGCACCAATCTTCAGGCCATGGCGCTCACGGCCGACGATTTCGGCGATCCCCAATACGGAGGCTGCATGGATGCTCTCGTCTTGACCAAGCCCGAGGCCGTGGAACAAGTACATCGTTCGTTCCTGGAGATGGGCGCCGACGCCATTGAGGCCAATACCTTCCGGTAGAACCGTATCACGCTGGCCGAGTACGGCCTCGAGGCGCGGGTGTTGGAGATCAATCGCGCTGCAGCCACCCTCGCCCGCCGGCTGGCCGACGAGTACACTACCTCAGACCAACCCCGCTTCGTGGCCGGCTCCATGGGGCCCTCGGGCAAGCTCCCCTCGGCCGACGACCCGGATCTCTCCGACACCGGCTTCGACGATCTGGCCGACGTCTTCCGCCAGCAGGCGTCAGGGCTGATTCAGGGCGGGGCCGAAGGCCGCGTGCCGGTCATCACCGATCCACATCAGCAGGCCCTCGAGCCCGGCGAGATCCTGGTCTGCCGTGGTACCGATTCGGCATGGACACCCCTATTTCTCTCGGCTGCAGGGCTCGTCATGGAGGTTGGCGGGATGATGACACATGGCTCGGTCGTCACACGCGAATATGGTATCCCCGCCGTTGTGGGGGTTCATGAGGCCACCCGCCGCCTGCGCACCGGCATGCGGGTGCGCATAGATGGATCGAGCGGCGAGATTCAGGTGCTCGCGTCCGATGGGGCTGGAGAGGCTTGACTCCGGCCCGCCAGGTTGTAGAATACATGGCACTAGACGGGGTGGTATGCGAGATGCCCGTAGAACTGCGCCCTGAACTCGCCATGGCCATGTGCAAGCTGCCGGAGCCGGTGGGCCTCAGTCCACCGGCACGGGCCGGTGCGCTTGATCGCCGCCTGCCCCGGTAGCCTGATCACCGCCAGCCTCGAGCTGGCGGTTTCCGTTCGAGATCACGAGGTGCGGGAAGTCGCGCCTTAGGAAAGAGGAACCTCATGACCGAAACCATCCATATCTCCGTGGCCTGGCCCTACGCCAATGGCGACTTGCACGTCGGACACCTTGCCGGTGCCTATCTGCCAGCCGACATCTTCGCTCGTTATCATCGGCTGAAGGGCAACCGCGTTCTGATGGTTTCGGGCTCGGATTCGCACGGCACTCCCATCACGGTGGCGGCCGATCGCCGCGGCATCACCCCACGCGAGCTTTTTGAACACTACCACCACCGCTTCCTGGAAACGCAGAAAGCCATCGGCATCAGCTATGACCTTTTCACCCACACCGACACCGAAAACCATTACCGCGTGGCGCAGGACTTCTTCCTGCGCCTCTATGAGCGCGGCTTTCTATATCGCCAGGTCCAGCGCCAGCTCTACTCCGAGTCGGAAGGCCGATTCCTGCCTGACCGTTACGTGGAAGGCACCTGCCCGATCTGCGGCTATGAACAGGCCCGCGGCGACCAGTGTGACAATTGCGGCAATTTGCTCGACGCGCTGGAGCTCATCAACCCCCGCAGCAAGACTGACGGCAGCACGCCAATCATCCGCGAGACCGAGCATTTCTTCCTCGATCTGCCGACCTTCAGCGACCAAATCCTCGCCTATCTCGACCAGCATAAGGATCACTGGCGCCCGAACGTTTACAAATTCGCCCGCAACTTCGTCGAATCGGGCCTTCAAGGCCGTCCCGTAACGCGTGATGTCCAATGGGGGATTCCAGTCCCGCTCGAAGGTTGGGATGACAAGCGCATCTATGTCTGGTTCGAGGCGGTTATCGGGTATTTCTCAGCTTCGATAGAATGGGCCAAAATCACCGGACAGCCCCAGGCCTGGAAGGATTGGTGGTATGACCCCCAGGCCAAGATCTACTGCTTCATCGGCAAGGATAACATCCCCTTCCACACCATCATCTGGCAGGCCGAGCTGCTCGGTGTGGAGCGCATCTACGAAGATGACGAGAGTCGGCGACTGAACCTCCCCTATGACGTCCCCGCCAATGAATTCATGAACATCGAGGGATCTCAATTCAGCAAGAGCCGCAGTTGGGCCATCTGGTTGCCAGACGTCCTCGAACGTTATGACCCTGACGCCATTCGCTTCTACGTTACGGTGGCCATGCCCGAGTCGCGGGACACGGACTTCTCTTGGGGTGAGTTCGTGCGCAAGAACAACAACGAGCTCGTCGCTGCCTGGGGCAACCTGGCCAACCGTGTCCTCTCCTTTGCGCACAAGCACTGGGAGGGGCGCGTGCCCGAGCCGGGCGAACTGCGCGAAATCGACCGTGCCTTGCTGGCCCAGATCGAGAGCGGATTCGAGCGCGTCGGCGGGCTGATCGAGGCGGTCAAGTTGCGGGCTGCCTTGCAGGAAGCGATGGAGCTGGCACGAGAGGTGAATGGCTACCTCGACAGGGCGCCCTGGTTCGGCGTCATCAAGCAGGACCGTCAGGCTGCAGCCACGACGGTCTACACCGCGCTGCGAGCGATCGACTCGCTCAAGGTGCTCCTGGCCCCCTTCCTGCCCTTCTCTTGCGAGAGCCTGCACCAGACCCTTGGCTATGAGCAACCGCTCTTCGGCCAGCAGCGCATCGAGCGCTTTGACGAGGACTCACGCAGCCACGAGGCCCTGGTCTACGATGCCAGCCAGGCCTCCGGACATTGGGCTCCCAGCGTCCTCGAGCCTGGTCGGGCCTTCTCCAAGCCCAAGCCCCTGTATCGCAAACTCGATGAGAGCGTGGCCGAGGAGGAGCGCAGCCGACTGGGCCAGCTAGGCGGATGAGAGGCAGGCAACCTCGCCGACTCCCATATCAGCCACCCCCCACTTCTCCCAGCTTCGCAGCTAGCAAGCCCGGCTCTAAGGGGTGATTGACCCCCTCGCCTCATCGCCATAGAATGATGGCACCCGCGTCTACGCCTAAGCAGGAGCTGTCATTCGCATGGATCAGGAGCGCCCGCAAGAACCGGACGCCACACTCAACGAAGCCATCGCAGCCATCCAGAGCGGCGAGGTACCTCGCGCCCGCAAGCTCCTCAGCCGGTTGGTGCTCGACCATCCCGAATCGGTGGACGCCTGGTGGTGGCTGGCGCAGATCCTCGAAGAGCCTGACAAGCAGGCCTTTTGCTGCCGGAAGATCCTCGCCATCGATCCCGGTCATGCCGGCGCGCGCGAAAGACTGGGGATACCTCCTGAGGTGCCCGAGGCCATGGAGATCCCGGCGGCACCGTCTCCGGGGCCGCAGCCAACCGAGACCCCTCCAGCGCCCGCAAGGAGACCCGTCAGGCGCGGCGGCCTCACCTCCACCCAACGCCTGATCCTGGTGCTGCTCGCCCTGGGTGCCTTCCTTATCGCCGCTGGGGGTGGGGCCTACGTGGTGCTCGATTCGCTCGGTCATCTGCCGGCACTCTTAAGCCGCAGCACGCTCGCACCAACGCTCACAGCCACGGTGACCCACACGCCAACCCCGGTCTCCCTATCGGCCATTCCGACCTGGACCCCCACACCTTCGTACACGCCGCAGCCCACCAGCACACCCGCCGCCACGGCCACCCCGACCACACCGTCTTCTCCCACACCCATCCCGCCCACACCCGCTGCGATGCCCGATCCGGCCGATGCACAGGTGGCGCTCATCATGCAGGGCACCGGGCCTTTGACGCTCTTGCCGGGCGACTTCCCCATCTTCGCCTTCCAACCCTCCGAACCCCTCTCCCTTGCAAACGTGGCCACACTCGTCTTCCAAGCCTTCCCGGCCTCCATCGAAACGCCTCCCACGCTGGAGATCTATCTCTACGATCCCGAGGAGGACTTCTGGCGAGGGTTCGGGGCAGGCTGGGGGGATACGCCCATACCCTCTCCGAGAGGCTTCGTCAGCTCTGAGGGGGTCATCCTGGCCGCGCTTCGAAATTGGGGCGAAGATATCGTGGAGTTGTCGAACGCCACCTTCTCCCTGGCAGGATTCACAACCGGGGGCGCCGAGGTGCAGCTTGGATTGAACCGGGAGATCATTCGCGTCCCGCAGCCCGAAACATCCACTCCAACGCCCGTCAGCCTTGACTGAGCGGGTCCGAGGCGCGGACGCGCTGCGAACGCAGCCTTAGCCTCAAGCCCCCTTGAAATCCGGCGGGCGTTTCCCCAGAAACGCGTTCAACCCCTCCAGATGATCCTGGGTTCGCCCGGCGATCTCCTGCAGGTGCGCTTCATAGTCCAGCACCGTCGCAAGGCTGGGCATCACCGCATGGTTGAAGGCCCGCTTCGTGAGCCCCAGCGCTCGCGTAGGCCCTGCGGCCAAGCGCTGCGCCAGTTCCGCGACGGCATCCTCAAGTTCCTCATCTGGAAGCACCCGGCTGATCACGCCCCACTCGAGGGCTTGATGTGCGGAAAGTGGCTCATTCAGGAAGGCGAACTCCGCCGCTCGCGCCATACCTGCAAGCAGCGGCAGCGTGAGGGACACCCCCGAGTCGGCCGTGAGCCCGATCCCCGTGAAGCCGAATACGAAGCGGGCGCTCTCGGCCGCCCAGCGAATATCGGTCGCCAGGGCGATCCCCAATCCCGCCCCTGCGGCGGTTCCATTGATGGCGCCGATGATGGGCTTTTCCAGGCGACGCATCTCTAGAACAATGCGGTTGTAGGTTCGCTGGAGGTGGTAGCGGAAAGGGATCGGGATGCCGGTTTCTTCGACGATGGCCAGATCCTGACCGCTGCTGAAGAAGCGCCCGCTGCCGGTGAGCACAATACAGCGAACGCCATCATCCTCCCGCGCCCGCTTCAGGGTAGTGAGCAACTCCTCCACCATCGTGAAGCTGAAAGCATTCGCCTTGGGCCGATTTAGGCGAACGGTCAGCACCGCCGCATGCCGTTCAACGTTTAGGGTCTCATAGGCTTCCATGGATGTCTCTCTCGCATCAAATGCCGGATCGAAAACATGGGCTGCCCGGCGCAGCCCATGCAAGGATCAGTAGAATTTCCGTTCAATATCTTGAAGAGCAAAGGCCGGGCGCAGCTCCGCCCGGCCCAGGCAAGGCCATCAGATCGATAAGCCGAAATCCCAATCGTCTTCCCCCTCCCCCTCGTCGTCCTCAAAATCTTGGTAGTCCTCAATATCATCATCGAATTCGAATTCGATCTCGATCTCAGGTTCCTCAAGCCGCACCCAGAGCAGCAGGATGTGCCCCTCGGGGGCATCGATCCAGCGCACCGCCGTGATGGGGGCCTGCTCGGTCAACCCATCGCCCGAACGGTATTCCAGGTAGATGGTCTGGCCATGCCGCCAGGCCCGGTGACAGCGCTCAACCAGCGCAGGGCCATTGGAGGTCCTGACGCGGCAAACCGCCACCTGCGAGGGCAAGGGACCTTCAATCAGCCCAAATTGCCAGGGATCGCTTACCAGTTCGAATGTCGGAGGGGGTCCTTCAATGATGGTGATCTTCTCGGGCTCGTTCATGCTGACCTCGGCTCCTGACTTTGGAGCGGCGGAATTATACCTCAAATCGCCGCAGCTTCAGCTTGCCCTGCTTCTCCAGCCACGCAAGGGCATCTTGCAAGGTTTGCTCCAGGGGTCTTGGATCCAGGCCAAGCTCGTCCCGCGCCTTCGTCATCTGGATGGCCCGCCAATGATCAGCGGCTCGAAGATGGTTGTTGGCCCGATCCAACGGTGGGATGGCATGCAAGAGCCGGGCCAGAACCGAAAGCGACCCGCGGGGCATGCCCATGAAGGGAGGCGGAGCGCCGGCGGTCTCGCAGATGCGCTCGATAAGCTCCCGCACGCTCACATTGTGGCCGCCAAGCACGTAGCGCTCACCTTTGCGGCCAACCTCCGCTGCCCGCACCTGGGTCCGCGCCACATCCCGAACGTCAACCACGTTGATCTCCCCCGGGAGCCAGAAGCGCAGGTAACCTTTCGCTGCTGCTACCAGAATGCCGCTGACCGAAAGGTGGACATCGCCCGGGCCCAAGACCAGCGTGGGATTCACGACCACAGCATCCAGGCCCCGTGCCGCGGCCCGCAACACCTCACTCTCCATGGCATATTTGCACTCGTAATAGGCAGAGCCGTGAGCTGTCCAGGGGATGTAGGCGTCGCGCTCATCTGCAAGGCGATGGGCTCCAGGCGGCGCGCCAATGGTGGAGAGGCTCGAGGTGTAGACCACTCGACGGATTCCGGCCGCCTCTGCGGCCTGGAGAACGCCCCGTATGCGCTGCACCGCCTGGGCCACTTTCGCTGGGATACGGTAGGTGTTCGGCGGCACATATCCGGCCACATGGAAGAGCACATCCGTTTCTTCCATCGCCGGCCGAAGGCTTGCGGGCACCTCCACATCGCCTTCGAACCAATCGATGCGAAGATCGCCGAGATGCCCGACGGATTGCGGAGAACGTCGCAGCCCGCGCACACCCCAGCCCTCCTCGAGCAGCGCCCGGGCTACATGACCACCGATAAAGCCACTCGCGCCGAGGACCAGCGCCGTTGGGGGTCGATGGGGGTGCGGATTCATCGCTTTCACTGCGAGCCTAAGCCGCTGCTCCTCCGGCCGAGGGGAAGGTCAGTGTGACTTTGATCGCGCCTGAGCGTTTGTCCTGAGCCACACGCAAAGCCTCTCGCAGGCGCTCAATCGGGAAACGATGCGTGATGAGGCCGGCGGCGCGGAGCTTGCCCTGCTGCAGAAATTCGATCACAAGATCGAAGGTGTGCGCCTCGCGCCCCTGCCATGCTTCCACTCCAAAGGTGTTCGCTCCCAGGAAATCAACTTCTTGATGGTAGACGGGGCTGATGTCGAGTCGCATGGTCGTGAAGGAAGTCCCCACCAGCACCATGGTGCCCATGGCGCGCGCCCATCGCAGGCCATCCGTGATGCTGGCCGCGCTGCCCACACAGTCATAGACCTGGTCGAAGCCACCCAGGAGCATGCCGCGGTTCATTGGTGCCCGGTAATGCTTGGCACCCGTGAGCTTTGCAAGGCGCTCGTAGGTATCGCCGCCCGTGACCGCCTCATCCGCCCCCAGACTCCAGGCCGCCTCGGCCTGATGCGGGTATCGCGCCAGGACAACCACCCGGGCCTTGGGCCGAATGGCCTTCAGCGCCTGCAATGTGACCAGGCCGATGATGCCCGCGCCAATAACCAACACTTGGTCGCCCTCGGCCGGGGGCCGCCGCAGGACCGCATGTAGCCCAACCGACATGGGTTCGATCAACGAAGCCTGATCGTCGGTCAGGTCTTCGGGCACCGGCCAGACCTCGCTTTCATGGGCAATATAGCTATCGCTCCAGCCACCCCCCAAGCCCACCGGTCCGAGCCCTAAGGAACCGTTCTCACAGAGCCGGCTCTGGCCCGCTGCACATGGGGGGCAGGGTGGGTCGATCTCCTGTGTATGGCAGTTGGGGCTGCCAAACGGACGGGCCTCAATCACGACGCGGTCCCCCACCTTGAAGCGCGTGACCCCTTGCCCCACCTCGACAACATCGCCCACAGCCTCATGTCCCAAATAGACACGCTGCACCCCCGGCACGGCGGCGCCTGCTATGGCCGGGTCGGCCTTCACCTGCAGCAGGCTTAGATCCGTGGCACAGATGCCACACTGCCGGTTCCGGACCCGCAGCCAGCGGCCACCTGGCAACGGGGGGTCGGGAAGAGTCTCCCGCCGGATCGGCGAGAGGGGACTCCAGATCACGCCCGGCCAGACTCGCTTGAGCGCCTTCGCGGCCAGGATGCGGGGAATATTCTTCTCAAAGTAGATCGTCCGCATGGAGACCTTCCCCTTCGCAGCACAAATCGCGACCTCAATCAAACCTTATCACGTAGATCGGCCCGCACGGCGGCGCAACGTTGGCAGGACTTCCGCAAGCAGAGCAGCGCCTCCGGATCCTCCCGGATCCACGCCGAAGCGATGTTGAGCAAGTCGCGCAGCGGCACCCGCTCCAACCGCGCGTTGCCAAGCGTCAAGGTCGTAGCCACTCCTTCCAAGCGTTCCCAGATGGCACCAAAGCCCTCGGAGCAGCCGGGCATATTCCTGCATTCCATCACGCCCCGCGTCGTGAGTGCCCAGCGCACGAAGCGCTTACGGCCCGCCAGCGCCTCCGCCCAATGCAAGCTCACATTCCGCCGCTGATCGGTTCCCAAGAGAAGCACATCGCCGTCGTATTCCGCCAGCCATGCGATCGGCGCCAGCGGCTCATCCAGCGACTGGCGCTCCAGGGCCTCCGGCGCGCCAGAGACACAGAAAGACAGGATCGGATGGGTGGATCGCCGGGTCCCTTCCATGCGCCGCAGGACCTCTGGCACGGGCCCCAAGGTCTCGTCAACCGGCAGATCCAGGTGAAAGATCTCGGCCTCGCGGTTGGCCTCCTCGTGACCCTCATACGTCAGCCCGTTGTTGGGCGGGCCAACCGGCGGCACGACCATGGTGCGATAGGTAAAGGCCGGCATGAGCAGCACCTCTACCGTCGATCGCAACGCCCCCACCACACTCTCCGCGCCACCAACCCATCCCGGCATCCCCGCAAGATCGGCGTGCGCGATGACCCGGCTGGTCCCGTCCAGTCCCAGATCTCCAAGGGCAGCAACCAGGTCTCGGTAAGTGATCATCGCGCCCCCACCTCACCGCCCTTTCCAGCTGGGTTTGCGCTTCTCCATAAAGGCCTTCATGCCTTCTTTCTGGTCCTCGGTGCTGAAAAGGAAGTAGAAATTGCGCCGCTCATCCCGGACGCCTTCCGAGAGCGGCACTTCCTCTGCGCGCAAGACCATCTCCTTCGCCACCCGCAGGGCCAGAGGCGCGCGGGCTGCGATTTCTTGCGCCAACGAGAGCGCCTCCTCCAGGTACACCTCATGCGGGACGACGCGGTTTACCAGTCCAAACCGGTAGGCTTCCTCCGCCGTAAGATGGCGGTCATTCAGGATCATCTCCATCGCCAGCGCCTTCCCCACCGCCCGCGTGAGCCGCTGGGTGCCGCCTGCGCCCGGAATCACGCCCAGGTTGATTTCCGGCTGGCCGAATTTGGCCGTCTCCGAAGCCACGATCATATCGCAGGCCATCGCCAGCTCGTTGCCCCCTCCCAGACACCATCCGGAGACGGCCGCGATGACCGGCTTCTTCACCTCCTGGACCCGATCCCAAAGGCTTATCGTGTCCCTCTCGAGCATCTCGACCGCCGAGGCCTCCGCCATCTCCTTGATGTCCGCGCCAGCTGCGAAGGCACGCTCATCACCGGTGATGACAATGGCACCGATGCCCTCGTCTTGATCGAAGGCCTCCAGCGCCTCTCCGATCTCCTGCATCACCGTGCGGTTGAGCGCGTTCAACGCTTTGGGGCGGTTTATGCGGATAAGCCCTGCTCGGTCATGCCGCTCTATCTGCACGAATTTGAAGTCCATGCCCCGCCTCCTCGAAAGCTTCTTGAAAAAGGGCGCTCCCATTCTCATGGAAGCAGTGCCCGATGTCGTCAGAAATTCAGCTGCGAGCCTCCCGGCCCGACAGTCTGCGCCGCAACTTCAGGATTTGCTGCGTGTGATCCCGCCGATGCCAAAGGCTTCTCCGCAGCACCTTGCGCGCCGACCATGTTTCACCCGCCAGAGTCAGCACATTGACACGTTTTGCAAGTTGAGGGAGTCGTTCCAGCATGTATGCCTGGATATGGTCAAGGCCGGCCCGTGGATCCCCTGGTAGGTCACTCTCTGAAAAGGCGAGCCCCAGCCTATCGAGATACCACCAATCTGCCCGCACGACGTGGCCGAGCACGCCACCGATCGACCAACGCTCTCCCGGAAGAACCTGCCCATCCTCTTCAGGACCCAGGCCGTCCACCGCGCCCTTGAGATCCTTGTAGGTCGCCTCGAGCAGGAGCTGATATTCCTTCAGTTCCTCTTCCATCACAGGCGGACGGTCGGCGGCGAAAAAGGCATTGACCAGGTAGCCGTCCTCAAATTCCCAAGTGCGGATGACCTCGGCAACAACCATCGGCCCAGAAAGCCCGGTGATGCGGAGGCCATGTCCCTGACACCAGGCGAGGTAGACGGAGACCGCCTCCGGGACAGCCTGGACGGCAACCTCGCGCTCCGGGTGGGCTGCATAGCAACCCGGCAGATCGGGAACATGCGCGATCCAGCGGTCCTGATCCTCTTCCAGGCATACGATGTAGGCCACGCTGCGCCACTCCTTTGCCTGGACTGTGGGCCGCTCACAAAATCCAGGCCCGCAAGCGGAGCGCTCACGCAGAAGCGGTCCGCCGGATAAGTAATTATACGTCGCGTGAGGTCAGGCCGCCTTAACCCGCGGCTCCAAGCGGGCAAGTCGCCCTCAGCCCGGGCATGAGGCCAACTCCCCGCCTGCCCGCTCGGCATTCAATTCCAGGCCGAGGTAGGGGCTGGGGTCGAGGGTGTTCTCGATCCGGAGTTCATTCCGAAACCGGCCCTGGCCATCATCCAGGACAAGCGAGAAATGGAGATGCATGCCGGTCGGATTGTCAGGATCCGCCGAATAATTGCCTTGATATCCGAGCAGCGTACCCGCCTCCACAAAGGCCTCCACCGTCCCTGGCGGAAAGGCCTCTGTGATGAAGGACCGCCCCTCGGGGTCGGCCATGTGGGTGTAGTAAAGCCAGATCTGGCGCCCGGGCCGGAGGGGATCCTGGGGCACGCGCAGGATCACAGCCGAGCGCCATTCTGGCAGGCGCGTCAGGTATCCATCGAAGCTGGCGACGACCGGCACCTTCCCCAGGGTTTCAGGGCCAGGCGGACCAAAGATATCGATACCCTGATGCCGGTGACCCGGCCGAAAGGAGTCCCCCCAGAAGAAGCCCACGTACCCGTCGGTCGGTAGCAAGAAGGGCGCATTCCCGCAGCGCTTGCCGGCTTGGAGAATGTAATCTTCGAAGGCCTGGGGGTCCCGGAAGTAGGCCCGCAAGCGGGTAAGGCGGGGCGCGGATCTGAGCACTGGGCGAAGGAGCAGGTAACCCGCCAAGCCCGCTACTATCACAAAAAGGCCTATCACCAAGATCGCCCTCCTGCGTCTCCCGGGCCTTAGGCGGGCGAGGTGGCGCGAAGCGGGTTCCTGCCCCAGTTCAGGCCTCCTCACGCTGCAGTGCCAGGATTTCGCCCCCGGTGGCCCGCAGGATCTCTTCCGGGCTTGTGCGTAACAAGCAATCGATCTCCCCGCCTCCGGCATAAACGATCTCAAGTTCCATCACGCCAGGGTCGATCAGGGTCCGCAACGGACGCCGGTGTCCAAACGGCGGAACGGCTCCAACGGGGTAACCCGTGGTTTCGAGCACCTGCTCGGCTCCGGCCAGTTTGACCTGCTTCTTTCCGACGCCGTATTTGGCCGCTAGTTTGGCTCTGTCCACATATCCCTGGCCGCTAGCAATCGCCAAGACAGGTTCACTTCGGATGAGAAAGAGCAGGGTCTTGAGAATTTGATCGGGCGCGGCGCCTACGGCCTGTGCAGCGCTGGCCACTGTGGGCGTCGGAGCGCCGGGGCGGATGATTTCCCCACGGATGGCCTCCTGCCGCATGAATCGCTCAAGTTGGGCGCGGCCCCAGGGCAGAGGTGCTCCGCCCAGGCCTCTCGCAGCTTGATCCGCCATGCCTCTGTCCCCTTAGCCGCCCCGCGGCTCCTCGAGGTGCTCGGCAAAGTAGACCTTCACCGCCCCCGCTGCGAACGACATCAAGGCTCTGCCCGCATCCTGTCCCTCGGGCGAGGCCATCGCCTCTTGAAGCGCGGCCATATCGTCGAAGTAAAATTCATGAATCAGGTGAAGATCATCCTCGGGCTCGGGCCCACCCACAACCCGGCTGACGGCCACTCGGCGCAACCCCGGC
>Ga0190361_1000814_pt1 | contig 12212 bp, 9 predicted proteins | sample 48721845_MG_FD_161273 | JGI IMG/M metagenome (GOLD analysis project Ga0190361, IMG submission 161273) | Hydrothermal vent microbial mat bacterial communities from Southern Trench, Guaymas Basin, Mexico - 4872-18-4-5_MG | ecosystem: Environmental > Aquatic > Marine > Hydrothermal vents > Microbial...
ACATACGCCCATTATAGAAGTAGTAAATGTGCCTGTAAGGGTGGAACTAGCGATAGCATGGGGTGGTAACATAAATACCGAAATCAAGATAGGGGCTAGTAATGCCCCACCCCCAATTCCATAAGCCCCAGAGATAGTTCCAGTGAAAAGAACAAGTAAAAAGATAACAATAGGTGAAAAAGAAAAATCTTCATGAGCAAAAGAAAATGTGACCTTTTTAAAGGATATCTGTTTAATTTGAATTTCAGTAACCGCCTGTATTTTCTTCTTTCTCATCAATATTAATCTCAAGCCAAGGCACATTAAGACAAGGCCAACAAATAATTTAAAGGGTTTGGGATTAAGCAGGAAATTGGTTCTAATAAATGCCCCGATAAATGCTCCAGGAATACTTCCTGCTATAATAGAAAGGGCCAAGGGAGACAAAAACCTCTTTTCTTTCCTAAATCTCTGAATGCCACTGGGGATAGCGATTATATTATAAGCCAGATTGGTAGCACTTGCTATAGGAGAAGTAATGCCCAAAAGGCTTATTTGAACAGGCATAAGCAGAAATGCCCCTGAAACTCCAGCCTGTGAAGTAAGAGTAGCAATGATAAAAGCTATCAAGGGTAATATAAAAAGACGAAAATCCATTCCGCTCCTTTGTATGCCGCCAAAAAATTCTTTAGAATCTAAATTGAAAGTAAGTGCTGAAGTCAGTCATATTGCGTTGTTTGCCCTTGGTCAGAAGATAATCTTCTGCACCATTAGTGTACCATACCTGATCAACACCAACCGCTAACCAGGCAGAGTATCCTTTGATGAAGTAATTAAGAAAAATTGAGGCACGATTATAGGTAACATCTTTATTATTATAAGCATTATCTGCGTTCATCTGCTCAAATCTCACTGCAATAGCAGGCCTTCCATAACCAATAAACTTATTATAAAGGAATTGCCCTGCAACCCACCAGAATTGACTATCTTCTGACTTACCATCAACTTTATGAGTATTTTTTGAGTAAATGTATCCACATTGTAACATAGGGACATATCTATTTTCCCTACCAAATCTTTTTTCCCAAAAACCATCAATAGCAAACATCTCATTGTCAAGACCATCCCATATCTCTTCTCTAGAATATCCTACACCAATGTTAAATACATCTCTTTTCCCAAGGTAAGAATCCCCCCTTGTCCCTTTAATGGACTTTTCGGGTTTATATCCCAACCAAACAGGGGTAAAGACAAGCCTTACTGTGGGTCTAACACCCTTAAAACCACCCTCATCTGTGCCAAAAGGCTTGTTATTGGGCTGATTAAATAAACCTAGGTGATATTCAAGCATCCCATTAAAGAAGTATCCAAAGGCCGTAATGCCTGGATGTCTAATTTGAAGACAGGTTTCTTTTGTGTTAAGATATTTATTGACATTACCTTTAAATACGCTATGGATATCATATCTATAAAAATAGTCAGTAGGAATGAGTTTTTTATAATCAGACCTTTGGTGATATCTGCTAACAGGTATACGCTGCCTGCCAAACCTTATCCTAAACTCAGGACGAAATACAAGATTTACACCCGTCTCTTTCATAAAAGCTTTAGTGCTATCCTCTCTTTTTTCCCCACTTAGTTTATGTGGTTTATAATAATTCTCCCATTGGGTAAAGAATTGAACTAATTTGTTAATCTGACCTTTAACATAAAACTCTGCCTCTGTCATCTCAAAATAGTTTTGACGATAATCTATCTCATCACCTCTTTTATCCATATTGAAATAAAACAACTGCCCCCTTATAACAAAATCAGCCCAAGTATCTTTAGAAACTTGGATCCTATACCCATAGGCCAAATTTACCCCAAAAAAGGTAATAATAAACAAAAAACTAAAAAAACGCTTCATTTTTTCCCTCCTGAAATTTTTAAGTAGACTTCTTTAGCCTAGGCAAAAATCATGCCATACATTAATGTTTTAAGCCTGCTCGGAAGGTTCATCTAAAAATGGCTAATTTATTCAAGGGCAATTTAAGGCATGATAATTGCATTTTAGAAAATTGTAAAAATCTTTAAAAATCTTAAGGAGGGGATATGAAAGCAGAAGAAATAATGACTAAGAAAATAGAATACATAGAACCTGACGCCTTTGTTTATGAGGCCTTAGAAAAGCTTATTGACAAAAGAATTAGGTCTTTGGTGGTAAGGCCTAAGGATGAAAAGAATGTTTATGGAATAGTTACGGTAAGGGATATAGTCTTTAAGGCTATCGGTAAAGGGCTAGACTTGGGTAAAACAAAGGTAGAAGAAATTACAACAAGGCCCGTGGTTTGTATTGACAAAGATATGGACATAGAGCATATTGTAAAATTGATGGCTAAATTTAATATTGCAAGGGTCTTTGTAAGTGAAGGAGGAAAGATAATTGGTATTGTAGCCTTATTTGACATCATAACTGCCTTTATAAAGGAAAGTATGGGATTAAAACCCTTAGGGGTGTGAGACACAAGGCACTGCCAACGAGCCAAATTGCATTGAGTGGTGCGGAGTTTTATCTATTCAGGACTCTTAATGCTAAATTCTAAGGTATCTTCTTTAATACGGAATTTTTGGTCCAAGAAGCTACCCAAAATACCTGTTTGAAAGGTAATTTTAGTCTTGCCTGAAGCCTTTCCCTCTCTGTTAAACCAAGTCTCCATGGGCACAAAATAATCAGCCCCCTCTCTTTTTACTGCCAAAAAATAGCATTTTGAGGGATGGTCATTGATAAAACCAGTAACATCAAAGACAAAATTCGTCTTCTCTTTAACACTGACCTTACCTAAATCTAGGCCTTGTCTTTCTATCTCTCCTACCCGTCTGTATTCAGGAAAATTAGGCTCTTCTATATCTTCTTCATCAACAATGGGGTCCTCTCCCTTGACTTGGGGTTTATCAGAAAGAAATAGATGATATGTTTGAGGTCTATTTGGTTTTGTAATAAAAGTTATATAAAATAGGGTTTTTCCAATCTTTGGCACAATAGGTGGGCTTATTTCACTTTTTTCAGGACTTTCCACTGGTAAAGGCCTGGCTACCTCCTTTTTTAGCGATGGGATTATAGTCCCAATTATATCTGTTGACAGTTTTCCTATTTTTGGGATTACTTCATTTAGGTTAGAACATTCCGCAAAAAAGGGAGTAACCCTTTCTTGCTCTATATTAATAAGCTTGAGATCAATACTGGCACTGTTCCCAAACATGGTTAGACTGCCAGATAGAACATAGTCTAGATTGAACTCCTTTGCTAGTTTATTTATATCTTTTGAGGCCTTTTTATCTATATCCACTATCTCAATATGTCCCTCCCAAGAAAGTCTAGTTTTTAACATTACACATAGCCCTTGCTGAAGATAGGTAAGGTCTTCAGAAGAATAGATTTTAAATGGCAAAATAGCCAACTTCACAGGTGGTTGAGAAAGGGCAACTCCTGAAGAAAATATCCATAATATTGAAAGAGATATAACCCACCAAAGGTTTCTTTTTATCATGTTCAAAAACCTATAATTTTTATCAATACTAGTCAATAGGATTCTCCTTGATGAGAAAACTGTCAACAAAAAGTTTACAAATTGTATCCTAAAAAATGACACTTCCCCTGTGCTTTACCCAATTTTTACAGAGTTAGCTTGATTGTTTATTTGGCATGAGTTTTGCCAAGATAAAACCATGGTGAAGTGCACTATGTGTAATTTCCCACCGGGTTACCCAAAGTGTTCCCTGCCCAGGAACATTGGTACCCCGGAGGGGATAAATAAAAAAGAAGGAGGAAATTTAATGGATAAAAAGAGAAGAATTTTAAAACTAGGTTTTTTGATACTTGCCCTTCTAGTGAGTATAGCCACCCTATATGCCGCTGAAACCAGTCCTCAGGTAACGCAAGTAACAGAACAAACAGTGGGAATGAGTCCACTAACATTTTTTATTATCCTACTTGTTGTCACCACCCTCATGGGTATCTTTGCAGTGTTAGCAGGTGTAGGTGGGGGTGTTATATTTACGCCCATTATGATGGGATTTACTCCTATAGACTCCTATATCATCCGGACTACAGGGCTATTTGTGGCCATGTCTGGTGCCCTAGTTGCAGCCCGGCCATTTTTAAAAAGGGGTATTACCAATGTCAGGATACTATTTATGGCTGCAGTGCCATATGGAGTGTTTTGCATTATTGGCGCACTCCTAGCCGGTTATATCCATGCAACTATGGGTGTAACTGGAGAGGCGCTAGTTAGAGGCACACTGGGGATTATAGTAATTGCCATCGGCCTCTTATTTGTATTTGCCGGGGGAAGGGCAGAGTGGCCAGAAGTCAAGGAGGTTGATGGATTTACTGAAAAGATGGCCTTGGATATGGGCTATTGGGAAGATTCACTAAATAAGGTAGTTGACTATAAGGTCACAAGGGCGTGGCTAGGAATTATTCTTTTCTGTGGTGTAGGTTTAATATCAGGGATGTTTGGACTAGGCGCAGGCTGGGCAATGGTACCTGTGTTTAATTTGGTAATGCTTGCACCATTAAAAGTTGCCGCCACATGTAGTAAGGTATTAATTAGTATAGGCGATACCGCTGCTATTTGGCCATATATTGCTGGAGGGGGAATGTTTGCCTTGTTTGCCGTCCCCTGTATGATTGGTCTAATTGGAGGAACACTTATTGGGGCTAGAATTATGCTCAAAATCAAGGCAGGATTTGTCCGATGGCTCATTATAGTAATTATGTTTTTTGCAGGAATTAGATTGTTAATGAAGGCAGCAAAAATGTTACATTGGATGTAGGAGGATAAAAATGGAACAAAGACCAAAACCACCAATATCAGGTGTTATTTATGGGGAATTTGCATTTTGGTTTGCCATTATAGGAATGGTAATTGGGACTATAGGTGCAATATGGTATCTACTAGGAGGTCCTCATGTTATGGACCCACAAGTCTTTCTTTCACACCTCTTGCAGGGAGACACTGCTGAGGAAATTTGGCAGGCTACTACAGGCCACCCCATAACTTATGGACACTGGTACCTCCACAAGATATCTTTCAGTGATGCGTTTGCCCTTTTGGGTGTAGGGATATGTTGCTTGGCAGCCGTAGTTGGAATGTGGGGGGCATTTATAGGTATGCTCTTTTCTGCTGAGGAAAAGGCAAGAAGGATGTATACCCTTTATTTATTTCTTATATTAATAATGGCAATAATATTAACATTATCGGCAATAGGCGTGATTTCCTTACATCATTAGGCAGCATTTAAAATATTTTCCTATAAAACCCTGCAGCAAGTTGCGGGGTTTTATAGTCTAGGAAAATTAAAAAATTTTTTTAATGAAAGAAGATAATTACCTTTCTATCCCAAATAGCCCTCATCCTGTTGACAGGATTAGTTGATTGGCATACCATAAATTTGACATGGAGGTCTAAATACTACAAATTAGACCCTTCAATTAGCTAGTATCAATTTATGAAACAATATATCAAATGGGATATTTCTTCTCACAAGTTTCTTTTAGGTGTTGGAAGCGGTGTTATCATTTTACTTCTTTGTGCCCTTAATTTAGGCATCCATTCGGCCCAAGATTTGAAAGAAATTATAGCGCAACAATTTAACTATCAACAGCTTATCCTTGCCCGCCAAGCTTCACAAGAGATTGAAAGTAGTTTTGATGCCCTTATAGAAGAATTACTTATCCTGAAAAATTCACAAAGAGAACCTTCTCCTGATTTATTGCAAATGATTTTCCAGCGAGCACACAGGCTTGGTGCAAGGGGTCTATTGGTCTTAAATCAAGATAAAAAAGTCATTTATAAAATAGGTGAACCCACACTTACTAAATTAGCACCCCTTGACCCAAACAACCTTGCTGTTCATCTCTCCAAGTCTTGGGTTTATATCTCTGAACCATTGAGAAAAAAAATCATAGTCCTTTTTATAGACCCTTACCTATTAGTGCAAAGACATGTGGCTAGAATCCGCTCAGGGAAAACAGGCTATGCCTGGGTCATAGATGAAAATGGCTATTTTATTTATCACCCTATCAAGAGCTTTATTGGTCAAAATGCCTTTAAGGTAAGGCAGGAAAAGGCCCCTGATTTTTACTTTAAAAAGATAAACAAAATCCAGCGCCAGGAAATGTTACAGGGCAAAGAGGGAATAGGAGAATATATTTCTCTCTGGCACAGAGATGTGAAAGGTTATGTCAAAAAATTTGTAGCCTATACACCTATTCACATTCCCTATACCTCACACATCTGGTCAGTAGCAGTATGTGTGCCAGAGAAAGAGGTAAATGCAGTTATTCATTATCTCTATTTAAAACAATTTTTCATCCAGGGCAGTCTAATCCTTGCCCTTATCGGATTGGGTATATTTGCCCTTTCCTTGGAAAGAGGGTTTAGAGAGACTTTGAGGCAAGAGGTGGAGAGGAAGACCGAAGTCTTAAAGAAATCTGAGGAAAAATATCGGCTTTTAATAGAAAGTGCCGATGATTTGATTTTGACTTTGGATATGTTTGGCAATATCATCTCTTTTAATCAAGCCACTGCCTCATTTTTCAAAAAGAAGCCCGCCTTGCTTCATGGTCAACCTTTTAATGTAATTATGCAATGGCCTCCAAATACAATAATAGATTGTTTAAACCAGCTTTATACTACTAAACAGAGTATTGTGAAAGAACATATTGTAAAAATAAATGGTAGACCGCATTGGTTAAATACAAAGTTAATGCCCCTATATTTGGGGGAGGAGATAAAGGAGATCCTTTGTATTGCCCGTGATATTACTAAAGAAAAGCTTGTCCAAGAACAACTAAGTAATGCTGAAAAAATGGCTTCTTTAGGTACACTGGCAGCAGGTGTTGCTCATGAGATTAATAATCCCTTGGGCATCATTATTGGATTTGGCGAGTTGCTTTTAGAAAATACCCCAAGAGAAACTCAGGCATATCAGGATATAAAATTGATCCTCAAACATGCCTTACACTGCAAGTCAATAGTGCAGAATTTGCTTAATTTCGCTCGTCCCACTGAAGATTTAAGTAAGGCAATAGACATTAACGAAGCAATTAAAGAAGTTATTAATGTTGTCAGACATACACTAGAAATAAATAATATCCAAATGAAAATAGAATTTGCTTCTTCTCTACCTCCAGTTCAGGGAGATAAAAAACAACTCCAACAGGTATTTTTAAACTTAATTATCAATGCTATGGATGCCATGCCAGATGGAGGGGAATTATCCATCACCACCCGATTGGACGAACAGCAAGCTATAGAAGTTCTATTTCAGGATACAGGTTGTGGCATTAAAGAAGAAGATTTAGGCAAGATTTTCGACCCCTTTTTTACTACCAAGCCTGAAGGAAGAGGGACTGGCTTGGGGTTGTCTATTAGCTATAGTATTATCAGTAAGCATAATGGGCGAATTCGCTGTGAAAGCGAAGAAAACAAGGGGGCTACCTTCATCATTGACTTGCCACCCATAGGAGGACAATATGCCAGGTAAAATATTGGCTGTAGATGACGAAGTAGATATGTTAAGGCTTTTAGAAAGGATTATCAAAACAAAAACAGAATATAATGTTGTAACTACATCCCATCCTGAAGAGGTAGTCAAGCTCATTAAAAAGGAATATTTTGATTTAGTCTTACTTGACCTGAGAATGCCTGGCTTAAATGGGATGGAACTTTTAAAACAAATCAAGGCTATTGAACCTGACATTGGTGTGATTATTATAACCGCCTATGGCACAATTGAATCAGCGGTGGAGGCTATGAAGATAGGGGCCTATGATTTTGTTACCAAACCCTTTCGCCAAGAACAACTCCTGCTTACCATCCACCGGGCCATGGAAGTTCAAAAATTAAAAAGAGAAAACAAGATATTAAAGGCAGAGTTAAACCGAGAAAAAGACGCTGACTTTATTATCGGTAAAAGTTCTTATATGCAATCTGTTTATAGGTATATTTTGCAAGTAGCAAAAACAACGGCCCCTGTGATTATTACCGGAGAAACAGGCACAGGTAAAGAGCTGGTGGCGCGGTCTATTCATAAACACAGTCTACGCAAAGGTCTTTTTGTGGCTATAAACTGTAGTGCTGTTCCTGAAACACTGATCGAAAGTGAATTATTTGGCCATGTTAAGGGGTCTTTTTCTGGAGCAATCCAGGATAAAAAGGGCCTAGTAGAAGAAGCTAACGAGGGGACACTCTTCCTGGACGAAATAGGTGATTTAAGTAAACTTGTCCAAACAAAGTTGCTCCGTTTTTTACAGGAAGGAGAGTTTCGACTATTAGGAAGCACTAAGATAAAAAAGGTAAATGTCAGGGTGATAGCCGCTAGTAACAAAGACCTGGAAGAATTAGTTAAACAAGGCAAATTCAGGGAAGACCTTTTTTATCGACTTAATGTTATTCGCATCCATCTTCCTCCTTTACGAGAAAGAAGGGAAGTAATTCCCATTCTATCTCATCATTTTCTGGAAAAGTATGCTACGCTTAATAACAAACACATTCGAGGATTTTCAAAGGCTGCTATGAAAAATTTAGTTGCCAGGGACTGGCCTGGCAATATTCGGGAGTTAGAAAATATAATTGAACGCGCTGTGATTCTTTGCCAAGGTGAATACATAGAGTTAACAGATATTGAGCCTTTAGCTACATTGAAGTCTCAGCCTTCTTTTAATGAAATCTTATCCCTCCCATTTAAAAAAGCCAAAAAACAAGTTTTGCTGGATTTTTATCATAGATATCTAAATCATATCCTAGCTCAATCCGGCGGTAACGTTTCACAGGCTGCCCAAAGGTGTGGCATAAAAAGGCAGTATTTTTACCGTTTACTGAAACTTGCTGAGATTAACCACAAAATCCCGGATTGATTTTCAAGGCTGAGTTATTCCAATTCTTTTAACATTTCTTTAAGTCTTAAAGCGTTTTTATACATCTCAGAATTGTTGAACATGATGTAACCAGAGGAGCCGGCTATGTTTAAGAGTTCCCTTAGTTCTCCATCTGAATAACAATATTTATAATTCTTTAAATTACCATGCATTCTAAAATAGATAAAATCTCCCCAAACCGGTGGACCATATAAAAATGGGTCAACAGCGTGGACAAGGTTTAATTTTTGGCAAATAGATTTAATGATTTCTGGTTTCCATTCTTTTCCTCGTGGTTCCCAGATAAAGATGCCTTTATCCTTATAGTAGCTAAAAAAGCACTTCATTGCATTTATGTTTTCAGCAGTAGGCTTAAAAGAAGCAGGTGTTTGAAAGACAAACTTTTTGGCCTTAAGTATAGCAGCTCTATCAAAAAATGTTTCCATTATCTGTTCTATAACAGTATTTAATTTAAAACCACCACAGTATTTTCTCTTTTCTTGAGGTAAGTCTGCCCGCCGATAGGTAGGACTATTAGGAAAATGAGTAATGTACTGAGGAGCCTTAAGCACAAACTCAAAATATATTGGTGCCTTTTTACGCCAATTTTCAACCTGTTTTACCCCCAGGGTGCGATAGAAACTCTGTTGAATTTCAATAGTAGAGAATTGTTTAAAATATCTTTCTTGGGCCACCGGGAAACCACAACAGCCAATTTTGAGCATTTAGTCTTTTTATTCCTATCAAGAATTTTTTATTGAAAATTCTACATACTGCACCACTTGTCAAGATAGCAAGTTACCTTATTCACCATCTGGCCAAAAAACCTATTGGCATTGAAAAAGGGAAAATATCCAATTTAAAAATTTTTTTGACAGGCAAAAAGAACTTCAGTAAAAAATGAAATGTATGATAGAATAAGATGGAAAATAATTTAGGCTAACTATAGTTACATTAAATTATTAAACCAAGAGAAAGGAGTGATGAAAGTTAAAATACCAGTAGCATTATTATTGGCAATATGCTTCACTTCAATAGTATTTGCTAAATGTCCTTATGATGGTTTGTGGTACATGCCATCTCCTTCATGGGAACTTGAAGATGTTTATTATAATGGGAAAAGGCAGGGCTGGATCCCCATTTGACATTTGAAGAAGGAAAGGGACAATCTTTCCCTGTTGACTAATCCAATTATGACATATTTTTCAACATACATGGTTATCCTCAGAATTGGTTGAAGTACAAGGTACCAAAATTCTGTTTGACAAAAGTAGCTTCACTCATTTATATTTATTATAAATAATAAATAGAGGATAAGCAGGTCTAACAAAACATTACAGCGGATACTTAAAAGCGGTGCCGAATTTTGGCGTTAGGGGGAATAAAGTGAGACGGTATAGATGTATTATAATCTCACTCGTATTCCTTGGGCTGTTAGAGTGGGGGAATACTGCTTTTCCCCAAAATCCCATCTGTGACATTAAAATAAATGGTTCAGATAAGCCAGTTACACTGCATCAGTCAGACACTTTAACAATTACTATAGTCTTAGATAATAATGAACAAACAGATAATGCCGATTGGTGGTTAGCAGCAGAAACCCCATTTGGTCTTTACTTTTTTACCTTTGAGGGATGGACAACCGAATGGAAACCAGGGTATCAGGGCCCACTTTTTCACTTAGATTCATATGAGGTATTAAATACTCCTCTTTCAGGACTTCCAGCAGGCACATATACCATTTACTTTGGTGTTGATACTGTTATGGATGGGAATGTTACTTGGAATAGCCTTTATTATAAAGAGGTTGTGTTTAATATAGAAACAACACAGGGGCCAATCAAAGTCCTCTTTGCCGTCCACGTTGAACCCTTTCTACCTGAGTTTGGATTCGATTACGGTGCCAGGCGGGAAGAGATGTATTGGTTGAGAGATCTAGCCTTGACTCACGGGGCTAAATTGACAGTTGCTTCCAACGGTGAATTTATGGAATTTGTTGAAGACTTTGGTGATCAAGAGCTTGTCCAATCTTATCTCGATGCTGGATTCAACTGGGGGACGCATATCCATCCCCTCTGGAGGGAGGGACGACACGATTGGATTCTTGAGTCTCCTGACGCCTCGGAGGACCTCGTTAGAAGGATTTGGCAAGATAACGTTAATGCTGTCAACTCCGTCATCGGCACAGAAAATAACTACGGTGTGGCCCCCTATCAGTGCGCTCAGCCTCTTCTAGCCAAGATGATGAGGGAATATGGATTTACCATCCAGACGGCGCTTACAGAACCAGCAGGGATAATGGCTTGGGAAAACCTGGGTCACTATCCGTGGAATCCTTTTCGTCCCTCTGCTGAAACAGGGAAATTTCTCAAGGAAGACTTAAAACAAACCCAATACATTTTAATTCCACACTATCCCCAACTGGAACCTAACCCAGGACCATCAGGACCTAGATCACTGGGGACTAACCAGAAGAATTTCCTAATGGAATATATAGAATGGCTTCACTGGCAGAGGAATGGTCTTCCCACCAAGGTGTGGGTCTTTGGAATCGCCACCCATGACTGTTATAACAACCCAAACAGAGATGACATCGAGACAATGCTTGAGTGGCTTGATGAGAACTTTATAGGCAAGACAACACCAACTGGGGAGATAATTGCTGAATACGCTACAGCCACAGAAATTGCCAAAGAGTTTTACCAATGGGAAACAGAACATCCCCACGAAAGCTCATTTAGTTGGGAAGAAGGACAACCCTATCCCTATACCTATTCTGACATGCCCAACCTTCTGAGAGAAGCAGAATATGATACAGTTATTGATCTAGAGAATACCTTAGCATGCTACAGGTTTACGAGAGAGAATGCTTCGCCAATATACGTGCTGTGGTCTTGGGTAGGCGAGCAGGTCATCGACTTTTCTTCTCAAATCCCGGATCAAGTCCGAGTGTATGATGGTAAGGGTAATGAATATATTTCTGCTTCTGGCACTTTAAAGGTAACTGAAGAGCCAATATTCGTAGAAGCGAATTAATGGAATATTTGACAAAAGGAAATAGTCATAGGCAGAGTAATCACACCGACGTCCTTACATCGTACTACTCAGCTTGGTCATTGTGGATAACAAACTAAGTTGAATCTATCACTAGGGAGGTGAATTATTATGTATATTTGTAATCTTAGAATTATACGTTGGTCGCGAAAGTGTATCTTCCTGATTTTGCTAGGGTTGATAGGAATTGCTCTTTCGGGCTGTAAGGAGAGGGAACTTGGGGTGTACTCTCTTTGTAAGTATGAAGATTTTTGGAAATACAGTGTCTATGTGG
>Ga0190361_1000816_pt1 | contig 12191 bp, 8 predicted proteins | sample 48721845_MG_FD_161273 | JGI IMG/M metagenome (GOLD analysis project Ga0190361, IMG submission 161273) | Hydrothermal vent microbial mat bacterial communities from Southern Trench, Guaymas Basin, Mexico - 4872-18-4-5_MG | ecosystem: Environmental > Aquatic > Marine > Hydrothermal vents > Microbial...
GCTTACAGCCTTTCAGCGGGAGGTCCGATAGCGGTGCCGCAGGTAAAGGCTCTGCTTGTCACACCCCTCAACCCCCACACCCTAACCAACCGTCCGCTTGTGTTGCCCAAAGACGCGGTTGTGCGTCTTGAGCCCGCTGACGGCAGAACAGAAGTCGCCTTGTCGGTTGACGGACAGGTGGATGTGGTGGTAAAGCAGGGTGAGTCGGTCAATATCCGCGCCAGCCAGCACGCTTTCCTTCTGGTGGAGCGCCAAGATTTCTTCCTAACACTCAAGACAAAACTGACTTGGGGAGGTTTACCAAGATATGGCAAAAGGTAGAGTTGAGATTGAAGAGGACCGCTGTAAGGGATGTGGGCTGTGTATAATGTTCTGTCCGCGGGGTTGCCTGGATTTCGCGCCGCATCTGAATAGGCGCGGTGTGAATCCTCCTCGCGTGGCAAAGCCAGACGAGTGCACAGGCTGTGCGTTCTGTGCCACTATGTGCCCCGATGTCGCCATAACCGTCTATCGCCTTGTCGTCGCCAAAAAGTAGACTTTTTGGAAAAACTAACTATGGGCACAGAACAGCCCCAACCCGCAAACAGGGAACAGGCTGCCTCTGGCTCGCTTATCTTGCCCATTGTCGTTGGAGTTTTGTTCATTTTTCTCTTTGTTGGAGGTGGCATCGGGCTGTACTTTTTCATAAGGAGCCGTCTACCTAATAAAAGGCAGTCACCAAAACTGCAGACACAAACCCCGCAGTCTCCTCACCAACAGCCCGTGGACGCGCCGAGGAGGAGTCAGGCGCAGAGAAAGAGGCGAGAAAAGGTTGAAAGGCTTCTTAAATGGGCGGACGAAGCGTTACAACGCGGGGACTTGTTGTCCGCTGTTTCACTGCTTGAACGCGCATGCGCTACCTGTCCTGAGCGGAGCATCCAGCAAAAATTGACGCAGGTGCGAAATCGGTTCACGGCTTACGAGGCGGCGGTGCGGAAGGCTGAAGCCGCGCAAAAACAAAATGATATCAAAACCGCCATTAGATTCTATAAAGAGGCGCTCAAAGTTAATCCTCCATCTAAGTTGTGTCGGGTCAGAATAAAAATGCTTGTAACAAAACTGGCACAGATGAAGCACCGTGTTGTTGAGCCCATCAAAACACTGCCCGCAAGTCATATCGTGTGCATAACAGATGATGGCAAAACAGCGGCTATGGAGAAAGACGGCACGGTGGTGATTTTCAACTTGGAAGGTAAGCGGACAACCAGTTTTGCGTTGCCAGATACTCGTGGTGAAGTGCTGGCGCTTGATGGAAGAGGGACTCTGCTTGCGGCGGGATGTCGTGACCGTGCCGTTCATATATGGCGTAAGAAAGACGGGGAATGGCGCGCTGTGGTGGTGTTGCATACCTTCAGCGCCTGGGTGGATGTGGTTGCCGTCTCCCCAGACGGTGCGTTTCTTGTTGCGGCTACATCGGATGAAAGTTTGATACATGTCTTCAGGACATCTGACTGGGAAGAAGTTGCGACAAGGAAGGCGCACAAGGGAGGTGTGTTGGCAGCGGTCTTTTCGCCTGATGGTAAAAGGCTCGTCACAGCGGGCAAGGATAGGCTCGTTGTGGTGTGGAACACGACCACTTGGAAGGAAGAGGCAATTTTAAGATGTGGAAACATTTCAGCAACAAGGCTTGCTTTTTCGCCTGATGGCAGCCATCTTGCGGCTGCGCTCGGCTCGTGGATAACAATCTGGAACACGAAAGATTGGAAAAAACTGAAGAGAAAGGAAGGACATACACGCTCAATAGAGTCGTTAAGTTTCTCTCCCGATGGGAAGATGCTTGCCAGCGTTGGTCTAGATGAACGACTATGCATATGGGAATGGGATGATGACCTGCGAAGGATTGTTAAGAAGACTGGAACCCATATAGGGGGGACGACCTTTGTGAAGTGGTTGAAAGACAGGCGGATTGTGACGGCAGGATGGGACGGCAAAATACGCGTGTGGCGGCTGCGATAGTAGCCTATTTTGACTTGAATCTGTGCGGTTTGGGGGTTATACAAATTAATGATAAGCGGGAGCGGGAAGGCACCTGGTGGGCCTCCCGGGCTTCAAACCCGGTGCAGGGTCGCCCACAAAACCGCGGCCCTGGGTGGGTTCGATTCCCATCCGCTCCCGCCATAATTCTTGAGGAGAAGGACTATGCGCTTTCTGCTTACCGCAACTATAGTTCTGTTTGCGCTTACCCTGCAGGCGCAGCAAAAACAACCGCCCAAAAAGGAAGAGCAGCAGAAACAGAAGAGACAGCCGACAAAGCAGGAGCAACTCTGGTGGCACAGCAACTATGAAGAAGCGCGCCAAAAAGCAATTAAGCAGAACAAGATTCTGGTCCTCCTTTATGGCGGACTGGGGGATGGTTGGACAGAACGCTTAATGAAGGAGTTGGAGAAAGAGAAGTTAGGAGATGCCGCAGGAAAAGTGGTCTGCTGTTTCGTCAAAGAGGACAGTTTTTCTGTTGTGAGCCGTTTTCGGGTAATGCGTCGCGATGTGCCGACGCTGCTTTTCCTCTGGCCGCTTGAGCAACGGGTTTTTGGGCGACTCACCCGTCCCGCACACTTCCGTCAGGCATTAAAAATCCTGCAGCGTGCCCTCAAACAACAGCAACAGGCACATAAACTTCTTGCTTCCGCAAAGCCCGAAGACCTCATAAAACTGGCGCGTATCTTTCTGGAATGTTATGAGTTTGCCGAAGCCGAGCGTGCCCTGCGACGCACAATAAGCCTCGCCAAAGACGACAAAGACGCCCAACTCCAAGCCCGTGTTCTGCTGCTTTCTGTCTATATAGAGCGCAACGAACCTTACCGAATCTCGGTGGAGTTGGAGAAAATAAAGAAACTTGACCCTGACAACAAGAAATTCGCCGCAGAGCGGATATTTGCAAAAGCCTATATGGAGCAGTTTGTTACCCGTAAACGCGATGAGGCGGAGAAACTCTGGCGCAAACTGCTTAAAGAACACCCCCATTTTGGGCGGATAGACGAGGTGAAACTCTATCTCGGGCTTGTGCTTTACGCGAAATCCGATTTTGAAGGCGCGAAAAGTTTGTGGGATGAGGTGGCAAAGGGTAGCGGTGAGGTGGCTTATCGTGCAAAAGCGTTCCTTAAACTGATGAGTGTTGCCGCGCCGAAAAAAACTGAACAAAAAGAAGAAAAAGGCAAGGAACAAAAGTGATGCCTCTCTATGTCGGCACAAGCGGTTATGTCTATCGTCACTGGAGGGGACTCTTCTATCCTGAAGACCTGCCCAGCCATAAGTGGCTGCAGTTTTATGCTGACCACTTCAACACTGTGGAGATAAACGCAACATTTTATCGCATCCCCAAAAGCAGCACTGTCAAAGGCTGGCTACGCAGGGTGCCCAAGGAATTTCTTTTCACAGTCAAGGCGAATCGTCTGATAACACATCAGAAGAAACTGAAAGGAGTGGAAGAGGCGTTGATTAAGTTTTTTACGGCTGTGGCACCTGTTCAGCAGCGATGCGGATGTGTGCTGTATCAGTTGCCGCCGTCGCTGCGCCGCGATGACGCTCTCCTATCCGACTTCTGCGCACTCCTCAAAGAGCGCTACCCCAACTGGCGCCACGCCGTTGAGTTCCGCAACAACTCCTGGCTCTGTGATGCGGTCTTTGACATCCTGCGCCGCCACAATGTCTGTTATGTGCTCGTGTCAGGTCGCGGTCAGGAGTTCCGCGAAATAGCCACGGCGGATTTTCTCTATCTGCGGTTCCACGGCGTAACGCACTGGTATGACTACAATTACAGTGATGAGGAGTTGAGGGAGTGGGCAGAATGTGCGCGGCGACTGGGTGCACCACGCATCCCCACCTTCGCCTATTTCAACAACGACTCAAACGCTTACGCCACAAAAAACGCCACCCGTTTTATGGAGTTGCTCAATGGATAGGTTGCTTTTGGTCTACACAGGTGATGGGAAGGGCAAGACGACGGCGGGGTTGGGTTCGGCGCTGCGGGCGTGGGGGCACGGTGCACGGGTGCTCGTTGTGCAGTTCCTCAAAGGCTTTATTGAATCGGGTGAGCAGCGGATAGCGAAGGAGAATTTTGAGGTGTTTGTCGTGGCGTGGGAGGGGTTTGTAAGAGAGGTGACGGAGGATGTGAGAAGGAGATTCGCGGCGGGTTTGGAAACCGCCCGCAAAAAGATTGCTGAAAAGCGTCCCGATTTTGTGGTGCTGGATGAGTTGTGCGTGGCGTTGATGATGGGGCTGTGCGGCAGAAGCGAGGCAGAAGGTTTGATAAATGAGGCGCGCAAAAGCGGATGTGTTGTTGTAACGGGACGCGGCTGCCCGCAGTGGCTCCTTGATGCCGCCGATACCGTCACCGAAATTAAAGAACAAGCCCATCCCTTCCGCAAAGGACAGAAAGCGCGTCCAGGGATTGAGTTCTGAGTTAGCGTCCAAGAAGCCGCCGCTCTATCTTGTGCATCACCGTATCAGAAAGCCCGACCTTCACATCAGCGCCTGTTGCGGTGCCCGAGAGCAATTTCTCCATATCGCTGCGCAGACGGTTTAACTGCTCATCAGGAACCGTCCAAACCTTGACTTTTCTGCCGTTGACGACGGCGGCAAGCGCTGTGCCGCTCCTTGACCAGCAGACCGCGCCCACAGCCCGACGAACCCGTTCCCCACCCCCGCAATTCCATCTCGCCTCCTCCTGCAGTTTCCCTTTGCGCACCTTCCACAAAATCAGACTGCCGTCCGAGAAACAGCCCGCAAGGTAAAGTCCGTCAGGACTCCACGCAAGGTCAACCACCTCGCTTTTTCCCCTCTCCGACACAGGACCCTGCAATCCGGTTATGGGCTTGGCGCTCTTTGTGTCCCATATTATGACCTGCCCATCGCGACCGCCGCTGGCAAGGCATCCTGAAGGTGAGAATGTCAGCGCCGTTATATAGTGTTTATGCCCTGCCAGAACACGCATCACCTTGAAGTTGCTGGTGTCAAACAAGGTCACGGCATATGGGTCACGAGGAGAGGTGTCAACTGCCAGAAGAGCGCCATCGCTGCTCCAGGCACAAACCCCGGGTAGCCGTCCGACTCTCAGCGTCTTCACACACTCAAATTTTTCCACATTCCATACCCTCACGGTTCCGTCCCACGAAACGCTCACAAGAAACCGCGAATTCGGCGACCACACAAGCCCTTGAATCCGTCCTTTATGTCCCGAAAGCGCCTTTTCCTGCTGCAGCGTCTTGGTGCTCCACAGATGGACGAAGAGGTCGCTGCCAACGGCGGCAATCCACCTCCCATTCGGGCTGAAGGAGACTTTGTCAATTACACCTTTTGCGTCCTTCAGAACGGCGCTTTCCTTGCCCCGCTGCCAGAGAAACAGACGCACAAGCCCATCACTGCCTCCCACCGCAAGGAGCCTGTCATCTGAACTGAAGGCAAGCGCTGAGACGACGCCGATTCTGCCACCGATGGTGGCACTCTCTCGCATAAGTGTGTGACGGGCGTTGAAGAGTTTGAGGATGCGTTCCGCGGCGGGGGAGTCTTTTGCAGCAAGCGCTGCACGCACCGCGTCCGCCCATCTGCCTGCCTTCACATATCTGGCTATTTGGAGTGCGGTGGCGTCAACAGTGGACGCGTTATGTTGCCGCAAGATGCGCTCCGCTACCTTATCCTGCCCGACAAGCGCCAGAACAGCACGCGCATATGCCACAGCCTCCCCCTTTCTGCCCCCGGCATCTGCCGCCTTCGCCTTGCTCCGCAACTCCGAAACCGCTAAAAGCAGCGCGCCCCTCAACCAGTCCCTGTTTTCGGGGAAGCGTTTGAGGCGTCTTGCCAGTTTCGCTGCGGCGGCAAAGTCACCAGATTTTATGGCGTTGAGCAGTTTTGGGGCGGAGGTGAGTCGTTCCTGCAGCGCCGCCTTCAGCGCTGTTGCTTCTGTATCTTTTGTGTCAAGCCGCAGAAGGAGGGTGGCAAATTTGAGCGCTTTTTTGGTTTTGCCGAGGCGCGCGGCTGAACGCGCCTGCCCCAGAAGCCTTCCGCGCAGATAGACCGTCTCATCCGCCCAGATTCCTTCTCCGCCAAACCGTTTTTTGGCGTCAAGGAGTGTCACAATCGCGGTGTCGTAGTCCTGTCTGTTCAATGCCTGCGTATATTTGAGGAAGACCTCACGCTGGGCATCTGGGAGGGAGATAACGCGTCCACTGAGTTGGCAGACTGCTGCAAGACCGCCTGCGTCGCGGCAGTCGTGGCTGTGCGTTCGGAGAACGCGTCTGTTTTTCAAGTCAACAAGCCAGACCTTGACGGTATAGGTGCTGGGTGTGCGGATGATGGCGCCGCGGAGGAGGTAGCGCACCCCGCGCCGCGACCACAACTGTGCCGCAGAATCCATATCCGCCAATTGCTTCACCGTCAGCCCCAGCGCCTGCAGCATCCCCGCCGTTGTGGTGGCATCCAGCACCTGCATATTGAGGGAGAGTCCTTTAAGGAGCGCTTCTGCGGCGGCGCGACCGCTCAAACCCACCCCCCTATCCACATCAAACTCCGCAACGGCAACGCGCTTCCGCCCCGCAACAAGCCGTGCTTCAAGTTGTGCCAGACGCCTCGCAAGTCGCGCTAATTCAGGTGCTGTTCTCCACGCTTCCTTCGCTTGCCGCAGCGCCTGTTTGGCACCCTCTATGTCGGCGTTCTTCAATGCGCGCTCCAATGCGCTTTTGGCTTCCTTGAAGCGACGCAGACGGGCGGACCACTCCTTGTGAAGCCGCCGCGCCTCTTCTGTTTGCCCCAACCGAAGCGCCTCATCAAGAAGTGCCACCGCCTTGTCCAAAAGCCCCCGCTCTTCCGCGTCCTTGGCGGACGACAACTTCTCCCCAAACCTGATTTTCTGCTCTATCTTCTTCAGTAGCGCCTGCGCTTCTTTGCTGTCTGGTTCCAACTTCAGCGCTTCCTGCGCACTTTTGAGCGCTTTTTGCAACTTCATATCAGCCATTGCGATTTCCGCGCTTGCGAGGAGTCTTTTCAGGTTCAATTTTCGCCGTGCTTTCTCAAGAAGTGCCTTTGCAACGGGGTCATCGGGGCTCTTTTGGAGTGCCTTTTTCGCTGCCGCGACAGCCAATTCCCAATCCCCTTTTTCCGCCGCCGCTTTTGCCTCGGCAAGCGCATCCCGCATAACCGACGGCTTTCCCGAGAGCAGCAGAAAAGTCACCACGGCAGCACCGATAAGCAGCGCAGCAACCGCCAGCATAACGGGCAATCTGGACTTTCTTGTAGGTTCGGCGGCGGTCACCACCGCTTGCGGGGTGGAGGCAAGACCTGCTGATGTTGCAGGGGTTGCAACAGCGCCGCCTGCTGCGGGAGTTCCCGCAACAGAGGCGGTGGGTCCCACCATAACTCGGCGCTGTTCCGCCACAATCGTCCCTACTTCCGCCAGCAGAGTCGTCCTATGCGCCGTCAGAACCGCTTCTGAAAGTCTGCCCGCCGTCGCCGACGCAAAGTCCTCATAAAACTTCGTTGCCGTTGCGTAGCGCTCATCTGGGCTTTTGGCAAGACATTTGCGCATAACCGCCGTCAATGCCTGCGCTACCCGTGCGTCGCCCACCAACCGCGGCTCAATCGGCGGCACATCCTTCTTCAAAATTTTATAAACCAAATCCATCCCCGCGCCACGAAACGGTGGTTCACCCGTCAGCAATTCATAAACCGTGGCGCCCAGACTGTAAATGTCCGCACGCGGGTCTATCCGCTCTCCTTCTATGGCTTCTGGCGCCATATAGACAGGAGTGCCTGCCACAACCGTTTGGCTTATCTTGGAGACCGTCTCCCGCAACCGTCTCGCTATGCCGAAATCGGTAACCTTCACAACCCCGTCTCGCGTTACCATAATGTTTTTGGGCTTTATGTCACGGTGAATCACACGCTTTGAGTGGGCATAGTCCAGCGCCGCCGCCATACCAGCAAGCAACTCCACCACCATCCCCAACGGCAGACCGCCTCCGCTTTCCTTCTTATGCTTCCCCAGAAGAGCGTGCAAATCCACCCCATCTATGAACTCCATCACGATAAAGGATGTTTGCTTCTGGTGGTCAACATCAAAACTGTATATGGCGGCGATGTTGTCGTGGCGCAGTGTGCGCGCGAGTCTCACCTCCTCCTTCATCCACTCCACCGCACGCAAATCCGATGCCACCTCCGTCGGCAGCACTTTCACCGCCACTATCTCATCCAACTGAGTGTCCTTAGCGAGCCAGACCGCGCCCATACCTCCCCGCCCCAGAAGCGCAAGCAGCACATAACGGTCGCTCAACACACGGCTTGGGTCAAAACCTGTGGGACTGACAAGGGTGGCGGCATTCAGCACCGCGCCACATTCAGGACATAAAAAAGCATCGTCACGCACCTCCGCTCCGCAACTCTCGCAGCGCTGCAACAACTCTCCCCCAATCCGCAACGCCCCATTTTAACTCCCGCAACTCCATCTGTCAAAAACCCGCTACCACATCAGAAATCAATGCGACCCCAGAACCACATCCGCTCGTCTACTTTCTCATCCACACTCTCAACTATCGCACTTACCCGCGCCGTTATGTAGTCGTTGAACACCTCCTTGCCGTTCAACACAACTCGCACTTTTTTCTTGGGGTCTATCAACTTCTCGTTCAGCAGAACCGAAAAGCCTTTGTCAATATTTTCGGTCTTTATTGTGATGGTGTTTTTTTCAATTTTTGCCTCAAGCCGCTGACCTATCTTGGGATTTTTCACCTTTAACCACCACAGGTAATGGTTGAATTTGCGCTTGGGCTCCCATATCACCTGTTTCGGATAGGGATTGCGTTTGAATTTGAAGACCCAATCAAGGAGTTGGTTCAGTTTTGCGCCGGCGGCTTGGTGACCGCCTGGCACCTCAATGTAGATGTGTTTGTAGCAGCCGCGATATTTCTGGGCGAGTTTAGTTAGGATTTCGTTTGCTTTTCTGTCTGACCAGACGGGGGCAGGACGGTCGCTTGAGCCGTGCGCAAAAGCGATTGGCGTATGCATTAAGTTGGCGATTATTCCTTTGCCCCACGGCTCACCAAGATGGCGCAGTATAAGCATCCCGCCAGCGCCCGACACAAGCCCCGCAAAAGTATCCGCTTCGTGCCCGCCTATGTGCCAGGTTCCGTATCCGCCCATTGAGTAGCCCGCCAAATAAACACGGTCTGTGTCCACATTATATGTGCGCTTTACCGCCTTTATCACCTCCTTCACATAGGCTTCCTCTTCGGGATTGCCGCCCCATTCGGCGTACTCTTTGCGCAGAACTGTTGGGGCAAGAAAGATAAAATTCTTTAAGCGCACCCTGACGCGACCCAGCCACGCCCGCACCGCGCTTGAGTAATGCCCAACCCCCCTACCTCCTCCGTGCAACGCCACAAATAGAGGCAACTTTCCCTTATGACCCGCCTCCTGAAACACCCTCACATATATCAACCCGCAATATTTGGGATGTCCAAAACGACTCTCGCCTTCCTTGACCTTCAGACCAAATTCCTTTGCGCATTTGAGTGCAAACTGTGCAAACCCCTTGGCGGCAGAGAGCGGAATCTCATCAATCTGCTTGAGCCGCTCAAGCACTTTTTCCCTCTCTTGCGGCTGCGCAAAGAAGCGCTTTATCAGTTTATTCAACTCCTTCTTGCGCGCAGGCGATAAGGAATGCGGTTTTTCTGACGGCGTCTGCGACCGCTTCACCCACTTGCCGTCTTTTTTAAGATATCCTAACGCCTTCCGCGCGCCCTTATGCTCAGGCGCCAGTCTTAAAACCTTTTTCAACAAATCACGCGCCCTGCGGGACATTCCTTTCCTGCGCGCCCACTCCGCCAACTCAAACAACTTCTCCGCATCTCCCTTCGCCGCCTCATATCGCTTTCTATACTCCTTCTCCAAACGCTCCCACTCCGTCTCCTTCTTCTCTATTTCAACTATCTCTTCTTTTGGTATCTTAAAGCGCACACCACCACGCTTCTCCACCCATACCGCATCTTCTGTCTCACCAACAACCTTGCCTTCTATTTTCCTGCCGTCTGCAAGATGTATCACATCGCCGAAGAGCACACCACAAACCGAAAACAGCACAACAAGCAGCAACCACCTCATCACCACCTCCTCCATCCATAAAATTTTACGCTGTTTGCTCATTAGGCAACACTGAAGGAGGCGTAAATACAGATATTTGTGTGAAGTTCTGTTACCTTGCACCGAAGCGTTTGCACTCATATATGCCATCTTTGGTGCTGGTTGTGTATACTATTTTGCAGGATGGAGGCAACTTATGCTCAATGCCTTAAGCAGGGTTGAGGGAGTGCGGGATGTTTTGGAAGGGGCGGGAACGGGTGTGTTTGTGGGGTCTGTGTATGGGGCGGCACTGGGAGGACTTGCGGTTCTGCTGCAGAAGGAGACAGGACGCGATGTGGTGGTGGTCTGTCGTGAGAGGATGCGGCAGCAGGAGTTGCTGGATGATGTAGCGCTTTTCGGCGGTAGGGGGCTGTTGTTTCCGCAGAGTTTGGGAGGGGTGCCGCATCGGATGGCGGCGGTTATAGAACGGGATAGGCTGGCGGTTTTGGGGCGGCTGGGGACAGGTGTTGTGGTCGTGGCAACACTTGAATCGCTTAAAAGTGACCTGCCGCGTCGCGGCTCCTTTGAAATGCTCCGCGTTGAGGTTGGCAAAAAAATTGATACCGCAACGCTGCTTAAGCGTCTTGAAGAGGCGGGTTATGAGGCTTCAGACCCGGTTGAGTCGCCTGGGCAGTTTGTGATGCGGGGCGGCATAGTGGATGTGTTCCCACGCGATGCCGCTGCGCCGATACGCATTGAACTCTTCGGCGACACTGTTGAGTCTCTACGCATTTTTGATGCCGAAACGCAGGAGTCAAAAAGCCATATTGCCGCGGCGGATGTGCTGCTTCTGCGCAGAAAAACGCCACACGATGCCTCACTTCTTGACCACGCAAGAAGCGGCACGGTTTTTGTTATGGATGGGGAGTCAGTGTGGGAAGTTTTGGGAGGGCGTCTGCGCCGACGGGGATTTGGTTTTGTGGTGGCGCAGTCCACCTATGTCGGCGGCGACCCCAACCTTGCCCTTGAGCCGGCACGCAGGCTGGGTGATGTCGCAGAAGCCATGCGCTATCTTGCCGCTCTCATCCCAAAATCCGAACGCGTCTTCCTTGTCATCTCAAATGAGGGAGAAAAGCAACGGCTTTATGAGTTGATGGATGAGTATGGCGTTGACAGGGATGGTGTGGAGGTGATGGTAGGGTTTGGTAGCGGGGGATTCGTGAGTCGCAAGCCGCTGTTTGCACTGTTTCTGTATGAGCAGATGCTCGGACGGCGTCTGCTGCGCCACATCGCAACCCCACCTTCCAAACAGCACGCCTTAACAAAGGAATTGGAATTCGCGGTAGGCGACTACTGCGTGCACGAAGACTACGGCATATGCCGTTTTGTGGGTGTTCGGAAGGAGGTGATAGAAGGGCAGGCGGAGGAGGTATTTGTTTTCCGTTTTGGGGATGGGGCGACGATATCGGTGCGACCGACGCACATAAGGAAAGTGCGGCGGTATATAGGTTCGGGTCGCGGCAAGGTGCGTTTAAGCAGGCTGGATGAGGTGGGGATTTGGCGGCGGCGGAAACGGCGAGTTATGGCGGCAGTTGGTGAGTTGGCGCGCGAAATGCTGCGCATTCAGGCAATCCGCATCAGCCGCCCAGGCATCCGCTATCCGCCAGATACGGTGTGGCAGCACGAATTTGAGGCTGGATTCCCGTTTGTGGAGACGCCTGACCAATTGAAGGTGGTGCAAGATGTGAAAGCGGATATGACATCAGCACGCCCGATGGACCGCCTTATCGCCGGCGATGTGGGATACGGAAAGACAGAGGTGGCGATGCGTGCTGCCTTCAAAGCCGTCCAGTTCGGAAAACAGGTCGCTGTTCTTGTTCCAACAACGCTGCTTGCGGAGCAGCATTTCCGCGTTTTCCGCGAACGGATGGCGGAATTCCCCGTTGTGATTGAGTGTTTGAGTCGTTTCCGCAGCCGCGCACAGCAGAGACAGATACTGAAACGCCTTGCTGAAGGTGGTGTTGACATCATTGTTGGCACCCACCGTCTCCTATCAGGCGATGTTCGTTTTCGCGACCTTGGTCTTGTGATAATTGACGAGGAGCAGC
>Ga0190361_1000818_pt1 | contig 12154 bp, 11 predicted proteins | sample 48721845_MG_FD_161273 | JGI IMG/M metagenome (GOLD analysis project Ga0190361, IMG submission 161273) | Hydrothermal vent microbial mat bacterial communities from Southern Trench, Guaymas Basin, Mexico - 4872-18-4-5_MG | ecosystem: Environmental > Aquatic > Marine > Hydrothermal vents >...
CTGCCGGGTCGCCAGACCCGTGGTGAGCACAGCCGAACCATGCAAGCCAAAAGCGACCAGGTTCGCCAGGTTCTGCCCGCTGAACCACCGGATTTGACAATCCGGCGGGAGCGGGTGAGTTGCCGCCCGGCGATGATTCGCCGGGCCACGGAGCAACGGGCGCTGAAAACGCCCTGCCAACCCGGTTCAACGGACGTGGCTTCGTAGCCGGGGCACCTGACGCCCTGGCGGGTACTGCGTGATCTGGGGACACCCCTCCGACTCCCGCGCGGAGACGTTTATGGATTGGATGAAGGTCGTCAACAGTGTGCTGATCATATATGCCTGGGGTATCGCGGCCCTCCTGTCCCTGACTCTTTTCCTCATCGCTCGTTTCTACGAGGAGAAAGCTGGCCAGCGTTCCTACTACCAACTGTTTATCATCCCATCCTTGCTGTTCCTGGTAGGTGGCGTGCGATATGCCCTGATCGCCGGTGACCTGGTGGGCGACGTGGCGGGCGACGTGGCCTTATTTCTCGGCGGGTTGTTTTTGAGCATCCTGTCCTACTTTCTGTTTAACCTGATGACCGGAGGACGGCGGTGAATGTCGTAGCGGCGCTGGCAGGCTCATTGGGCCTGCTTTCCCTCATTTTGGCGACCTGGATCCTCGCTCAGCTCAGCAAGCGACTGGGCGAGGTGACGAAAATGCCCCACTATTACCGAGGTTTCTACGTGAGCGTAGCCTGTCTGTCGGTCGCTGTAGTGGCTCACTTCCTGCGGATGAGTGTATTCCTCGCTGAGGAATTGGGCCCACCCGTGTTTCACAGCAGCGTTTTCTATCTGTGTACCTACTACATCCCTCTGGCTGTAGGGATGACACTGGACCTGGCTATCGCTTGGCGTTATTGGAGTTGGTTGTTGCGAGAATAGGGGGGAGGAGACAGGGGAGAACGTGGCGCTGCGCAGATACAGCCATTCTGTCATGAAATACCGGGACCTGGTGGAGTCCTCCAGCGATGCGATGTGCTTTCTTGATGCCGAGGGCCGTCTTCTCCTGGTCAACCGCCGGGCTGAGGAACTTATTGGCCGCCAGCGAGCGGAGCTGGAAAAACAAATCTTCAGCGAGCTGTTTGAACCGACACAGGCGACGCGCATCCGTCGTGACCTGGCCCGGGTGCTGGAAGGTGAGTCGGTACCTCCTCTCTGTGTTTTGCTGCCTCGTGAGGACGGCGAACCTGTACCCGTGGAACTGACTCTTGCCGGTCTGCGTGACAAAGGACGCAGCATCGGCACGTTGGTGCTCCTGCACGACGGGAGCGAGCGCCAGCGTCTGGAATCCGAGCTGGCCCAGGCCCAGGCGGAGCTTCAGCGACGGATTGACGAAGCGGCGATCACGTATGCCATCGGTGCAGCCATCGCCCTGAATCTCAAGCCCGATGAGATCTTGTGGCTAATCTATGCTCAGACCGGGCGTGTGTTGGACTTCTCCGTTTTCTCGCTGGCCCTGTACGATGAGGAACGGGACCAGCTTCAATACGACCTGTTCGTGGACGGCGGGAAAAGAGTAGATCGCTTCTCTCAGAAAGTCGGTGACGAAGAGGTTGAGCCCGCTTCCTGGGTCGTGCGCACCAGGCGCTCGTTACTCATCGGCGACTGGACGGTAGAGCAGGATAACTGGCCCGGAGCCGATACGCGGACTGTGGGGGAGGACGTGCGTTCCTGGCTGGCTGTCCCCCTGGTGGCCCAGGAGCGGGTCATCGGGATAATGTCCATCCAGAGCCGGGAACCCCACGCTTACGACGAGAGCCATCAACGTCTGCTCTACGCCATCGCCGACCAGGCGGCGGTAGCCATTGAGAACGCCCGGCTCCACGCCCAGACTCAACAGGAGTTGGCGGAACGGACCACACTCAACGAGCTGGCGCGGGCCATCAGCTCCACCCTCGACCTGGACGTAGTGCTGGATACGGTGATGGCCGAGACCATCCGGGCCACAGGGGCGGAGCGAGGATGCCTGCTTCTCCGGGACCCGGCTACTGGGGAATTGGTCTTCAGAGCAGCCCGCAATCTGGACGAGCGTGTCATTGATAGCGAACCTTTCGAGATCAGCCGCACGGTGGCCGAAAGGGTGGCGACCGAAGGGGTTCCTGTCCTCACCGTCAACGCGAAGGAAGATCCGCGCTTCGGACGGCGGACCAGTGTGATCGCCTACGGGTTGCGCTCGATTTTGTGCGTGCCCCTGATTGCCAAAGGCGAGACCATCGGGGCCATCTACGTGGACAACCGGCTCAAAGTCGGGCAGTTCACCGAGCGCAACCTTGAGTTTCTGACCAACATTGCCACCCAGGCGGCCATGGCCATTCGCAACGCTCAACTCTTCGAGGCGGAGCGTAAGCGGGCCGTCCAGTTGGAGACTATCCGCGAGGTCAGTCAGCGCATTGTTTCGATTCTCGTCCTGGACGAACTGCTGGCCCAGGTAGTCGAGCTCATCCGCGAGCGTTTTGGATACTACCACGTCCACATCTTTCTCGTCGAGCCGGAGGCTGGTTACGCGGAGCTGCGCGCGGGCACCAGTGCTGAAGGGAAAGCTGGCCGTGGGTCCGGCGTCCGTATTCGGCTCAACGCGGAGGGGATTATTAGCTGGGTGGCCGGTCACGGCGAGCCTCTCCTGGTCAACGATGTGGAAAAAGTGCCCAGCTTTCAATTTGACCACCTGCTGGCCGATACCAGGGCAGAGCTGGCCGTGCCGCTGCGTGTCGGGGACCGCGTCCTGGGCGTGTTGGACGTGCAGAGTGACCGGGTGAACGCTTTCGACCGGAGCGACCTGTTTGTCCTCCAGGCTCTAGGCGACCAGGTGGCAGTGGCCATCGAGAATGCCCGGCTGTTTAACGAAACCCAGCAGCGATTGGCCGAGGTCTCCACTCTCTACACTGTTGCCCAACAGACGACCACCAGCCTGGATTTAAATGAGGTGCTGGAAAACATCGTCAGCATTATCAAACGGGTGCTCGCCTGCCGGGGGTGCTGTATCTTCCTGGTGGATCAGGAAACGCAAGAGTTGTCCATCCGGGCGGCCAGCGGACTGAGCGACAAATGGCGGGACGAGGCCCGGCTCAAGGTCGGTGAGGGGATCAGCGGACAGGTGGCGGCAACCGGTCGGCCGATCTACATCCCGGACACCCATTCCTATCCCGGCTTCATTTTCTTTGATCCCACGGTGCGCTCTCTGCTGGCGGTGCCGATGACCACCAAAGATCGGGTGATCGGCACGTTGAACATTGACGATACCAAGGTGGATGCCTTCACCGACGACGATGGGCGGCTGTTGTCCATCGCTGCTGCGCAGGCGGCAGTGGCCATCGAGAACGCACAGCTCTACAAGGGTTTGAAAGAGCGCGCCGAGAAGCTGGAGCGGGCCTACAACGAGCTCAAAGAGCTCGACCGTCTCAAGTCCGAGTTCGTGCAGAACGTGTCTCACGAACTACGTACGCCATTGACATTCGTGAAAGCATACGTTGAGCTCTTGCTCGATGGCACGTTGGGCGAACTAAACCAGCGCCAGCGGGAGAGCCTGGAGATCGTGGCCGAACGCACCAACACTCTCACGCGCCTGGTGCGCGACATCATCGCCTTGCAGCAGATTGAACGGGAGTCGCTCCATCTCTCCCTGGTGAATCTGGGCGAGATCGCTCAGATGGCCCTGCTTGGCGCTGAGGTCACGGCGCGTCAGGCGGGGATCGTGCTCAAGGCCGATATTCCCTCGGACTTGCCGCTGGTGCCGGGGGATCGCGACCGACTGAATCAGGTCTTCGACAATCTACTGGGTAATGCCATCAAGTTCAGCCCGGACGGGGGAGAGGTCACCATTCGCGTGTGGGATGCCGGTGACGTGGTAGAGGCGTCCATCTCCGACAACGGCATTGGCATCCCCGCCGACGAACTGGAGAAGATATTCGAGCGATTTTACCAGGTGGATGGGTCTACTACCCGCCGTTTCGGGGGCACGGGACTGGGGCTGGCTATCGTCAAGCGCATCGTCGAGGCTCACGGTGGGCGTGTGTGGGCGGAAAGCGAGCAGGGACGTGGCAGCACTTTCTTCTTCACCCTGCCGAAGCTGGAGTCCAGCGATGAGTAACGCGCAACGCGCACCACGCAATACACGCCACGTAGCAAGCCATCGGTCTCATCCCATTTTCATTTCACGAAACAGGACGTGCTCGACACTATAAACCAAGGAGCGCTTATGACGATCAGGACATTTGAGGAGTTGATGAAGGCTGCCCAGGAGAAAGGGCCCATGACCGTGGTCATTGCCGCGGCGCATGAGCAGGAGGTATTGCTGGCTGCCCATGACGCCGAGGAATTGGGCATCGCGGACTGCGTGCTGGTCGGCGACCGCCAGGACATTGCCCGCATCGCAGGAGAGAGCGGGATAGACGTCAAGCGTATGATGATCGTGCATGAGCCTGACTCCAGGCTGGTGGCGCGCAAGGCCATGGAGTTGGTGGGCCTGGGTCATGCTCAGATCGCGATGAAGGGCAAGATAGAGACGGCCGATTTCCTGCGCGCAGCCCTGGATAGACAATACGGCATCCGCGGCGGGGGATTGCTTACCCACGTGGGTGTCTTTGAGATTCCGGGCTTCGACCGGTTGATCTTCGTCAGCGATGCGGGGGTGGTAGTCGCGCCGGATATGACGATGAAGGTTGAGTTAGTACGCAACGCCATCTTCGTTGCCCAGACACTGGGTGTGGAGCTACCCAGAGTAGCCATCCTGGCGGCCACTGAAATGGTCCATCCCAAAATTCCAACGACGATGGACGCTGCCAATCTGGCGAAAATGGCTGATCGGGGCCAGATTCGCGGTGGGATCGTAGACGGCCCGCTGGCCCTGGACAATGCCATCTCCCCGGAATCGGCGGCTGTCAAGGGCATCAAGAGCGAAGTGGCGGGCCGCGCCGATATTCTCATCACACCTGACATAGAAGCCGGCAATTTATTAGCCAAGGCGATCACCTATTTTGCTCATGGACGGATGGCCGGCATCGTAGTCGGTGGCCGGGCACCTCTGGTCGTAGCCTCGCGCTCAGACCCTCACGAGACGAAGCTGGTCTCGATGGCTCTTGGAGTGCTTCTGGCATCAGTATGACACAAAGTGCGAAGTCGGAGCAGCGGAACCAATTCCACACCGTTAGCCTGCGCGAGATCTTGCAGGCCATGCCCAAGGTGGACCTGCACCGTCACCTGGAGGGCTCGTTGCGCCTGGAAACCCTGGCGGAGGCGGCCCGCGAACACGGCGTAGACCTGCCGAGCTACGACATCGAGGAATTACGTCCTTTGGTGCAGGTAGTGGATGGCGACCCCTACGACTTCCATCGCTTTCTGGAGAAATTCAAGCTGCTGCGTCGTTTCTATTCCTGCCGCGAGGCGGTGGAGCGCGTGGCTTACGAGGCCGTGACCGACGCGGCGGAGGACAACGTCCAGTACCTGGAACTGCGCTTCAGCCCGGCCAGCCTGGCTATGACCCAGGATTTCTCCCTGGACGAAGTGACCGACTGGGTGGTCCAGGCCGTCAACCGCGCCCAACGGGATCACCACATCGCCGTCGGGCTGATTGTCAGCGTGATGCGTGACTTTGGCCGCGCGGTGGCCGAGAATGTGACGGAGGTGGCCATCGCTTACCGCGACCGGGGGGTGGTGGGGCTGGACCTGGCAGGGGATGAGGTGCATTACCCCGGCAAACCTTTCGCCGACCTGTTCCGCCGGGCCAAAGCAGCGGGGCTGGGCATCACTGTACACGCCGGCGAGGCCATGGGCCCTGAGCGGGTCTACGAGGCTATCACTGTTCTGGAGGCCGACCGCATCGGACACGGAGTGCGCACCATCGAAAACTCGGACGTGGTGCAACTCGTCCTCCGGCGCGGCATCGCCCTGGAGGTGTGCCCCACCAGTAATTTGCAGACCGGGGTAGTGCGCAGTCTGGGCACACATCCCCTGCGGGACCTGTATCGCCTGGGGTTGCGCGTCACCCTGAACACCGACGACCCCAGCGTATCCAACACCACGCTCACCGACGAGTACGTGGTGGCCATTCAGGGCATCGGGCTGACGATGATCGAGCTCAAGAACATCATCATGAATGGTGTTCGGGCGGCGTTCCTCCCCCCGAGGGAAAAGGCCCGGCTGGAGAAGCGTGTGGCCAAGGCTCTGGGGCTGACGACCTCCGCTCGTTTTCGCTGGCGGTTTTGGGAGTGAGAACATGATTCGCACTTTCTCCGAACTAGTTGAGGCTGCGCGGGCCAGAGGGCCACGCCGGGTGGCGATTGTCGCCGCTCACGAACCGGCCACGCTGCAAGCAGCACGGCGAGCACAGGATCAGAAATTGGCCACGTGCACCCTGTTGGGCGATCCGGCGCGATTGGAGGAGATCGCCGACGAGCAGGGTTTGCCTCTGGACGGATTTGACCTCGTTGCCGAGCCCGATCCTCGCCAGGCTGCGTTGCGCGCGGTTGGGATAATTAACGCTGGTCAGGCCGACCTGGCGATGAACGGCTTGGCTCACCCTCGATACCTGATTGAAGCCGCGCTCGACCGAGAGCGCGGTTTGCGCGTGGGGCGGCTGCTCACCGACGTCAGCGTGTTCGAGATACCCGATTTCGGACGCCTGCTCCTGATCAGTGACATCGCCCTCGTCGTCTCTCCCTCGCTGGAGGAGCGGGTAGCGATTGTGCAGAATGCGATTGACGTGGCCCACCGGCTGGGCATCGTTGAGCCGAGGGTAGCCATCCTGGCCGCAGCGGAGACGGTGAACCCCAAGATTCCCCTCAGCCGGGACGCCGCCGACCTCTCCAAGATGTCGGAGCGCGGCCAGATCAAGGGCGGGATCGTAGACGGCCCGCTGGGGTTCGACAACGCCATCTCGCTGGAGTCGGCGGCCATCAAAGGTATCAAGAGCCAGGTAGCCGGCCGAGCCGACGTGCTCATCGCCCCGGACATGGAGGCCGGCAACCTGCTGGCCAGGACGCTCGTCTGCTTTGCGCGGGCCAAGATGGCCAGCGTTATAGTCGGCGGAAAATGCCCCCTGGTCATGCCCTCCCGTGCGGACCCGGCCGAGACCAAGTTCGTCTCCCTGGCCCTGGGGGTGTTGGTGGCGTAGTGCCCCGCGGTAGCTCTGCAAGACTGGCTGAGAGCCGACTTCACATTAATAAGGAAAACCGTTTGTCGTTGGAGTGAAATGACGGTTCCAAGGGCTGGATTTTCGCACTGCCTTTATACCCCGGCCGTCGTACCTCGCCAAGGTCAGGAAAGGGCGGTTGCTATGGAAAGCCGAAGACTAAAAGTAACGAACTATCGGGCGAAGGGCTACCTCTACCTCACCATCCTGCCGCCGCGCCCTGCGATGATTGTACGTATGTGGCATGGGCGCGTGCCAGCGAGCAAGGCTTAGGCATATCGAACGTTTCTGAACGAACGAGCCATTCCCGATTATCAATCGGTTGAAGGCAACATCAGCGTCTATATTCTGGAGCGCGAAGAAGGCGAAGTTACCCATTTTATCACCCTGACTTTTTGGGAAAATCTGGACGTGATACAGGGTTTTGCAGGAGACGATGCAGAGTTGGCCAAATACTACCCCGAAGATAAAGACTTTTTGCTGGAATTTGAACCTCGGGTTGTACATTACGAAGTTGTAGGACAATCGACGATTATAGAAAGCGCCGTGTTAAAAGCGGGGGAGGTGGATCATGACGCAGGGTAATGACAGTCGTAATCGGGCCGCGAAATGGATACGCTGGATTGCCCGAGTCTGGAGCTTTCCGATCATAGCTTACGCTCTACTTATGCTTATCGGTTATGCATGGAACTGGGTGACAACCGGTGTAGCAGACCCGTATGCGGTGGAGGACTATCCCCCCATAGAAGCCCTACCCCCGATCTTGATGTTCCTGAGTATCCTGGGATTGGGCATTGCCTGGCGTTGGGAGCGATTGGGAGGAACGATTACCATCGTTTTCCAACTGGCAGTGCTTTTGTCGCTTCTCATTCTTAGTCCGATCACTCGCGATTTCCCCCGTTCAGCGGCTCCTTACCTTATGTCGCTGATAACAGCCATCCCTGGAATATTATTCCTGGGGTGTTGGTGGCGATCGAGAAAGAGGGCAATCCCTTCATCCTGATAATTGTCCTGACGATTGTCGTCAGCCTGGCTCTCATAATCGGCATTTCCCTCGGCATCGGCTGGATACTGACCCTTTTATTTCCCTGTTTGAGGGAACTCTACTGGGCATGATAGCAGTTCTCGCCACCAGCGGTTTCTGGTACAGCTTCTTGCGCTCTGCGCCCACTTTCGGGTGGGGGGAAGAAGAAGAGGACATTGAAACGGAAGAAGAAGAAATTCCACAGTCTCGCTTCTGGAAAAGGAGTGCAGACAAGACGTGGGAAAAGTGGTTGGAGTATGTGCTGGCGAACTCGATTTATGAAGACTTGCTCGATTCACCGCGTAGGGTGGGAGGGATGGAAGAGAGACAACTGCAAGGGTTGGCCATTCGTCTGACGGATGCAGCAGTCAGGGCATTGTCGGACACCCCCTGAGAGAAAACTTACAGGAGGCATGATCCACGACAATTTCAACTTGCGAGTGAACGAGGAGGTTCAAAACGCATGATCATATCTTCAATGGCGAGGAAGGAGGAAAACCCATGATCGAAATCCGCATTCACGGCCGGGGTGGGCAGGGGGCAGTTATTGCCTCCCAAGTCCTGGCCGACGCTGTTTTTCAGGAAGGGAGGTACGTGCAGGCGTTTCCGGCTTTCGGGGTGGAGCGGCGTGGCGCACCCGTGATGGCCTTCACCCGCATTGACGACGTCCCTATCCGCATCCACACGCAGATTTACACACCCGATCACATTATGGTCCTCGATCCCACCCTTTTGGACGTGGTGGACGTCACGGCCGGGCTCAAGGACGGGGCCTGGATTCTGATCAACAGCACCAGGCCGCCCCACACTTTCACCTTCCCAGACCGGTACCGCGTGGCCACTGTGGACGCTAACGCCATCGCGGTCAAGTATCGCCTGGGGCCGCGCAACGCGCCCATCGTCAACACCGCGATCCTGGGCGCATTTGCCAGGCTGACAGGCATCGTCAGCCTGGAGACACTGTGTGAAGCCGTGCGCTCCGCCGTGCCCATCCACCCGGAGGAGAACGTTGCTGCTGTCCGAGAGGCATATCAACAGGTAGCAGAGGAAGGAAGATGAAAAAACAGACCGAAGCGAGAGTTATCACTTTTACGAGCGAGGCCGAGATGCCGATGATGCCCGCTTCGATGGCCAGCACGCTATATAACAAGACGGGCTCGTGGCGATACATGCGGCCACTCTATGTGAACAAGACCCCGCCGTGCAACGCGGCCTGCCCCGCCGGTGAGGACATCGTGATGTACCTGCAACTCACCGCCCAGGGCCGGTACGCCGAGGCATGGGAGACCATCGTCCGCGAGAACCCGTTTCCGGGCGTGTGCGGGCGCGTGTGTCCCCATCCCTGCGAGAGCGAGTGCAACCGCGAGCATCTGGGCGGGGCTATCGCCATTCACTGCCAGGAGCGTTTCCTGGCCGATTATGCCGCCGCGCACGACCTGGGCTTGCCTATGCCGGACGTGCCGCAGCGGGGGGAACACGTTGCCGTGGTCGGCGCTGGGCCGGCCGGCCTGTCCTGTGCCTACCATCTACGGCGCATGGGGTATCAGGTGACGGTCTTCGATGCCGGCGATAAGCCCGGCGGGATGATGCGCCTGATACCGGAGTATCGCCTGCCCAAAGAGGTGCTGGAGCGCGAGATCGCGGCCATCGTTGCAACAGGAGTGGAGGTGAAGACCGGCGTGCGCCTGGGCGTGGACGTCTCCCTGGACGACCTCAAGGATTACGCAGCGGTGTTCCTGGCCGTGGGCCAAAGCCGTAGCCGCAGGCTGGGCGTGCCCGGCGAGGAGGCCACGGACGTGCTGCCCGGAATTGATTTCCTGGCGCGGGTGGCCCGAGGCCAGAGAGTGGGGCTGGGGGAGAAAGTCGCGGTCATCGGCGGCGGTAACACGGCGATGGACGCGGCCCGCACCGCGCGCCGCCTGGGCGCGGACGTCACCATCTTCTATCGCCGCTCGCGTGCCGAGATGCCGGCCATTGACGAGGAGGTCAACGAGGCACTGGACGAGGGCGTGAGGATCGAGTTCCTGCGAGCGCCGGTGGCCGTGCTCACCGAGGATGGCCACGTGCGCGGTCTGCGACTGACGGAGATGGAGCTGGGCGCACCCGACGAGAGCGGACGGCGCCGCCCTTTGCCGGTAGCCGGTTCCGAGTACGATGTCGCCTGCGATACCGTAATCCCCGCGTTGGGCCAGGTCGCCGACCTGTCCTTCCTCGACGCGGAGGTGAAGTCCGAGCGCGGACGAATCATCACCGACGAGAAAGCGGCCACCACCCGTCCGCCGATCTTCGCCGGCGGGGACGTGGCCACCGGCTTCGGCACGGTGACGGCGGCAGTGGGCTCCGGCAAGCGGGCCGCACTGGCGATTGACTGCTTCCTGCGCGGCGTCGAGCGTACTTTCCCAGACCTGGCGCAGAACGTGCAGGCTGCGCCTCGACCCCACGACGCGGCCGTGGTGCGCTTCGAGGACTTGAACACGGCTTACTTCGAGGAGGAACCCCGCCCCCGGCAAGAACAGCGGCCCGCCGCCGAGCAGGTGACCACCTTCGAGGAGGTCAACCTGGGCTACGGCGAGGATGCGGCTCTGGCCGAAGCACAGCGCTGCTTCTCCTGTGGGACTTGCAACGAGTGCGATAACTGCCTGATCTTCTGCCCGGACGTGGCTGTGCTGCGCGGGCCAAGCGACGACGAGCCCTTCGTCTTCAACTACGACTACTGCAAGGGCTGTGGTATCTGCGTCAGCGAGTGCCCTCGGCACGCCATCTCGTTCGAGGAAGAAGTAAAATTCGCGGAAACATAACTCCAGGTGACCAGCACTTTGATTTCAGACTTGCAGGAACGACAAAGCAAGTTGTGGTACTTAAAGGCGCTCACCAGATAGCATATGTAAGTGCCGGTCACCTTAGTGCCCTTTCTTTAGAGGAGGACGTGATTATGAAGAAAGTCGTCACCGGCAATTACGCCGTATCCTGGGGGGCCAGGCTGGCCCGCGCGCAGGTCATCGCCGCCTACCCCATCACCCCCCAGACGTCAATCATTGAGAAATTGGCCACTTTCTGCGCCGACGGCGAGATGGAAGCCCGCTTCATCAAAGTGGAAAGCGAGCACTCGGCGATGGCCGCCTGCATCGGAGCCTCGGCTGCCGGAGCACGGGCCTTCACCGCCACCTCGGGCCAGGGCCTTTTGCTCATGCACGAGGTTGTCCACTGGGCGGCGGGCGCGCGATTGCCCATCGTGATGGGTGTGGTCAACCGGGCCATAGGCCCCGGCTGGAATATCTGGACCGATCAAAATGACACGCTCTCGCAACGTGACACCGGCTGGCTACAATTCTACTGCGAGACCAACCAGGAGGTGCTGGATACCACTATCCAGGCTGTTAAAATCGCGGAGACCGTCTTCCTGCCGGCGATGGTCGTCCTGGACGCCTTCCTCCTCTCCCACACCTCCGAGCCGGTGGACATTCCCGATCAGGCGGAGGTAGATGCTTTCCTGCCGCCCTATCGTCCTGAGCTCAAACTGGATCTGGACGACCCGCGCGCTTTCGGGGCGCTGGTCCTACCCAGCGACTACATGGAGATGCGCTATAAAATACAAAAGGCAATGGAGCGGGCGGTGGGTGTGGCGGAGGCAGTAGATCACGAGTGGGGCGAGCGGTTTGGGCGAAGCTGGGGCCTGGTGGAGCGCTACCGCCTGGACGACGCCGAGATCGCGCTGGTCACGTCGGGGACGGTGACCGGCACCTCGCGCGTGGTGGTGGACGAACTGCGCGACAAGGGCTTGAAAATCGGCCTGCTCAAAGTGCGCATGTTCCGCCCCTTCCCGCACGAAAAGGTCCGCCAGGCGTTGGCCGGGATAGAAAAGGTGGCGGTCATTGATCGTAACATTTCCTTTGGGGATAGCGGGGTCTTCGCCCAGGAAGTGCGCGCAGCGCTGTACAGGGCGGATAAGCGCCCACCGGTGTTCGATTTCGTCACCG
>Ga0190361_1000819_pt1 | contig 12146 bp, 9 predicted proteins | sample 48721845_MG_FD_161273 | JGI IMG/M metagenome (GOLD analysis project Ga0190361, IMG submission 161273) | Hydrothermal vent microbial mat bacterial communities from Southern Trench, Guaymas Basin, Mexico - 4872-18-4-5_MG | ecosystem: Environmental > Aquatic > Marine > Hydrothermal vents > Microbial...
CCCGAACGGCTACTATGCGGAGGGGGATACGGTCGAGTTGCAGGCGACGGCGGCTGCTGGGTTTTCGTTTTTGCGCTGGGAAGGGGATGTAAGCGGCACGGACAATCCGCTGACGGTGACGATGGATGCGCCCAGGAACATAAAGGCGGTGTTCACGGACACGCTGGCGATTGCCACAACGGACCTGCCGGAAGGCGAGGTGGATGTGGCGTATAACGCAGTGTTACAAGCGGCTGGCGGCAGCGGCTCATACACCTGGAGCGATGTTAACGGAACGCTGGCGAAGTATGGCCTGACGCTGGACGCGAGCACAGGCAGAATAAGCGGAACACCGACACAGGCAACGGGTTCGGGCGGTGTGGTTGTGACGGTTGGGGTGTCGGACGGGGTCCAGAGTGCAAGCGTCGACCTTACGCTCATCATCTGGCCGCAATTGACGATAACGACGGCGGGATGCGACGATGCGGTTGAGGGGAAGGGTTATACTTTCACGCTGCAGGCGACGGGTGGTTGCGGCGCCACAAATTATGCGTGGTCGTTAGCGAGCGGCGGTCTGCCAGCGGGGCTTTCGCTCTCACCAGACGGAACGATAACCGGAACACCGGCCGCCGGGACGGCGGGGCAGACCTACGCTTTTGTTGCGTGCCTTACTGACGGCATCGGCAGGGTGTACACCCCGACGCTGACGGTGCGTGTTTATGCGCCGCTTGCGATAACGACTGCGTCGCTGACAGATGCTGTTGAGGGTGCGCTGTATGATCAGACCTTGACCGCAACGGGAGGAACCGGCACTTATAGTTGGAGCATCAACCCGTCCGGCGACGCGCTGCCTGCGGGACTTTCACTGAACCCGAACACGGGCGAGATATCCGGCACGCCGCAGAGCGGCACCGCCGGCACATATAACCTTGTGGTGGCGGTGAGCGACAGTGGAAATCCACCACAGACGACGACGGCGTCTTTGACGCTGACCGTTCAACAGATGCAGACGCCTGTGGCGGATTTTGAGGTGCAGACGCTTTCCGGCGGCGAGCCTCACGGGCTGGCGCCTCTTGCCGTCCGCTTCATCGACAGGTCGCAGGGATACACAGAAACGTGGGCGTGGGACTTCGACGACGACGGCAAGATTGATTCGACGGAGCAAAATCCCCTCTGGACCTACACCAAGCCCGGGTGGTATACGGTGCGGCTTTTTGTGAGCAACGCCGCCGGAACCGATTCTTGTGTAAAGGAGAGGTGCGTTCTGGTGGTGGCCGGTCATATCTATTATGTCGACGACGCGGGTGGCGACGACGGCAACAGCGGTCTGTCGTGGTCGGACGCCTTCAAGACGATAAGCAAAGCGCTGGACGTCGCCGATGACCACGACCTCGTTTACGTCGCCGATGGGACGTACAGCGGCCCCAGTAACCGTGACCTTGACTTTGCCGGCAAGAAAATCTATCTTCTGGGGGTGGCTTACCATACGGCGGGGCAGAGACCTGTGATAGACTGCGAGCAACTGGGGCGTGCGTTCTATTTCCACAACGGAGAGACCGCTGACGCCGTCGTTGACAATTTCACCATCCAGAACGGCAAAGAGGACGGCAACGCGTATCCGGACACGGCGGGCGGCGCCATCCTTATCGACGTGGGCGCTCCGATGCTGGCAAACTGCACTTTCGACAGCAACTACGCCCTAGAAGGGGGAGCAATCCATTGCGAGGGTGGTTCCCACCCGAAGATACAGGGGTGCGTCTTTACGCAGAACTCGGCTTACACCGGCGGAGCCATTTACGTCTCAAACAGCGCTGTTGACATCAGCGAATGCACTTTCCAGAGCAACAGCGTGAGCATCGACGGCGGCGCAGTTTTCTGCAAGGCGTCCAACGCCACCATCAACAACTGCACGTTTACCGACAACAAGGCGGATTCCGGTGGAGGGCTCCGTTGCGAGCAGGGGAGCGTTGTGAACATGAGCGAATGCGTTTTCACGCAGAACGAGGCGACGTGGGGCGACGGAGGAGGAGTATCGAGTTTGGGCACCTGCACATTGACTTTGCAATCCTGTGACTTTGACAGTAACAGGGCGAGCGCCAAGGGCGGCGCGGTCATCATCGACTCCTCGGGCACGGCCAAACTGACCGATTGCACTTTCGCCGGCAACCGCGCTGGAAATTGTGGTGGAGCCGTCACCGGCTGGACATATTCCAATGTGACCGTGATAGGTGGAACCTTCAAAGACAATACGGCTCAGGGGCGAGGAGGCGCCATCGGTTGTTTGACCCACACGACTTTTGAGATTACGAACTGTTCCTTCGACGGCAACATATCGTACGGCGGCGGTGGCGCCGTTTACTGCACTGACTCATCAGACCTGACTATGACGGACTGCTCTTTCACGAACAACAAAGCGGACACAGGCGGTGGGGGAGCGCTGCGGAGTTACCAGAGCGATGTCTCGGCCACTGATTGCACGTTCCAGCAAAACGAGGCGGTCAGCAGCGGTGGCGGTGCGATGCTGTGCGACGGAGGCAATCTGACTTTGGAGCGCTGTCAGGTCGTCGACAACCGAACGGACAGAGAGGGGGGCGCGCTCTACTGTGCGGACGTTGTGCTCACCCTGAAACATAGCACCTTCGCAAACAACAGGTGCGCGGAGGAAGGTGGCGCAGTCTTCTGTTCTCTGGGTTCCTGTCAAGTTCGGAGTTGCGAGTTCTCGGATAACCACGCGGACACCCCAGGAGGAGCCTTCTATCTCAAGGATTTGACAAACGGCACGGTGGCATCGTGCCTGTTCAATGGAAACGAGGCGTATCAAGGTGGCGCCATCTACACCAACGGCTCCACCCTGTGCATTACCTCCTGCAAGTTCATCGGCAACACCACACAGGACGACGGCGGTGCGTTGTATCTTTACGGACCCGGGTTTGTCGTCAACAACTCCCTCTTCACGGGCAATCACTCTTCCGACAACGGCGGTGCGATATACTGCCGCGGCAGCACCAACAATACCAACATAGTGAACTGCACCTTCTACGCCAACTCCGCGGACGACCGCGGCGGCGCTTTCTACTGCTACGACGGCTCGCCGGTCGCCATCTTCAACTCCATCTTCTGGGACGACACATCGAAGAACGGCGGCAGCGAAATCCACAACAACCAAAGTTCTCCCGGCGACATATACGTAGACTACTGCTGTGTCGCGGCCGGCGGCTACGGGGGAGAAACAGGTATGATTTCGGTGGACTCCCATTGCACCAGCAATGATCCGCAGTTTGTGGACGAGCAGGGACCCGATGGGCAACCTGGAACAGGCGATGAAGATCTGCACGTCACGGCTCCGTCCTGCGTGGACAAGGGCAGCAACAGCAAGGTTGTAAGTGGAACCACGACGGACTTAAGCGGCAAACCACGGATAGTGGACGGCGACAACGACGGCACGGCCACCGTCGACATGGGTTGTTACGAAAAACAGTAATCGACGCACCGCGTTAGTTGGGTTGTGTCCATAATTTTGTGGAAAAAGACGAAGCGGAGTTAAAAAAGCATGGCGTGCCCATATGCCTTACTAAAATCTTGACCAGTAACCTATTTGGAGGACACGCCATGCAAAAACATTCTACCAAACCCCTTAGAACCATCGAAGAAGAACTGCCCTAGCACTTACAGTCCCAACCCTGCAGACGCCATCCCGGAACGCTGCGGTTGGCGCAACGGGCGGTAACGACCGCCGCGCCAGGCTCCTTTCATCCTGCGGTTCAAATATGTCCTCCATCCCCCCGCCCCCGCGACAGGAACGGACAGTTCAGAACAGAGCCCTTTTGACTCACGACCTGCATCCCCGCACTGTAAGTGCGGGGCTTCCCGAACAAACGCTGTTGCTTGATGCGGACTTAAGTCCGCATCAAGTGCTGTTTGACAATTTTGCGGCGTCTGCTCCACAAACAGAAGCCCCGTGTTCAGCACGGGGATATTTGCGTTTTAACGCGGGGACTGAGGCGGCGTGCAGGCGTTCGCAACCGCCGCAATGGATGCAACCAGCTTGTGCCACGGGTCAGACAATCAGGCGAAAGATGCTACAGAGGGAGGATAAGCAAAGAGGGGACAAGTTTGGTGAGACCGATGAAATGATTAGGGCGCTGGCTGGCGACTTCGCAGGGGTATAGTGTGCTGATAGCACGGATGGATGGTTGAAGGGAATTCGTTTGATACTTGACAAGCACGCCCTTTCATGGACGGATGTAACTTTTTCTGTGCTTGCAACAAAGCGAAGTTACAAGCAGAGAGAAAAATTTACACAACATTTTGGACTTGACTTGCGTCGGTCTGATACCACTGCTGCCACCAACCACCATTCATACTATGCCACTCACTTATCACCTCGTCTATCAAATTGCCGTTGTAATACCGATACTTAACCCCGTCACTTTCTTCATATATAACCATCTGACCGTCATACCGGAAGTTGCGATGATATACCAAACCATTACTGAATGACCCCGTCATCCTGCGACCCAACACCCCATACCTGAACCACCAATCCCAGTCAAACCCGCCTTCACTGTATTTCACCTGCACCAACTGATTGTTGTGGTTGTAATACAACGCCTTGCCGTCCCACTGCGTTAAATTGCCGTTTGCGTCATAGAGCAGCCGTTGGTTGTTGATATAGACATACTCATTAACGGAGTTTGTGACATAAGTTTCGGTTTGACCGTCTCTTATCACCGTCTTTCTGTTGCCAACACCGTCCAATTTATAATCTGTCTGCGATGTTCCGCTGTAATAATCCCAACTATGCGGCAATTGATGTGTGTTGTTCTGAATATCGGCAATCTGGTTCGGGTCAACACCATATTTGACGCCTGTCACTCTGTATACTCCATCATACTGATACAACTCCACGCTGTCTTCTCCGTAATCGCCGCCTATCCCCAGACTTATTATACGCTTATACCACCTGTTCCCTTCCCTGTCATGCGCATAGCGGAGGTGGTTAAGGTTCTCGGGTAATGTCCCGCTGTTCTATCCTCTCTGCTTTCTTAAGCAGTGATTCTGCACGTTTGATTTCAATTTGGGCTGCTTGCCGGACACCCTCCAAAGCATTTGATGGGAGTTCTTGCTTTAGCAATGTTGACAAGGTCTCTCCTAATTCCAACAATCGCCGCAAGTTTTCCTCCATATCATTCGTAATTTGCCGTGCCACCAGTGAAACCGTGGGATTCTGTTCAAGTAGTTGTTTCGTATGATATATTGCGTTAAACAGACGCAAGACGGCATCTCCCATCTTCTTCTGAAGCGCGACTACGGAGGGAGAGAAACCTGTCTCTCTTCTTTCTTTAAACAGGATTTCTATCTGTTTGTAAGGCGTGCGTGCCAGCAAGAAGCCATAGAGAATAAGAACAGCGGATAACGCTACGGTAAGGATCCTCATTGTGAAGTCCGGCGAGAAGCAAGCACACGTTATAGAGAAAGAAACAAAAACGATGAGAAAGAATGTCAACAACCGAGATAAGATGCTCCTTTGACGCCCAATATCTTGGAGCACTGTTTCATCATCTGGGAAGAGGCCCATGGTTTTAAATCTCTTCGACTGATACTCGCGTTTCACCTGTATCCAAACTGTTCCTTTTCCTAATACTCCTTCTACCTGCGCAAGGGTGATGTAAAGAAAGGAGAAGAGAGCGCTGAAAAAAAGCAGGGCAGAGACATCCATGCATATTAGAAGAATCATGGTTGGTGTGTCTAAAACCGCCCCGCTTACTTTCACCCAGAGTCCTGCCAAAAATACAACCACAACAAGTGCTATTAGTATGGCCTTGACTACAAACAAGATTGAGCCTATAACCTTTTTCATCTCTTCATTTTGCTGCAACTGTTCGGCGAAAGCGCCACCTTCTCGGGCGCCAACCCTTCCGCCACCATTCTGGTTCATCACCTGGTCCCTCCGTAACAAAGTCCCACATCGCATTACGTGAGCGTAAGAAATTCATCGCTGTTTCACATGGTACCTTATACCGTTCCTCTCGCCCCCATTCTCCTCGTTGTACAAGCAGAAGCCGCCATGTTGGCTGCTCCTTAGCCCATACAAGAGTCTGTGGTGGACCAACCTCCCATCCTGGAAAAGCAAGAGAGACCAACAAACTCCCTGCGCCAGCTAACACAAAAATACCACTGATGAATCTTGGGGCATTGAGAGCAAAGGCCTTAGTAAGAAGCTGCCACGTTAAACCGCCGGCGAACTTGCCCACGCCTAACCAGAAAAGGAACTCATCCTTGCCCATTCGGCGTCGCCACCACCACGTCTCCTGCCATACACATGGAACTTCATAAAGCATCTCAACTCGCCTCACCGAGACCACTTGCCAGCACACACATCTGCCCGTGGTTGTATTCCGATGAAGGTGAAGATGCCAAACACCTTCAACAGCATGGCACCAAACCTGTTGTCTGCTCTCCGCTCTTATTGTTATAGATGGTCCCCCAGGCCGCTCAAAAAAGCGTGCTAACATAACCCTAGTCTTACCTAGGCCTGGCCCTAACTCTATCTTCCACGGCCCAAAACTTCGCCGCCCCGAAAGCAGTAAGTAAGCAAGTGTTAACCAATTTGGAGGACGCTGGCATAATGTTGGACATATCGGTTTAGTCCGCCACCAGTATCTTAGCCCAAGAGGGTCAATAGAGTTAATAGGTGCACTATGACAGTAATCGTAAATGGAGCCATATGAAACAGGGTCGCGGGAGAGGAAGCGGCCGAGAACAGGATGATATGTGCGAGCACGGTAATGATAGAGTTTCGTGTGCCAATTATATTCTCTGCCAGTGAACAGGTAACGGTTGTCATAATTGGTGACGGGAATCTGCTGGCCAGAAGCAACATAAGCGGTGACTGCACCGTAAACATCGTAACTGTAAGACTCTATCAACTGACCTGCGTCGTTCGTCAATGCCATAACGCTGCCTAACTGATTGTCCAAATACCAGATATCACCATCACCAAACCGCAATAACGCGTCATCTATGCCGTTGCCCCAAACATACTTGTACGCCTCTGCCAAACCTGAAACCTCATATATCATCTGCTACCCACCATTCCAGTTGCCGTAGTACGAAGTTACAAGAGAAGCCACCTACAAGAATATACTATAAGCAAAATGCGTTCCTCGGTTCTTACTTGCCAAAGTCTACGAACTCTCGCGCGACCTTTTCAAGAAGGTTTCGGACTTTTTTCGCTTGGCTGTCTGTGAGTGGATAAAGTATCTTGTGAGCCCGTTTCTCGTTGTCGTACCATCCGATAAGTAAGGTGGGTTTCGCCACATCGGGCGTGACAATGTCAGGTTTTGGTGAGCGAACTTGCGGGACATAAAGGACTTTTATCCCCGAAGCATCTATCCACTTCAAGACTTTGCTCATCTGTTGATGGTCGCACATAGTTATACACAAGATGCACCCGCCCCAGTTGACCAGGTATTCCGTTGGAACAGAACTCTTTCTTCTCATAAAAAGTGCGATGCTCCTTTTCCAGGCACCTCCAAAATACGCTGTGCCAAATTCGGTTTGACAACGAGCTGGCAGGGATATTGGGAAACGCGCCCCAAAGCCAATAAGAAACACTTGCCCCGGTTCTATCGCGTATTTCATCTGCTGGTCTGCATCGGGCAGAGGCACCGAGGCACATCCCACTACAAGGAATAACAACGGCAAACACAACCTCACCATCATCCCTCTACTCCCACCTACTATCTTGTTCCCGGAAGCTTAAACCAGTCAAGAACTTCGGGCGACTTTGTTCTCCCCCCAAAAGGGGGACCGTATCCAGGAATTCCAGCAACCTTACCAGTAGGAAGCACGTAGGGGATAGGAAGATACGGACTCCACAGGCAAGGAGGTAAAAGTAGAATCACAACGGTCCACTTCAACGTGCGGGAGACACTTTTCTTTGTCTTCTTGTCAATTATGCAAGCCTTAAACTCGATGGAGTACAATGCAGGCAGTTGGTCACCACGTATCAAGTCGGGTCCAGGACGGTCAAAAACAACCATAATCTGATTTCCACGTGGCCTGTCAGGAGTATATACATCCTCGTAGATGCTGGAGTTGGCAACGACACCGTCTCGGCTCCATTCCTTCTCACGTAGCTTGCCACCAACTACATTGGGCATTGCCGTTACCTTTTCGAAAGTACGCTGCTTTGGGTTATACCTTATTATCTTTCCTCTCAACCACTGTCTAACCTGACACAACGAATCATTATTCACGTCCGCAAAATAAGCGATTACGGCCCTTAGCCCATAATAAACATCTCTTCTGTATTCCCAGTCAGGCCGGTTCCACATAGGTGGAATACCCTGGCGCCCAATCCAGCCCCAATGCTGCACAAGAAAACGATTAACACAACATTGTGGTTGCATACCAGTTGCATCCCGAATAACGGTCGGCCGCAGCCAGCAGTACTGATATGTCCCTTTCAAATACAACTCCGCAGGATTCTTACCCCACCATATCGGGTCATTTGTTACAAAACAGCCGAGCCGCGGGCTGTAATAACGGGCGCGGTAGTAGTAAAGATGTAACAACGGACCTTCCCAATACCTCCCCGTAAACATAAACACATTCCCATATTGACTCCGCTCTATTCGCTGTCCTGCTTCGTCATAAAACCGCGGCTGTCCATATATGTCGTATTGATACGCTTCAACCACATTACCCGTATCATCCGTCAAAACATAGACACTCCCCAACGCGTCGTCCAAATACCAAACACCCTCCTTCAAATCCACCAACACCTCGTCTATCCCATTACCATAAACCCAAATATGCAGCCAAGTTGTTAGGCGTGAGGCAATCTCCCGCCACTCCGCCAACAACCGCTGTCCATCGTAACTCATATTCCGTGCCCACTCTACCAACTGATTGGCAAACCACACCTTGAGTCTGCGTCCCAGCACATCATACTGCCACATCTTGATATGCATAAACTGCGGGTCGGCTGTATATCTGTCCGCTTTGACGACCTGATTGTTATGGTTGTAGTAGAGCCTATGCTCACCATCATCCAGCAGATTGCCGTTTGCGTCATAGAGCAGCCGCTGATTGTTGACATAGACATATTCGTTGACAGAGTTTGTGACATAAGTTTCGGTTTGACCGTCTCTTAGGACCGTCTTTCTGTTGCCAACACCGTCTAATTCATAATCCGTTTGGCTGGTTCCTGTGTAGTAATCCCAAGGATGTGGCAGTTCGTGGGTGTTGTTCTGAATGTCTGCAATCTGGCTTGGGTCAACGCCGTATTTCACGCCTGTCACGCGGTATACCTCATCATACCTGTAAAGTTCCACGCTGTCTTCTCCGTAGTCGCCACTTATCCCTGGACTTATTATACGCTTATACCATCTGTTCCCTTCCCTATCATGCGCATAGCGGAATTCAATTATAGTTGAACCATCAGACTTGTGCCAGTGCCAGGAAACAGGGCGACCTATTTCGTCATAAGACACCGTCAAATAGACGCCGTTGCCGAGTTGCTTCTTCAAAACCCTATAACCTGCGCCAAAAATGTCCCAACACTTTTTGTTGTCGCTGATTTCATTCATCCCTTCCTTCTGAACCCGAGCCTCCCTGTAAACCGTAGGCTTTGAGGATCTGCCGACACCACCAGCCTATATGCATCCTTCTCTCACTCTTTAAACGCTGTATGAGCGGAATACTCTTCTCAAGTTTAATCTTCTCTTTCTTGAGCAACGCGTATTCAAGGAGTGCGGCTATCTGCCTTGACTTCCCTATAGGGTTTTCTAATTGTCGCAGTCCTTGCCTGAAATCAATCCACAAGCCAAGTTCATGCGATAGGACTTCGTCAAAATCCTTTATCGGGTCCTTGTCACGGTAAAACTTGCGGAATATCTCCTCCACGCTCGGAGCAGGGCCGAAGTCCGGGTAAGGCCAGTGCATACTATATCGCCACCATAACAGACCAAGGTAAAGTAAGACAAGGACACAAACGATAATAACTGCTGCAAGAACCTTTCTGCGCTTAAATCTCATTCAAGTCCCCCGAGGTATGATTCTGCAACATAACCTGCGTAGGTGTCGGCGTTTCGCCGTCTTTGCGGGTTTGTTAGCCGAACCGGTTGTTTCTCCGTCCTAGGTCGGAGATACACACCGCGTTCAGCGCTGAAGCCATATTCTTCAGCCCATGCCTGCACCTCGGGACCGAAATAACCATAGTCTTCGGTTAAAGCGAACGCGTGAGATGCTTCGTGAACTATCATGCGCGCTTGGTCAACCGCTGTCGATCTGAAGAAACCCGGGCAGAGGCGCAGGGTGGGACCTGCCAACCAGAATAACCCGAGAGGACGTATTCCCCATACATAAGCCGGGTATTCATACTCCTCTACGCACTCGATTGTCCAGCCTTTCTGTAGTCCGTGGCACGTTAGAGACAGAATTTTGTAGATCTCCGTTAGGTGTTTATCTGCGTCGGTGCCGAACCATTTGAAGAAACGGTTCCGCTGCTGTGGCGGCAGGTTGGCTAACGACGGAACAAGACAATACGCGTACGGACCAATCTGCGGCTGCGGCTTCCTCTCCAAAAGGTCCATCATCGCAGCGCAGACCGCACCAATCGCCATTACAAGTGCTTTGCGTATCTCCCTTATCTGCTCGGGGCTGCAACCCACATAACGGAACGGACCAGCGTAGAACTTCCATCTTATTCTCTCTTCACGATATCCATCTCTCTCCCACGACCAGACCTTTCTCTTCTTATACCCCAGCATCCGCGCCAATACATAATCAGCACCCTTTCTCTGGTAAACAACGCCATACCTGCTCTCATATACAATCCTTTTCCTTGCCTGCTCTCCAAACGGGTCGACAAATGTTACTGGACAGACATCCGCAAAGTTGTAGGGATTATTTCGCTGCGGCACAAAGGAAACCTTTATATTAGGGTCGCGGGAGAGGAAGCGGCCAAGATACGGATGATAAGTACGGGCACGATAATGATAGAGTCCTGTGTGCCAGTTATATTCGCGGCCGGTAAACAGATAACGGTTGTCGTAGTTGGTCAGCGAAATCTGCTGACCTGACGAATCATAGGCGGTGACTGCACCGTAAACATCGTAACTGTAAGACTCTATCACCTGACCTGAACTGTCGCTCAATGCCATTACGCTGCCTAACTGGTTGTCCAAATACCAAATATCACCATTCCCAAACCGTAACAACGCCTCATCTATGCCATTACCCCAAACATAACGGTATGGCTCGGTTAGACCTGAAACCTCTTCATACACCACCTGTTGACCGTCATGCCCGAAATACCTTGTCTCGGTCAATCCGTCACTGAACTTGACCATAACGCGGCGACCCAGAGCGTCGTAATATTGGCGGAAAATGTAGTCGGATGTCTTTATTTCGACCAGCATGTTGTTGTGGTCATAGAACATCTGCAAGTTTCCGTCTGATGTCATGTTACCGTTTCGGTCATACATCAACCGTTGATTGCCGACATAAACATACTCATTGACACTATTTGTCGCATAGGTCGTCACTTTGCCGTCGTCCACAACGCTTGTCCTGTTACCCACTCCATCCATATTATACTCCACAGTTCTGGTGCCAACAAGTTGCTCAAATGGGACACTTGAAGCGTTGTTCCAGTCACCGATAGCGCTGTTCGGCACGGAATATTTAACATCCGTCAGCCGATAACCGAAGGTATAAGTTCGTATCTATTTGCTGTAGGTGTTGTTCAAAATTTTCGAGGCGATTTTCTGCCATGCCTCAGGTAACAATATAGGTCGACCTATGTAATCCCACCCCTTTAGAGAGTTATATAGCAGTTCCTCGAGAGAGGAAAGCACCTTGGTGGGAAAGACACGAACAGGTTTTGCGGCGACCTTCCACTGTCTTCCCGTCCATTCAAGACGATTAAAATTTTTCTCAAGGAACAGGCGCATGTTTTGTGCGATTTCTTCAAATAGGTCGGATTGACTTTTTTCTCCGCTTCTGGGCGGGGATAAGGGAAGAAGATAAAGAGCGGTCAGCAGACAATCGTCACCATCTGGGTCCGCTAGTGCACCGAGCCATGGTCCCGGTGATGAGAAAACAGGTTTTTCTCGGAGCCTTAACCAAGCCAAGACGGCAAGCAGCGCGTGTGGTTC
>Ga0190361_1000820_pt1 | contig 12126 bp, 18 predicted proteins | sample 48721845_MG_FD_161273 | JGI IMG/M metagenome (GOLD analysis project Ga0190361, IMG submission 161273) | Hydrothermal vent microbial mat bacterial communities from Southern Trench, Guaymas Basin, Mexico - 4872-18-4-5_MG | ecosystem: Environmental > Aquatic > Marine > Hydrothermal vents >...
TGTTGCGATTAACATTCCTCTCCAATAAACGAATAATTCGCCTGTATATTGTTTTGGTTCTACTTGTATGTCTGTTACTTGGCCGTACTCGTTTAAGGTCTCGGTTACTGTTACGGCTTCGTGCTTTGCTTCGGGGCAACTTCCAGGCCAAGCGGGCAAGTTTGCGGGGTCTAACCAATAACCTCTATGGCCTGTGAATACTATTAAATACCACCTGGGAGCTGGAAAAATGTACTCTTTGATGTATCCCTCTATTTCATCACAAGGCACGTCGTGAAACTTCCCGTCCCACGTGGGTGTTGAAGTCCAACCAAAATACTTAGTCCCACCATACCAACACACATAGATACCCCAGGCAATGGGAGAAGCGTAAGGATAAGCATAAGCTGCTATTTCTCCGCACTCGTAACCACCTTGGTAAAAGTGATAGATCACTTTATTATCCTGGATCTCTTTCTCGGATGGTAACCATTCCTTGGCTGTGTTGTCCCAAACATCTACAATATCATAGGGGGTAAGGCCCACATTACACCTTAGGATCTCTGTACCATTCATAAATAGTATTATTCTGTCTTGGCTTTCTCCGCAACCCCATTCAAGGTTTCCTGTTTGATTTTCTGGATCCACTTCAAGGCGGGCCCAACACCCTAATAGGCCCTTGTTGCTCTCCGTGTCCCCTTCGTAGAAATTCCAAGTTATGCTGGTGTCTTCCGTGATCATCTCTTTGTAGCATGGCCTGTTCCTCGTGTCGTTCCAGGCCCAAAGGCTTATGTCCTCTGCCCAACCAATGACCATTTTTTTGTAGAAGTAGTTTTTAATAACTTGGTAGTCTATGCCTAAAAGGCTTAGAGCACTTAAAACGGCGGGAGTGGCTACGGTTTCGTCTATTAAGGCCGTTCCACCGATTGCTTTTAATCCTCCTGCTACGATCATTTCCCAACCAAACCAAATAAAAGCACCGAGGACCACAATAATCACAATCTCTTTTTTATGAGCACTAATAAAGCGTCTTACTCTATGATACTCTGTTTGCACGTCGATATAAAAATTATAGACTGCTCCGCTTATTCCGCTTGGTTCTATTTCGATTACTAAGGTTGTAACTGGTACCCTACCCTTCAGGAACTTAAGGGCCTCCTGCTGTGGAAGTGGGAGCTCGTTGGGGAAAGGCTGGGGTTCTTTGTCCTTATTCTCGACCCACCCGTAATAATCATAAATCCATTGGTTAGGCCCTGGCCGATAGTATTTATTAATGCCTATTCGCTTAAGGTATTCTTCCCAGGCTTCCCAGTCTATGCTTATTGTTGGCTCTATGAAAGTATGGTAGTATGGAGAGTGTCTTACAATGTGTATAGGGATAGTTATATGATATTTCTGTCTCCATTCCTCTAACTTCCTGCGTATCTTTTCGTATGCTTTCTTTAAGGTCCTGGCTGGGGGTATAATTGGGGTTATTCTGATTGCTTCACTATAGGCCTGTTTCGTTACTATGTCCAACTTGCTATAAGTAACCATTGCTTCAGCGAAAATATTTCTGTTTCTTTGAACTTCCTTGCTCCAGGAGTGGAGATAAAATTCTGGGTGTGCGGCCCTTCTTATTAAGGCCCCTCTTGATATATATTCTCCATAACGTACCAATGGGTCTTTTATATCATCTTTTTTGGACCCCTTAACTATCTTTGCCATTTATCCCACCTAATAGTATTTTGAGGATCCAAAGTATAAATATCTTATTTGTCCAGGGGATCCCTTGATGAGTTAGTTAAAAAACCCTCTACCGATAGGTCTTAACTGGTTCTGTTAATGGGGCGAGGGGTGAAGCGAGGGAAGCGGGGGCTTGCCCCCGACCCCGAAGCGTAACCCCCAGTGAGAATAAAGGGCGGTGGGTGGGGTGAACGTGGCGGGGGGAGTTTTCCAATCACCCAGGGGATCCATTAAATTATGACCTGGATAAGGCCCCAACCACCCACGCCTAAAAAATATTCTATTAAATCACCAATTTTCTCCGTTGGCTTGTCCTTGTCAAAGTATTGGTAAATTAAATAAAATGCAACTGCAAACCTGGCCCATTGGCCCAGAAAAGGAGTTAAAAACCCTAAAATAAAATGAAAAAGTGATTTTGAATCATCAAAAATGATGACCTTCATTTTATCCGCTTCCCGTCGTTTTCAAAGATTTAAGCTTTTTGTGCTTTGGGTTCTCCCTTTTTCCTTTGCTTTGCTTCGAGTGCGGCCCTTATCTGGTATCCTCCTAATCCTGCGATTATTGTAAACACTGTTGCGGTTAGTGTGCTGTCTGCCTTCATTGTAAAGCAGTTTGTCACCCATAAGATTGCTAAGAGTGTCATGGCCCATAGGGCCCTGATATCCTGTGAACTGAGGTTGTCAAGCATTTTTAGACCTCCTTAAAAGTTAAAACAAAAAAAAAGAGACTTCAAGAGAGAATTATAAGCTCTTCTTGGGTCACTTCTGTTGAGCTTATTCCGATCCTGCTAACTGCTGTGTATCCTGCCGCTGTCAAAACGAAGTCATACGGTTCGTCTTCAGCTGTGGCTCCCATTTCAATCATTCCTGCCGCGTCTGAATACCCACGCCATACGACTTGGGAAGTTCCAGCTTTCCTGACTTCGACCTTAGCGTTTGCGACTGGGGTATAGCTTGTGTATGTGAGGACCTGGTCGGCTGTGTCTGGCCCTGCAAGATCGAAATAGGCTTGTCCGTTTGCGGCGTCTATCTCGATACTCTCGACCTGTGAGTCATCGACGTACAATTCTACTGACTTGAAGTTTACGGGCCACCACTCGAGATAAACGATGTCTCCAGCTGCTGGGTTGGTGGCTACCTCCTCACCTTCTATGGATCTACCACCAGCTTGGTAGTCAATGGTTACGGTCCCAGTTACGTCCTTGAGGAACTCAATGGCCCCCCTGTCAATCCAAATGACGGCCACTGGGTCTGTGCTTCCTGTTCCCTTATCGTATGAGGCCCCAAGGATTTTTATGGGCCCTGTTAGGTCGTGTGGCCCTTGTCCAGTTGGTAAGGTTGTGTTTTGTTCTGCGGAAGCTGATCCAACTTGTTTTATACCTTCCTTAGGTTCGGTTGGTAAGGTTTCACCTGCTGTGGCGGCCTTCTGGTATCTGCTGACCCACAAGTTAAAGCCGCTTATTTGCTGTGGGCTGGCCAGGTAGTCATATACCTCCTTTTGTATGGCGCTGAAGTCGTGCCAGGCGTCCACTGCATTCTTAAAGGAATTACGCACCGCTTGCTGCATTGGGGTTCTTGGGTTTGCTGGGATCACGTAAGATCTCCTGTATTGTCTGCCCTTCCAGGTGGCAAAAACACCTGCTCTACCTACTTTACCACTATAGACGTCACCGAATACGTTTCTAACTTTTACCATGCTCCCACCTCCGTGAGGTTTTGCAGTAGAAATATATATTTTGTAGTTCTTATATATTTCCCCTGGTGGGGTTATATAGAAAAGAGAAAAGGGCCCATAGATCACTTGGTCCATAAGGCCCTAGCGAGGTTAAGGGCGTCCTCTATCTTGCCCTGGTTTACCAACTTGGCAAAAGTATAAAACTCTGGGGTCCCTCTCTGGACCCCTGCCACTTTGATGATCTCATTAAATAACTTCGTTTGCTCCTTTTCCATTCTGTTTATTTCGTCTTGCGTTGTGGCCTTTATCGTTTGCTCTTTAAGTTTTAAATGCTCATTCATCAACTTATAAAGCTCTGCTTCCCTGTTTCTTTCTTTTTGTTTCTCTGCCTGGATCTTCAACAAGTGCTGGCGTTTCATCTCCAGGGTTAAGAGTTCTTGCCTTTTCTTCTTTATTTCCTCTTCTAACTTCATAAGCTCCATTTCTCCTGTGTCTCCCAATAGCTCCTCCAATACGTTATTAACTAACTCTGATATGTTTATGCCCTCCTCTTTGGCCTTGGCCCACAGCTTTTCATAGACATAGATGGATCTTATTATTTTGTCTCCCTTGCTCATCGGGGATCTCTCCATAATCTTGTAACCTGATCCTTACCTTCTGCATTATCTTATCCTTATTCATAAAATAGATAACTGCGTAATCGTATAGATCCACCTTTTGGCTTAACTTGTTGGCTAACTCCTGTGGATCGTTGGCCCCTTCAATTGCTTCTGGCCCTTGTAGTATTATGTCCCCAAGCACTGTGTGATATTCTATTATGTATTTGTCTCCATTCATTGCTTACCCTCCTTGTGTCCATTGTTGAACATTTCGGGCGGGTTGCTCTTTATGAATAATTCAATGTGGCCCCTGCTCCAGTCTCGGGCCCTTTGTGCGATATGAGGCGGGTATCCCAAGGCCCTTAATTCTTGATATATGGCCCTTCTCTCTTCCTTGCTTCTAAGCTCTTTATACCATCCTAACTTATACAATAAGGCCCTTGTTTGTTTATCGTGGTTTAACTCCTGCTCTGTTTCTTCATCATTTCCATTGTTTAACTGGTTCTTTGTTCTCTCCCCAGGAAGGGGCGAGGGGGAACCAGCGGGACAATCCCGCGTTGGGTTCCCCCCAACCTCTTGATTTAATATTAAAACCTCTTCTTCGGTCATTCCTCACCCTCCCGTGCTCCTGGAATAATGAAGCCTTTATACTTCCTGCTGTATGATCCGTGTAGGGTTTGCTTTATTTCCTCTGCCATTTGTTCATAAGTGGCCCCTTTCACATATTCGAATAGGACCAAGAAGTCCCCATTTTTAAGCTGCTTTATATCGTCCAAGTGCTTCCACACTGTTGGGCACTTTACTTTTATGTACCTCTGTAAGGCCGCTATATCGCCCTTAAACCCTTCTGGCCTTTTCTCTTCTTTTTGCTCTTCCCTTATAACCTCTCTATTGGCCCTTAATAAGTTCATATTCTCCAGGTTGTCGTTAAGTCGCTTTAACTCGACCACCATTTGACTTATAAAATAGTTTAATTGTTTTAGCTCCTCTTTCAAGGCTTGTAGTTCATCACTCATTTTTTACCCCTCCATTTACCTTTTGCTTTCTTCAACATTTCTTTTTTCCAATCCTCATAGGTGTACTCTACCCACCCATAAGGCGTCAATCTGTATATTTTGCCGTCTTGGATCAGAAAATTCCTGCCAAGGATAACGGCCATTATTCACTCCCTCCCTTTTTATCTGGCCTTAGAAGTTCGCGTACTCTCGTCGAAAATATCTTGTTCCCACTTCCTATTATTGCGTTTCTTTCTTTGAATAATCGCTCTTTTATCTTCTTTTCTCTGGCTTTCCTTTCTTCGTATTGTTCGATGGCCCTTAATATTCTCCTTTCTTTGTCTGCTGTTAAGTTGCCTGAAGTCTCAATAATGTAATAAAGAGAAGAGCCTACCTTTTTTACTACTATGGCCCTTTTCTCGGGCCCATTTTGTAACTTCCATATTTCGCACTTTTCCTTATCTGCTGTTTCTCCTATTCTTTTTTTGATCACTTTCCAAGTCATTTTCTCACACTCCTTGTGGTCCTTTTGGCCCTTAGGCCTCTCCGTTGTTCATCACTCTTGTGTTTATCTTCTGTATTGCGTGGCCGTACCCTGCGTGGTATTCAACAAAACCTACAGCATATAATAACTTGTTTCCTTTGAACCTCTTTTTAAGCTCCTTAATGATCCTGTCCCTTGTTTTGAACTTTAGTATAATTTCTTGTGTAACTTCCTCGACTTCTCGGGCCTCTTCTTCAGTTATACCATAGGCCTTTAACATTGGACTTTTCCCCTTCATCTTCTAACCTCCTTTCATTATAACCTAAGCTCCAGGACCTCGTACTCTTTTCTTAACTCATCCATTATGTCTTTCACTTTGTCCGTTAGGCTCCTCGTATAGATGGCCCAGAGGTGGTTTGTGATAAAAGAAATTCTTATTATTCCTGCCCCTTCTCCACAATAAAAGTGGACTGCTACCTCCAAAAAGGCCCTTTTGTGGGTTTGTGGGAATATTATTCCTGTGTCAAAACCCTTTTTTTGGAATAACTCCTCTATTTTTATAACCTCGTCTGCTGGATCCCTTTCTTCTTGTTCCTCCTCATGGTCCTGGCCCTCTTCCACCAAAACTTTGTTTGGGTTCTCCTCCTTCATTTCCTCAACCTCCTTTAGATCCTGGCCCTATCGAAAGGGCCATTATATAATGACGTGGAACTTTTATATAAGAATTGTGCCTTTGAAGTTGAACGGGTGTTCAGAAGTAAGGCCCAAACTTGGGTAGAGCTCACCATAGATCCATGACTTTAACCAGGAAAAAAATGAACAAATGTTCAACACTTTCCAGGAGTAAAAAAGAAAGGGGCCCTACTCCCAAGGATCCTTCTCCCATTCTTCCCTCCATTTTCCTAAGACTTTCAAGAATTCTATTGCCGCTTTGTCTATTTCCTCATCATACCATTTCGCAAAAGGCAAGAGTTGGGTTGCTATATCTTTAGCCGTCTCGACATCCATAACTAAGACTTCATCCCTATATCCAAGGTCTGACTTTTGCGGTATCGTTACATAGGTCTGGACTGAATGGTATCTTTTCTCTTTGTAGTTCTTAAAGTGGTGGGATCTCCTAACCTTCAACCTCAAGATGGCCATGGCTTCCACCGTTGAAAATTTCAACGGTTGAACTTTTAAACCTTGCCCTGGCCCTGTGTTCAGTACGTCACCAGCTCAGGTGGCCAAGCCCTCATCATCAAATCAGCGGGCGTTGCCGTCATCATTAAGAGGGGCTTCATCGGGACATCGCCCTCCACCCCTAACTTTCCCATGAACGTAATCCCACTATATTAAAGCACTACCTTATTAAGAACTCCTGAAATGCTTTCAATAATCACCGTCCTAACCGTCTTCTCAGTTTTATTTATGAAATCAATCCTTGTAGCTATGTCTCCATTCGCAACATCACTTAAATCAGTGTATTCCTTGATTAACTCCCCGTTCTCGTCTAAAATCATAACGTTCTGCATTCCGCTATGCTCCACTATTATGTGCTCCACCGTTATCGTTACTGGCTCACCTGGCCCTGCCTCTTCTTCCGATCCAAATTCTATGGCTGGCTCTTGCTCGGCATACTTGCGAATTCTGATCCAGTCAAGATAATAATCCGCTCCGTAACCATACCATGATGCTAACCCTACATAGCCCTCCGAGAAAGTCATGTCCTCTTTACTAACCGTGCTCCCATCTATATCTGCGTATATCGTGGCACCGTCAAACCACACTTTATATAAATACCAATTGTTCTCTGTTTTGCCATCGCCGCTCACTCCCCAACTGAAACTACCGCTTTCTATTAACACAAGCCTTGAACTATCTTTCCCCCTCGACAGATAAAAGTTCTCACCATCTTGTGCAAGAAAACCAAGCCCAACAAAACAAACTGTCGTTTTCAAATATGCCTCTATTATTACGTCCCTTGCGAATGATTTTGCTGTGTATAAAACTGCCTGTGGACTACCCCCCGTGTGGACATGTAACACCTTTCTACCGTCCACCGTCTCTACGCCTATTATCACTCCACCAAATTCTTGCCATCCACTATAATCGTCATCCTCGAAGTCATCAAAGAATTCAAAAACCGCTTCTGGATCGCTCTCGCTCACCGCTGAGGGGTTGCCGTAATACATTTTAATAATCGCTTGGCCGTTGGCGGGTATAAGGCCCACCCTCACCCACACTGTGGCCGTCTTGTTTACACTATCCCAGCTTTCGATGTAATAACTTAACTTACTGCCGTTCTCGTCGTAAAACCTCAAGTCATTCCCTTGATTGGCCCAATTGAAGTTAGGCCCTACCTTCGAGGCGTCTAACTCTAACTTGACTTGATAATTAGTGAGATCGCTTGCCGTGTTGTTCGTTATCGTTATCTCTTGCCTATACGGCCACCCTTCCACGTCCCAGCCCTCTACTGCTCCCTCTCCTATCACTTGCTCGCCCAACACTATTTTAGTAACCTTTCCTCTGTCTAATGCTGTTTTGATCGCATACTGCTGGGGCGTTAAGTTTATTCCCTGCTCGTTTAGAAATAGTTTAAGGCCCTCCTTCTCAAAATAGCTTAATGACTTATACCATGAGATCCCAATTTTAAAACGTCTTTGTTGCTCGAGCTGGGCGGGGGCCCTATTTGCCTTATGCTCTTCCTTAAGTCTCCTAATTTGCTTACCATACTTTTTTTGGTAAACGGCGTGTTTTTGCTTCCCCTTATACTCGTCGCCGTAAATATTCCGTATCTTCACCATTTTAATACTCACCTTCTAACCATTTCTTAAAGGCCCTTAAGGCCTGTTGCATATTCTTTCTTAAGTACTTGCTTCTGTGGCTGTATCGCTCCCAAATATCTTGATCTGTTACTTCTCCCAGGTCCCCAAACTCCCGAAGGATCCGCTTTAAGGCCATAACTTGGGTTCGTATGTAACTATCCTTATAACCCCTGGCTTTCATATATTCAGCAAAATGGGTTATTGCTTCCTTCCAAAAGTCGGCCCTGTTCATTTTGCCCTCAACTCCGCATACACTTTTTTATACGTCCCAAAATCCTCAGTCTCCCCATTCACTATAATGGACCATAAGCCGTTTTTGTCTCGGTGGAAGATCCAGCCCTTCAACCATTGGAAGTTCTGCATATTTGCGGGATCCTTGAAAAGGACCTCATCTTTAACCTTGCGAAGTACTGAATAATAGCCCTTCTTAATTAGCGATATGCTTAGGATAAAGGCCCTTACTGTAAAGTGCTCCCACTTTTTGTTTAGACCGTGATATAACTTATAGTCGAAGTATTTCGCATAGGCCAAAGCTTCCTGGGTGCTTATGTCCACTTCCTCCAGAAGTTCCTCAAGACTAACCCCTACCATAGGCAACACCATTATTTAATGGGACCTTATTATATAAATCATTTTCGTGGTGTTGGTTCGGCGTTGGTGCGGCGTGGGTGCGGGACAAGGCCCAAACGAGAATATAGGCCCTACCTCATAATTCCCTACAACTGGTTCTATGAATGGGGTGAGGGGCGGAGCCGAGGACGGGGGGCTTGCCCCCCGCCCGCAGGCGGAGACCCCAATAATATAACTTTGGGGTGGGTGGTTGGGGGTCTGGTGGGGGTCAATCCCTGGACTTTTCTCTTAACTCTTAACTCAACTCAAGGGATCAAGAAAAGAGTATGCAATAAACTTGCACTTTAGCTTTATATTATATTATATTATATAAAGTTCTTTTCAAAATAACAATACTCTCTTTTTTTCTCCAGTGGATCCAGTGGAAATAAAGGTGGTCAAAACTGTGTAATAATGCACGGAAAAACCTGAAATAATGACTATCGGAGACCCAGGGCGGCCGAGCCGAAGGCGAGGCCGCAACTACCAAAATAGGAACCCCTTCACACTGTGGCACTTATGGCGGGGCCCCGAAGGGGCCCTTTTGCCCAAGTTCTCCTAAAGCGTGGGGGTTCGCAACTTAAAGTTTAACTCCCAACGCGGGTGTCCTTCAAGGTTGTGAACCCAAAGAGTTGGGGCCCCTTCTTAAGAGTGAATCCAAAAAGTTCGAAACCCCTTCTTAAAGTGCCCCTTCCACTTAAGTGGGATCCCATTCTTGCGGTGCTGGTTTTTAGAGGCATACACTCACAAGGTGGCTTTTAGAATAGGTATGCCTTTTTAAACTGCCCTTGTGATCTCATCGCTTTTTTAGGATCTCGTGGGGGCTTCGGCTGGGGGGGACACCCATTCGCCCGCCGCGAGTGCTCATATATGTACATAGGTTATATAAGGGAGCTCGTTTTTATATAAGCTACCTCTACGGGGGACCTTAAAGGGGGGACGCCTTCTTAAGGGTTCTCGTGTGGGGCGGGGCCGCTTCTTAGGGGTGAATACCATACGCGGGTTTCGTTCTATGGCGGGGTACCTGGGGGTTAGGTAGTCCAAGAGGCCTGGGGGGGTGGGTGGGTATAGGCCGCCAATTTATTCCCGATTATAAAACTCGCTCATGCTCTTACAAATATGCTCATAAAGGCATTCGGGAGCTTCGAATAAAGTACACTCCCCGATCTCGGCCTTTTCCTCTGTCTTTTGGGTAGCTTCTACTTTAATGTAGGTCTTCACTCGCCAAATGCGTTTGAACACACAGGTAAATATAGCTTGGGATTTAGTGTAATGATAGAAAGCATTGTATAACCAGGGGGCCCGTACCTTGAGGCCGTCAAGGGTCCCCAGAGCGTAAAAGAGGTACTTTTCTTGTTTTTCTACCCATTCCTCGACGTCTTCTTTTTGCATGTAATCCTGGGCGACAAAGGCCCCTAAAAGGGCCCCTCCTATAAAGGCTTGATTTAGTTCGCTGGCCGCTTGTAGGCCCAAAACGAATAGTCTTTTTGAGTATCTTAGTTTAAAGCTCATTTTTTATCATCTCCTTCTTGCGGTTTGCCGCAAAGATCCAGGACCTCATTATATAAAATTGCGATCTCATTTCCCAACCACCTACGAGTTTTTGTTGGATCCTCATCATTAGTCTAACTTCACCATGTCCAGCATTATGACGGTGGTTTCTCCAGGTGGAACGTATGGGTGTTTAACTGCGGTTTTGTAACCTTCTTTTTGTCCTTCTACGTCGTAAGTCCCATAGGGGAGTGTTGCTACAACTGGGGTCGTGGGCCCTGCCATTCCGTAATATTCGCCCTCAATGTAGATCCTCGTGTCTGGTTCGTCTGAGTAGATTATTAAAGTGCCTTTATTCTCTTCCTCTATTGGGTGTAGGACTAATTTAAGGGTCTGGTACTCTCCTCTGTCTATATAAACCTGTCGGACTGCGGGGTAGTACTTAGACTTAACGCCTTCCACGCCGTGTGATCCTACGGGTAAAACTATTTTAAGTGGGGTTGCTGATCCACAAGTTCCTTTTTCTTCGCCGTCCACATATACGGTAACTTCATCAATGTTGGCATATACGGTTAAAGTCCCTTCTTCTCTTCCCATTAATGCTATCACTTGTTCATAAGCTTGTGTGGCGTAATCCACGGCTTCAAAAAATCTTTGAAAACATGTTTTTGTGTGAGGAGCTAAATTACCCCAAAATGCAACAAAATTAACTGCGTCTGGTAAAAGCTCAAGTTTTATGTAATCTAATATGGCCCTTGCCGTTTCCTTGTCTCCTGCACGAATAGCGTTATAAAGTGCAAATAATGCAGTTTGACAAGCTTCCTCGTAAATAAACTCAATAAAGGTCGCTGTGTCTGGGATGCTTAAGATTGCTTCGATTATCTCGGCTCCAAATTTGGTTTTCCAGGCCTTAATGGCGTCTTCATATTGAATACTTATCTTGTCCCAATCAAATACCATTTTTACCACCTTTACTTTGTGGATCTCTCCCCTTCATCAGGGGCCCGATTGACTGTTTTGGATCTCAACCTTAATGAGCTCGCTTCTGCTATTCTTGGCCCCTAATCTGGGCTTGACTATATACAAGTTTATTTTATCTTGAAGGTTAAAGAGCTTTATTATTTGCTTGGCCGTTTCCTGGCCGTCCTCACTTGTAACAAGGTTTAACTTATTGATGTATGTCAAATAATCTAAGATTTGTTTCCTGGTGCGGTCCTCCCCAAGTTCCCTTGGGGTTTTGACTTCCCAATATTCGATGGATCCGTTTCTCATTGTTATTAAGTCAATTCTGCGTGGCCCTATTACCAAGTTCGTGTTTAATTCGGGAATATCTGGCACTTTTACTTTATCGGCCTTATAAGCGTCTATGGATCCTTTAAGGGCGTCTATTGTAGCGTATAGTAATAAGTCGTGTGGCGTTAGGCCCTTGTCGGCCCTTGATCGCACTATAACGTATGGCTCGCCTGGTGGGATTTCTATCACCCATTTGGCGGTATAAATTCTTTTTGGGTGTCTTGGGTTGATAAACTCTTTTTCTATAATCTCATTCTCCATTTCTCAACCACCCACGTTTTATTTTTTCATTTCACCTTTAGGGCCCTGTAGGGGGTAATGTTGCGATTAACATTCCTCTCCAATAAACGAATAATTCGCCTGTATATTGTTTTGGTTCTACTTGTATGTCTGTTACTTGGCCGTACTCGTTTAAGGTCTCGGTTACTGTTACGGCTTCGTGCTTCGCTTCGGGGCAACTTCCAGGCCAA
>Ga0190361_1000821_pt1 | contig 12119 bp, 12 predicted proteins | sample 48721845_MG_FD_161273 | JGI IMG/M metagenome (GOLD analysis project Ga0190361, IMG submission 161273) | Hydrothermal vent microbial mat bacterial communities from Southern Trench, Guaymas Basin, Mexico - 4872-18-4-5_MG | ecosystem: Environmental > Aquatic > Marine > Hydrothermal vents >...
GAGGATGGATAACCGCAACAAGCCGATTTGAGAACTAAAGCAGTTTCTAAGGGTTTCTATTCGATACCACTTAAGACCTTTGAGAGGGATAATCGGTGCACTGTCTGTATGCTGAAACGTTAAGCACTTTGTGGTGGAATTAGAGAGCTGACAATATTTGGGTAGACACCCTGCGGTAGACCTCGTCTCTGTTGGTTCTGGTCAGGTTGATTATTTCCACGTCCCTTCTTCTCCAGACCTCCTCAATAAGGGGGTGTTTAACGTTTTTTCCAATCGTACCAAGTACAGGTTTTGAGGATTCAAGCGCCTCTAGAACCGCAACCGCGAACTCTGGGACGAACAGTTCCATCTTTCCGATCTCGTCGATCACAATCAGATCCGCCTCTTTGACCGCTTGTCTAATAGCGCCTACGCCTATCCTCTCGATGTTCTCGTGGATAACACCATACTTGCTCACTATGTTTCGGCTCTTCTCGCCTACCCTGGCCAAAAAATCCTTTTCTCCTGTTAGAAGGTTTACTATGAGGAAACCCACGCGAACACTTTTTCCCTGAACGTTGGATCTCAACTCAGGTGTGAGTATTCCCCCCACTATTCGTTTGCGTGAGCGAACCTCTTCAATAATCCCCTTTATCAGGCTGCTTTTTCCAACTCCGGGAGGCCCGGTGATGAGCAGGTTGACTTTCACAGTTTTCCACCCGTTTTTTGATTCCCACCTTAAAGCGGGGATTAAGAAGATTCAAGGGCTTTAACCTACAAAAAAGGATTTAACCCGTATAGACACACTTTTTTCAGTAGGTCCTTTCGAGACTTCGAACGATAATCTTGATATTCAATTAGAATCATAAAATTATTCATATTTAAAACGTGACGGAGAGAAACCCTATGAGCGAGGAGGACGAACGCGTAAGGAGAAGCGCGATTCGCTTGGTTGCTGATATCCAGAGTGTTCAGGGTAACCTCGAGTTCGAAGTGACATCCTTCTTTGAGAGGCTGCGTAAAGAACTTTTCAGCACGGACAAAACGGTTTTCAGCAACGTTGAGGTAAGCAGAATCCTCTCACGCCTACAGAGCTTAATGATTGACCTTCTCAGCCAGATAGCGGACAAGATTTCGGTTGAAGCAGTGAAGCACATCCAAATAGCGATAGGCAGACCGAAAGATATCCGCGAATCGGAGATAATAGCCGAAAAAATAGCCGCAGAGGTGAAGCCTGAAGCCCGAAATTACATGTTCAGTAAGTATGTTCAGAACCTCGAAAACCGCATCAAAACTTTGGAAGAAAGAGAATTATCCAGAAAAAACTGGTTGAGAAAGGTGCTCACCCAAGACAAGAAATACAAGATTCTGGCCCTATTAGAAAAAGGAGCATCAAACTATGCTGAAATCGCCAAACAGCTTTCGCTGAGCAAATCAAAAGTAAGAGAGTATGTCAGAGAACTGGAAAAAAACGACCTGATCTCCGTGGACAAAACAAAGAAACCCCACTCAATCACATTAAAGCAGACCTTGTGGATTTAGCCATTCCGATGAAAATGAGAAGCCTGTGTCAACAAACCGCCGCTCAAGTTTTGTAACCCGCTCTTCACTTGATCCTAAAAACACAAACTATATGAAGTTCTAAATTGTTCTATCCTATCAGAAATCCACATTCAAGCACAGGAGAATATCTAAATGGTTCGGATAGTGGTGGAGTATTTTCATAACCCTAACTCAATCGAATGCAAGAACTACATGAAACTTGTGATTAACCCGCTAATGCAAAATCCCACGAAAGAGGTAGAATGGAAAATAAGCAACATCTACGACCCGAAGGTAAAGAGGGAAACCGCAGAGTACAAAATCGACGCCGTGCCAGCTCTAGTAATCAACAAGAACAGAGTTCTGGTGGGATTCAAACCGAAGGAGGCAGTCAGAGCCGTCATAGAGGAGGAAATAGAAAAGGAAAAAAAGAGACGAGAAGTCAAGCTCACCTGATCCACGAACCTGATTTGAGAGCTCATCAGCACCCGAGTTTTCTTGCTACTTCTTGCATAACCTCAACACACCTGGTTCCATCCTGCACCGTTACTTGGGGCTGAGTGTTGTTAGCCACACACTGCACAAAGTAGTTTATCTCAGCCTCATAGGAGTAGTGGGTGCGTCTGATCGCCATGATGGCCTTATTTATCAAATCGGTTAGTGTCGACTCAACGGTGTATTTCGTTTCCCGCTTCTCACCCTTCCTTCTCAGTTTAACTGCAAAGGGGGATCTCAAAATGTCGAACCGGAGAGTCGCCCTCTCTCCCACTATTTCCCAGGAGAAGGAAGGAATTATACTGTTTCCGAACCAGCTCAGCTCGATGTTCGCCAGCGCCCCGCTCTCCATGGTGAAACTTAGGTTCGCGTTGTCATACACGCCGTATATCTCCGCAACGGCTGTCACACCCTGAACCTTTTCGATTTCGCCGCAAAGGAACCTCAGCATGTCAATCGAGTGAGGGCCCAAATCGGATATTACACCGGTTTTTTCCCTGAATCGGAAGGGTGTTACCGCGTTCCAAGTTCTCTGGTCGCTCTTAAAGTGCACCCTTACCTCCTCAAGTTCTCCCAGCTTACCCCTGGACACAATCTCATTCGTCAGCCTCACACTCGGCGTGAAGCGGTAGTTAAACGCGGGCATAACGAACCTGTCTGTTTCCTTCAGAGCGTTCATAACCTTGTGGCAATCATCCACACTGGTTGCGAGAGGCTTCTCGCACAGAACGTGTTTCCCGCTCTCCAAGGCCTCGATGGTCATGGTCTTGTGAAGCTTGGGGGGAGTGCAGATGGAGACCGCGTCAATATCCTTCCTTGCCAACAGTTCGTGATAATCGGTGTAGATTTCCCGAACATCGAACTTCTTTTTAATCTCCTGAAGCCGTTCCTCGTTAACGTCAGCAGCGGCAACCAGCCTCACGTTTTCGAGTTTAGCGTATCCCGGGAAATGCAACAGCTCAGCGATTTTCCCAGCTCCTATCACCCCGATTCCAACCTCTTTGACCCCCGGAATCCTAGTCCTACTAGGAAGGAACAGAATCCTCAGCGTTGAAGTGCCGTCCCTCGCAAGGCCCTTAACCGAAAGCTCAGGGCCCCTAAACTTTTTACGAACAGAGCTGGGTTCAACCCCGAACACCTCGATTTTTGAGAGATCGATCTCTCCAAGACCTCCTTCATGGGTCTTAACAATGGTTTTTATCCTGCGGGGGTTAAACCCCATTATGTGAGCAGCAACGGAGTCTACTGTGACCGGGTCTCTTCCGCATAGAATCACGTTCATTTTAACAGGAGTGCCCACTATAGGACCTTTACCCTCCATTCCTATGATTCCGTCCACCACGATAAGGTCCTGCCTCACAGCCCGGTTAATCAGAGGAATTATCTCCTCCAGAATGGGGTGATAGAAGGCTGCTTTACTCTTCTCTGGGAGAAGACCAAACATGTTTTTAAGGGCTACTGTTATAATCGTGGTTTCGTGTGTCTTGAGCTTGGGGACATTTATGAAGTAGGGGGCATCCAGCACCGTCCTCGGGAGGCGAATTTTCTTATTGTCTATTTCCACGTTCACTATTTCGTCCCTGCTGAGGTTGAGGAAGGAAACACCGTTCTTTCTTATGACACCCATCGCCCCGCTCTGCTCCATTCTTATTTCTGCGGGGTTTGAGGTGCTGTCGCTCTCAACGACAAGAACATTGTTAGAGTGCTCCTTAGCCACACGGATGACGGCGTCAAGAACACGCAGGTCAGTGTTTATAGCACCATAGAGGTCCTTGTGAAAAGCCACGTTCGGTTTGATTACAATCTGATCCCCACGATCCACATCTATTCCGCCGATAAGGTCAATACCCTTCCTTACGGTCTCCTCTACGTCTTTTACTCTCAACAGGCTTACCTTAGGCAAATCGCAATCCTCCAAGCACCACAAACAAACATAAACGACATTTTACCGCGTAGTAAATGGCGCCTCAGCCACTTGAGCATAATTGATAGATACTAGACAGTTAACACTTTTATTATCTTCGCAGAAAAACCGCTTCTCTCTCCACGGAGGCGAATACCCCCGCAGCCTAGAGCCGAGAGATAAAAAGGCGAGACGCCAGCCGAGCGGTGGGAAATCGGCCTTCTCGGGTTAAGTGTCCCACGAAAAGGAAAGTGCTCAGCGAAGCGGTGGCCCTTTCGGCTAATCACCGGAAGCCATGAAAAGTAACGATTCACTTTTGTGTCTTCTCCCACTCCACATCCTTTTTCCGCACCCTGAAGAAAAGGATGTTCTGGTAAAGGTTCAGGAACGAGAGGGGTAGCAGGTAGAGCCAAGCGGTGGGCTTTCCAAGTCTCAGGCAGAAGAGAAGAGCACCCAAACCAATCAAAATAATCGGCACAAGACAGATGAAGAAGAGAGGTAGAAGCTCCGGATAAAACAAGCCGAGAGCCAGCGTTATCGGCAGCAGAACTGTGCAAACAGCGTTTAGAGACGGAGCAATATATCTAGAAGAGAAGGAGAGGAAGTTTGGTATCCGGGGTTTTGGAAACATTCTCAAGCGCAAATGGCTATACTTTGCGGTTGCTTGGTCCGAGCCTCTGCTCCACCTCCTTCTCTGCCGCACAAAGTCCCCGAAGGCGGACGGTTCAAGCACCTTCACCCCGGGCTCGTCAGTGTATATTATCCTGTAACCATCAACATAGATCCTGTACCACAGCTCGTGATCCTCAGCCAACATTTCCGGGTCCCAGCCCCCCGTTTTCTCCAGGTAGGAACGCCTCACAGCGTAGTTGTAACCAATCAAAACGGGTGTGGCAACCAGTTGGCCCCCTTGCCAGAGAGTGTACTCAAGGTCGATTACGCGTCCGAGAAAGTTTCGTCTTTCAGCCTCGTACCTTCCCTGAACCGCCATTACATCCGGGTCCTCGAAGTACTTTACGAGATTCATCAGCGAGTCTGGATGAATAGTGCAGTCCGCATCGTACACAGCGATCAATTCTCCCCTAGATACGGAAAGGGCCTCATTCAAACCGTAGGCCTTCGACAATCGCTTCTCATGCTTTATTCGAGTGGTGTTCTCCCAGTCCCTCGTTGCGTCCTCAATGATTTTGAAGGTGTTATCAGTTGAGTCGTCAACGAAGACAAACTCCAGTTTCTCTCGGGGATAGTTCAGGTTAGCCAGCCCGCTCAGAACCCTTCCAACATTTTTCTCTTCGTTGTAGGTCGGAACAACCACCGTGACTGTCGGCGGTTCCCCCACCGTTTCCGCTTTCCTCCTCTTAGAGATTGAGACGAGCGCTGTGGAGAGATAGATCAGGGGAACTACTAGCAGAATCACTCCAACGAAGGCGTAAATCAAAGTAAGTATTAGGGGCAGGTTAAGCATCTTCATCTTCTCCCTACCGTTCTTCTCCAGGCTCTAAGCATAGCCTCCAAGGTTTTCAACGGTTCTTTTTTGAGAAGGGCGGGAACAAGGTACCCCGCCGCGTAAAACAGGTGGCATAGCAGGTTGGGCCTCCAGAACACCAGATAGCCGTATAACGATGCAGCCAGGATTCCGGTGTTGATTGCGACCTTGGCGAGGGTTCTACCGTACAGGTAGTAGTCACCCACACTTATCAGGTATGCTCTCTTAAGAAGGTTTTCAACGGCTACACGGCTCTTCCACACCTTGTGCAGAACCTCCGCATTCGGAGCGTAGACAACCCTGTAACCCGCCGCTCGCACCCGGTCACTTATGCTAATCTCCTCGCCGAAAACCTTAACACCGCGGGGTCCGAGCTGCTCCCTGAACCCTCCTATCTTGATCGCAAGATCCCGCCTTATGGCCAGATTCCCGCCAATCGGGAAGTATATGTCCTTACTCTTCTCCCCCCAACTCGTAACTCCCAGAATCCCGTAAATGTCCTTACCGAGCCAGCTTGGTTTTTCCAAACCAACCATTAGCAGGCTTATTTTCCCCCCGACACACCCGACACTCTCGTCCTCAAAGGCAGCGAAGATTCCACTCAGCCACGTTCTGGTTGCAACACAGTCATCATCTATAAACGCTACTATCCGCCCGCCGGCTGTTTGAAGCCCGTAATTCCTGGCTTCTGCTATTCCAATCCTCTTGGGAGGCCTCAGAACCTTAACGTTGGAGAACCCTGAAAACTCTGATTCCAAGGCTTCAAATGTTCCGTCCTCAGACCAATTGTCTATGACAATGACCTCGTAGTCATCCTCGAAATCCTGACGCAGCACGCTCCTAACACAGTCAACCACATGATCCCTTCTGTTAAAGGTGAGCACTACCACCGAGAGAATCATAACAAACAACCCTTAAAACTGTTTCAAAACAGCAACCCTCTATTTATTACTACTTTTCGGACAAACGACCAACAAGCCAACCACATGTACGAACCGCGTAAACACAAACTAATTGTTAGAAGGTAACATAACAAATCCAATAAATTTACTTTTCGATTACGAGTAGAGACAGCGAATGATTGTTGAGACCCAAGCCAAGTCGAGTACTGCTGCTACGCGGAGGGAAGAAACACACTAAAAAACTTTTATCCGGCATCCTGAGAGCAAAAATTCCGTTGCGTAAATTTTTGAGAAAAAGGTTTAAAGATAATTAATTATTAGTACGAAGGTAGGATTTTTTAGACAATTAAGGGAGATTCGGCAAATGGTGCTGTCCGTTTCCGTAGTTTTGTGCGCCTACAATCGAAAACACGACGTGACCGAGTGCATAGACAGCATTCTGAAGCAGGATTATCCGGATTTTGACATCTGGGTGGTGGACGACGCTTCTACGGACGGAACCTACGAGTTCCTGAAAGAGAGGTTTGGGAAGAACAAGAAGCTTCACCTTATCAGAAACGATACGGAGATGGGGAACACCCGCTCCAGAAACATGGTCATGCGCCAGTCCAGGGGGGAAATTATAGCCTCCACGGACGACGACTGCATTGTTCATCGGGATTGGATAGCGAACCTGGTTAAAGTCTTCGAGGAGTCACCCAACATCGGCCTTGTAACCGGAAAGGTGCTCCCCATATTCTACGGGAAGGTTCCCAAGTGGCTGGAGCCACCCATCTACCCGATACTGGCAATAAGAACAGAGAACCAGCGCACCGAAGCGTTAAACCCCTACGGTTGCAACATGGCTGTACGAAGAAGCGTCATGGAAAAAATCAACTTTCTGAACGAGGACATCACAAGAAAGCACGGAGGGCTATACTCCGGAGAAGACACAGACCTTGGAATAAGGGTAAGGGCCGCCGGTTACAGGGTGGTCTACACGCCGCACGCCGTCGTAGAGCACAAAATGTTTCCGGAGCGAATATCGAAAGAGCACTTCATTAGGCGCGCTCTCTACTTCGGCATGTCCGAAGAAGTATACGCTGGGTCGAACGTGTGGAAACTACTGGACGGAGCAGCAAACATTATAATATTCCTCTTCAAATTCATTGTGAGACCTAAGTTCTCAACACTAACACTAATCGCCTACAAGACGGGTTTTATGATCAAGGCGCTCGGAGGAGACGAAAAATCTCTTGAGAAATGGAGAAAATGGTTCATGAAGCTCGCCCAGAGAACCGAGTAACCCGGGATTAAGTTTCAAAGGCTGCGTGATAAGATACTGATAAATACTAGAACCTCAAATAGCTAGCTTAACAAACACGGTTAAAAACCAGACGGTGCTTCTAATGGAGGATTTTGAAGTCTACTGCTTCGCAGAGAAAATGAAAATGCTCTCGATCATCTTTTCAACTGTGCTCACAAGGTACGCCGCTTACCTAGAGGACAAAAAGGAGCCTGAGCCGAAAGAGGTTATCTGGTGGGTTCTAGACGCGATTTGCCGTGAGGCGAGCATAGCCATTAGGGTGACAAAGTCCGATCTCCTTTCAAAAGCATTAACACTATTCCATGAGGCCGAAGAGAGCCTAATCAATGGAGACATAGAGGAAGCAATAAGAAAAATGGCCTACGCGACGACGCGAATAACCACCGAAGCGGATAGAACCCTTCGAAAAATAGAGGAGAAAAAGTAGAGAGAGCCACACACATACCAATGCCTTAAAAAGGGTCACTAATCCTCTCTTGAATCACATTACATCCGCAATCACGTACCTTTACACCACTTGACACTCTAGCTAAGCTCCGAGCAGACACACGCTGACACTACGAAGCTATAACATCAAGGAACATAATCATATGCATGTTCCCGTTCGCGGTCACAAGATTAACCAGACTTGTCGCATTATTCACGGGATTGAACAATCCCACCAATCCAAAACACTCATCCACGGTACGCCAACCGCTCGGCCACACATTCTTCATCAGAGCACCATATATGAACAGGGTTACATTTCCATCAATATTTTTAATGGAGACACTCGGCGTGTACCAGTCTAGAGGAACAAAGTGCCATCCCGTGGTTCCGTTGCCCAGCGCCATTCCAGGTATTATGCCCGATGGTGTTGAAGCGAAAACCATGAACATCATCAAGTCACCGCTTTCTTGAATGTAATATGTCTTAAAATTGATTGTAAGGTTGAAAGAGGACGGCTTAGCCTTAACACTGTTCACGTTCACCTGGGAAGTGTACACGCTAAAAGCGAGAGGGTTCACGGTTAAACCGGTATCCGAAACACCCAGCACAGTCAAAGCAGAAACCGAAAACGTCAATGCAACCATCACAGCCAGCAATCCGCCAATTAGTCTTTTCTTCCTCATTTTTCGCTCACATCCGTCAAACTACTGCGCTACAATTAAAGATAATTTAACCCGATTTATATGTTTGCTATTGGACAAAGAAAAATAAAAAGTTTTAGGTATCCCCGTTTCGAGCACCGTAGCAACAGTTTCTCGTAGAAAGATTACGGGTTTTCATCGAACACCACGTAACCAAACAGAGCTTACCCAACTCCTAGACCCAATGCACGAAAAACTAAGAAAACAAACACACACTCACCTGCACCACAAAGTAATCCAACACAAAAGAGCAAACCTACAGATCTTCTTCACTAAAAAATGTTCAGAGCAATAATCATATGAGAATACTCAAACACAAGCCGAGAAAACCAACCGGCGCCACACATAATATTATCAGCACGCATCAGAAAGCAGAAACCATCCACCAGAGAAGCATGCGGGTTTGAACACTATGATGGATGGTTTTTGTGGGCGGTTAGAGATTGGGGAAAAGCCCCCTGCTGGGGGTTGTCCCCGGTGTCCTCCCATGGCGGGTTTCAGACACCGGATCAATCAGAGCCAATCACAATCTCTTTCCGCACGATCTCCTTACCCTCATGGTCGAGGATAACGAGGTGAGCGGAGCACGCGAGTCAGCAGTCATAAGCCCGCATTACCATTTCCATGAGATTGAGAATCTTCGGGTCTATTTCGGACATTTCCTTCTTTTCCTCCAAGATTTTTTAAGTTTTAATCATCGGTTCTGGAAGCTTAAGCTTCTCGTGAATCTTTTCCTCGAATATCTGCTTAGCCGTCACCAGGAACGACTTCTCCACTGTGGCAATGTTGTGATTGGTCGCAACAATCAGGTTAGCCTTTCTGCATATTCCCTTCTCGTCGGACCAGTAGTGGTGGATCAGCAATCCACGGGGAGCCTCAACTATTCCAATCCCTTCGCCTTCCCGAGGCTCCACATCCGCAAGTTTAATGTCCGTGCTCACTATGTCTGGGTCCTCAAGCAGCATCTTCGCCTTTTCCATTGCTTGGACGAGTTCTATTATCCTCGCCCAGTTATACGCTAGGGTGGCGTGGCACGGTCTGCCTAGAGCGTCCCTGAACTCCTTTAGGGCTTCTTGAGCCAGGGGAGTCTCCATCTTGTCAACGACATTTATGCGCCCCAGAGGCCCAGCTCTCCAGATACCATCCGGGTAACCCACCTTCTTGTAGAATATGTGCGTAGCGTAAGAGTGAGGTGCAACGTGTTCAGCTATGTAGTTAAGGTAGTCTCTTTTCGGGAAGTCCTCAACTATTTTTCCGTCTGGACTCTGAATTCTAACTGTTGCGTCACCGTAAATGGTGTGTACACCCTCGTTGGCAAGACCTATGTAGTAGGACTCGAAAACTCCCAGCTTCGTTATAACGTCCATATAGTCGTTTACAACCTTCTTGGCGAGGTCCACCGTAAAGTTCGTGAGCTCCAAGCCTCTCTCAATTCTTTTCAGCTGCTCGTCACGTTCCTCCTCGGTCAACGGTCTAGACTGGCCACCGGGGACACAGGTAACCGGATGCACAGCCTTCCCACCTATCAGGAAGCAGAGGTCCTGACCAACCCTCATCAGTTCAAGGGCCTTCTTCCCCGCATCAGGCAACTCTTTTATCACCGTAACCACGTTCCGGTACTGCGGCTCGGCGAGAGGTCCGACCAGAAAATCCGGAGCTGCCAGCGCATAGAAATGCAACGCGTGGCTGGCGATCTGTTTAGCCTGTGCGAGGAGATCCCTGAGTTTCAAAGCGGGCTTGGGTGGAGTGATTCCCCAAGCGTCCTCAACTGCGCTTATCGAGGCAAGGTGGTGAGCCTCCGGGCAGATGCCGCAAATCCTAGGTGTTATCCTAACCACCCGCTCCATCAAACGCCCCTCAAGGAACTTCTCAAAGAAGCGGGTGAGCGTAACGCTGAAATGAGCGTCCTCAACCTTGTTATCCTTGCCCAGCTTTATCGTGATTTTCGCGTGTCCCTCAAGCCTAGTGGCCGGTTCAATAACAATCTCCTTACTCATTCTACTTCGCCTTCCTTACAGTTTTTGAAATTATGCCCGACGGCAGGAAGAAGTTGTAGAAGGTTCCAGCGGCGTCACCGACCTTCTCAACCAGTTCCTCCGGGCTGATCACCTCATAGTCAACAATAGAGCCGAGCGCACTAATCATCTTGGCACCCTGATCTATCACATTCGGCCCAGGCCCATAGCACCCTCTACAGGGCACCCCCGCACTCGTGCACAGGGCGCCACAACCCTCACGCGTAGCTGGCCCCATACAGATGTAACCCTGCTCCAGCAAACACTTATCCGGGTCGGGTATACCCTCATAGTCTCTCTTCAACTGCCTAATGGTAATTACCTCCGATTTTTCCCTGGGGCACTCGTCACAGAGAGTGCGCTTCGGCGGCGGGGGCAACTCCCCCTTCAGCAGGCCCACAAGCGCATTTGCAATATCCTCCTTTGTCGGAGGGCAACCTGGGAGAAAAGCGTCGAACTCCACTATCTTCCTGTTCGGAACAATGAAGTCTAGCATCTTCGGGACATCCTCGTCAGGAATAGCGGGCTCCGCAACGCTCTCAGCCTCAATAAACTTGCGCTTCAACGCCTCATCCATGGTGTAAAGGTTGAGCAACCCGTAGATACCACCGTACGTTGAACAGCTGCCAAGCGAAATCAGAACCTTACACTTCTTCCTCATGAGCTTCAAGATGTGCAGATCTTCCTCCGTCCTACAGACACCCTCAATAGTGCCAATGTCGATAGAGCCGTCCTCGTAGCTCTCCAAATCCTTGTACTTGAAGTCAGTCACAGTGTGCCAAAAGACGATCTCCAGCTCGGGCAGAATGTCAAGCAGACCCTCATAATTGTCCATGAAGCTCTGGTAACAACCCCAACAACTACCCAACTGTGCCAACGCGATTTTAACAGGCATCCAACCAACCTCCAATCACTCATTATTACTTCCAAGAGGACTTGGTCCCAACTCCTTCAACTTTTCAACAAAATCGTTCATAACCTCAACCAAAACACTACCCTCACTAGCCGAAATCCACTCAAGCCTCAGCCGCTCAGGCTCAATCCCAAGCTCCTCAATCAGCTTCCTAAGAAGCATAATCCGCTCCTCAGCCCTATAATTCCCCGTAACATAATGGCAATCACCAGGATGACAGCCAGCAACGAGAACACCGTCAGCACCCAGCTCAAAAGCCTTCAAAACAAACTGAGGATCAACACGACTACTACACATAACCCGAATAATCCTCAGATTCGGAGGATACTGCATCCTACTGGTACCAGCCATGTCCGCACCGGCATAACTACACCAGTTACAGAAAATCCCAATAATCCTAGGCTTAAACTCACCGTTACCACTCATAACCCACACACCTCAGCCTACT
>Ga0190361_1000822_pt1 | contig 12092 bp, 10 predicted proteins | sample 48721845_MG_FD_161273 | JGI IMG/M metagenome (GOLD analysis project Ga0190361, IMG submission 161273) | Hydrothermal vent microbial mat bacterial communities from Southern Trench, Guaymas Basin, Mexico - 4872-18-4-5_MG | ecosystem: Environmental > Aquatic > Marine > Hydrothermal vents >...
ATGGCTTGTATTGATATTGCTCCTAATGTTCCCAGATATGATGTTAGTTTCACAAGTATAGCAACAAATGTTACAATTATACCCAACCCAGTAGCTAATATCCCAAACATTTCGGGAATAGTTAATCCAACTGATGTACCTATCTTAACAAACTGTCCAAGTGTATATACCAGTCCAGCAAATGCTCCAACCAATGCACCCAATGCAACCATTACTCCTGCAGACATTCCTTCTATTGGACCAAGTATCTGTGTCAACTTTTGTAATCCAACGGCAAATGCTAACACAGTACCCAATCCACCAATCAACATTCCAAACATTTCACCAAAGCTCATTCCTGCTTCACCACTAACTTTCACAAACTCTGCTAATGCCCACACCAAACTAGCAAATGCACCAATTAATGTAGCCTGTGATGCTATTACTGCAGCCTGTTGATATGAGAACACTTGAGTAGCATCAGTTGCCCCACTCATTAATCCTCCAAACTTAGTAAGTATTTTGTTCAAGCCAAAGAATGCAGCTGTACTAGCAACTATCATTCCAAGCAATAATGACATAGCTAATTCTGGGTGTTCATCTATAAAATCAGCAACCATATCCACTATTGGCTCTAATGGTTCTAACACAGTTGTCATTGCATCAGATAATGCATCAATAATTGGTTCCATCATTTCAAACACTACAAATAATGCTACTCCAAATCCAAGTGTAGTAAACATAAACTTTCCCATACTTTTGAATCCACTTGCTAGTTTATATGCACCCTTTGCATTAAGTTTCAATGTTCCAGATGTATCTTCTATCAATCTACTGAATATTCCCCATCGTTTAGTACTTTGAACAACTTGTGTTCCAAGATTCTGACTGATAGTATTGCCAAGCAACTGTACATTAGATGTAACTGGACCAAGCAGTTGTGCTGATGCACCAAGATCTTTAAACTGTTTCTGTGCTTGTTCCAACTCTTTACTTGACCACACAAATGGTTCAGGTGGTTTAGGCAATCTCAATGTTCCAGGCACTTCACCAAGCAACATTGTTGTGCCTGTTATTTTGCCACTCAATTCATCAAATGTTTGTCCAAGTAATTTCATCTCTCCTCTAAATGCAGGTATCTCTTTCCTTACCCATGATATTCCTTTCCATAATTTCTGCAATGATCTAACCAGCAAATCAATTCCAAGTGTAGGTCTACCTAGTATCATTCCAAATGTAGTAAGTACCATAATTAATCCAATGAAAAATTGAGTAATCTTACCAAGTATACCAAATCTTTCTAAACTGTCTATGAAATCTGCAATTGCTTCAGCAACAGATTCAATCAATGGTAACCAAGGTTCTAATGCATCAGTAAATGCTTCTGTTACAGGTTCAATAGCTTCCATCACATCTTGGAATGCTTCTGATAATGCCACCATTCCAATCCAGCCAGCAGCCACTGCCGTTAGTCCTTTTGCCAAGAATTTGAGTGAAGTACTAAACATATCATGTACTCCAATCAACATTTTGTTTTGTTGAGTATATTTTGACAATGAATCTTTCAATTTATTCCATCCTACACTGACTACTCCAAGTTTGTTTCTCATAGTTCCAATTGCATTACTAACTTTTCCAATAGATTTATGTGATTGTGCTAGATTACTACCAGTTTTCCTTATCCACCCACCAAATTTCTTAAACAGATCAATAGTTGGAGACACATTTCTTTGAATTTGTAACTGTCCTTCTACCAATTTATTCTGCTGTACCTGTGTTTCCTTCACTTTGTTTATCAAGTCTACAAACTTTTGTGCTTGTTCACCAGTTAACTGAATTGTTACTTCCATACCTTTTTCTGTTTGTTGTACTTGAGTAGAAAACTGTGACATCATAGAAGTTGCTTCTTGCATGACTTCTTGTAGTGTACTGGTTTGAAACTCTAGATTCCTAAGCATTTGACTTAAACCAAATAATTGCATCAATGGATCAGATATAGCCATGGCAAGTTTGATAAAGAATTTCTCCATACCCTGAATAGCAGTACCTGCCTTTACCATTCTTGCATATATATCCACCAGTCCAAATCTTAATAGCATAAATGTGCCAACTACTCTCATTATAGTAAATGCAAGTGTAGACCATGCAATTGTTCCAAGTATTATTGCACCAATTATCATCTTTAATGGTGCTGGTAAGTCTTCAAACAACATTGCAACATTTTCTAAAACATCAGCTATAGTTTCAAATACTGGTGCCAATACATCTCCAATAGGTGCAGCAATGTCTTCTATAAGTTCCCACACTTCTTCTAATGCATCTGCTAGTTCACCACTTCCTTTTATCATAGTAGCAAATACACCAGCAGCTGCACCACCCATCCACATGTATGTGTATCCAACTCTCATCAAGTCACGTGCAATATATCTCAATCTAACTGATTCTATACCATAATACCCAAGCACTTGTTCATATAATCCAGTAACAGTTGCATATCTTCTACTAATTGATTTTGTCTGTTTCTTAGTCTGTCCAGTGATCTTAGCTATAGCTTTACCTTCTTCATCAAGTACTTCTATAGCTGGTGTCATTTCTGGTATTGGCTTAGACACTAGACCAGGTAATTCACGGAGATTATCCTTTATAGTCTCTAATCTATCATACACCAAGTTCATCTTATTCAAAAGATCAGACATCACAGCAAATTGTTCTTTAGATATCACAACAGGTATAGCTGGTGTTTCAGCAATTGCCTTAAGTTGATTAACATTCTGTAATGCTGTATCCAATCTTTTAGTCACACTTTCATAATATTCCTGTGATCCAAATGGTCCAGTTCCTGGTTTGATAACACCTTTCTTCATATCTTCTAATACTGCAGCATTCTCCTCTCTGGTTCTCTTTAGAATAGTAGCAAGATTCTCTATTTCACCTATAGGCAAATAAATAGAAAGAGGTTGTGAAGCAACTTTCTGATATCCTAATGTTTGTTCTTTAACTGTGTTGATTCTTTGTTCCAATAATGCCAATGACCATCCTAATTTCTTCTGTGTTGCTGTTACTTTTCCAGATGACTTACTTAATTGATCTTGTTTAGCTTGTAATGCAACATACAATTTCTGCAATTCATCCAATGGTAATCCCTTGATAGCATCTGCAAATTTCCAATAGTCTTTCTTAGCCAGTTCTATCAACTTTGGTGATGCTGCCTTAGTTGTTTTCTCCAGTTGTTTGGACACTGGTTCTATTGCTTTTGAACATGCCTGAAATGATTTCTGCATAGACTGTTTGATATTGCCAGACTGTTTCTCTACATGTTTAGCAAGTCTACTGGCTGCAGCAGTTGCATTCTTACATTGCCACACACATTCAAATATTATCTTCTCAATTGCTTCAGGCATGTTCTCACCTCTTAGCCCGTGCCTTTCTCTTAGCCTTCTTTAGTGCTTTAGCTTCTTCTTTCTTTCTCCTCACTAGACCTTCTTGTAACCACACTAGAAACTCTGGTGTCCATTCAAGAAATACTCTTGGATCAGCACAGTGAAATTCATACATTACTGTCCAGATTGCATAGCTTCTGTCATTGTGTTTGATAAATTTCTAGTTCTCTCTATTGCTTCAGGTGTCATACCAGAATAATCAGCAACAATAGTTGACAATTCAGTAGCCACTTCTGGTCTCATATTATCTACTTGTTCCCGTGTGAACCTTGGCTTTACTATTCCAGTTATTATCATCCATTTAGCCATTTCAAATGGATCATCCTTAGCTTTAGAATATATCAGTCCTAGATCCTTATATGCTAGTTTTCTTACTCTCACATATCCATTGAGTGATTTCACAAAGAAGTCTTTCTCTTCCTTGACTTGTAGAGCCTGCTCTGGTTTAACATATTCCACAGATTCTCCTGTCAAGATTCTTCACCCCAAATTTAGCTAGTTGTGCCTCCATAGAGGAAGTACTGTCCTCTGAAATCCAATGATTCAGTCAGGAAGTCATCTGCTGGTATATCTAGTGACAGTGATTCACTGTAACAATTGAAGACATAGATGTATGGTCCACCAGAGATATCCTGATAGGCATATATGTGGAACAACACTGGTGAAGGAGTATCCCAAGTGCCAGATCCATAAAATAGTTTCAATGCTTTAGCATCAACCCATGCCTTGTCAATTGTTCCTGATACAGTAATAGCACCAGGCACAATAGCTATTGGCTGTGACTTGCCAATTGCCAGATACTCATCAATTGACATATCAATATCTATAGACACAGATTCAGCACTGCCTATTTCCTCATATGATCCATCACCATAGTCGATCAGCAACTTTGCTTTCCAACCTTTTATAACAGGTTGTGTACTCACTTCTTTTCACCTCCAGACATTCTTGTCTGATTAGAGACTGGATTCTTCCAGCCTCAAAAGAAGTATAGCTGTCTGAATGATATAAAGTTTCTATCTTTCTACTGTTACTGTAAGAACTAGAGTTTTCCTATATAACTTGTATTCATCATCAAATGGATGTGTCATGTGTCCAGATATGTTAACATCCAATATTCCTTGTTGATATAATATATTTCTATTGTTGAGAAACAAATCAGTTACCTGATCAGACAAATATTCCAATAATTTCCTGTTCTTATATGACTCACTATTCACTGTTGTTTCATTCCCTTGTTTAACCCATATGTCTACATCAAATACATATTCTACTAATTGTCCATGATCCCCAATTCCCTTTTCTCTTATTCTACTACCAGTATTCATGAGTGATATTTCAGGAAATGATGCAGTAATCTTAGGATATGAAGGATATATCCATGTTCTGTTCTGATCAAGTGGATCAGATAAATTGTTTCTCATAAATTGTATCAATATCTCAATCAATGACTGTAGTTTCATTGTCTTACCTCCTCTATTGTTTCTCTAACAGCATCTATTACTCTTTGCTTCAGTTCTGGCTTGAACTTGTCTATAGTATTTCTCATAAAATGTGTCGGTGGTACTGCCTTTATTGGTCCATACCTAATAATAACTGGTGGTATTTCTGACATCTTCTCTTTTGCTCTTGGTGATATTGTTTCTCGTATACTCACTTCTTTACCACCTATAGTTCTCTTTCTTACTGGAAATCTAATAGTCTTTGGATAATGTAATGGATATCTCTTTCCAGCTGGTAATGCTGGTCTTCCATATTCTAAATACAACAATTTTTGCATGGTAGAAATATCTTCACGTCTACCCCTTGGTCTTCCTTCTCCAGGTTTTGGTCTTATCTGAAATACATGTTTAATACCATCAGTAAATTCTGCTCTCATAAATGCATCTTTCAATGATGGTGCAGGACATGCTTCTCTTAACCTATTTACTAATTCATCTATTTCATGTCTAATAACATTAGTCACATGTTTGTTCAATTTCTGTTTGAATTCCTGTAATGATTTCACTTTATGTCACTCTCCTTAGATATGCTTCTCTATACTTGAAATCATTCCATTCAAAATCAGATATTGATTCAACAGTATATGTTACATCATTATATACTATTTGATCACCTGGTCTAACTTCTACTTCAGCAGTTTCCACACTATATTTTGTTTTGAAATATCCACGTGCATCACCATATGAAAATTCACCTGGTCTCATCACTCTAATGTCTTCTACTGTTATTGGTTGTATAAATGCATCAATTGTATATTGTGTAATAGTTTCAGTAGGTTCTCCCCACACATCAGTTCCTCCACTGCTTGACACTTTCCTTAATGTAACTTTGTGTGTTAATAATGAATCAATTATTGTACTCATGTTTCATCACTCCTCTGATAGTAATGTCTCTGCCAATGACACACTTGCTTTCTTTACTTCTTCACGTACTACTTTCTTTATTGGTTTCTTGAATATCATGTGCCAATTTCTATTGAACTCATATAACAGTCTCTCATGTGGCAATCCAGGTACTTCACCTGTCTTTCCTACTCTTCCACCAAAGTCAACAGTTAATGAACCTAGCTTCAGTTTACGTGGATACAGTGAATATTTGGATAATGTGTATAAATATCCAGCATATAATGCAGCACACAATTTCAATATTTCAAAGTTAATATCATTTGGATAATAGGAGTAATCAACAGTTATTTGTTCATATGTAGTAGCAGGTGGAGTCTTCAAATATATTCTTCCTCTTAACATATCACATTTACTATTTATTACTTGCACTTCTGTTTTTGTATCAACATCACTAGCATCTGTCCATAAATATACATGAAAGTCGGCATTAGCCTGAGTACATACACCATCTTCATATCCTTGAACTTGTGCATCAGCATTAGTGTCAGCTATAGGATAGTGTTCTACCCAATACTCTTGATTGCTTCCATCTATATCTCCAGTTGGTACTTCATCTCTTACTCTCACAGTTATCTTCTCTATAATTGCTTGATCTGCTTTTGTAATAAATGTCTCCAATTCTTCTTCTGATACACTATCTTCTAACCCACACACTCTCTTCACATCAAACCATGTGTTATAAGGCATTATACATCACCTATTCAAAATAAGTACACACTGGATAAAATTCTTTCTCATAAAAGGATTTATAGACACGGGAACTACATCAGAGTTCCCATGTCAACTACATATTCTAAACATACTTGTGGAAATCTAGAGATCTTTTGATCCTTCTGCAGCATTGAATATTAGACATATTGAATCATCATTGGTTACAAATGGTATTTCCTCCAAGTAGAAGTAGAATGCATATGCATCTTCTTCTGGCAATTCCTTTCTCTTCATTGTAATATCACGTTTGATAACTAGATATGCATTGATACCTTTCTGCATAACAAGTACAGCACCTGGATATGCCCTGTCAGCAACAAGTATTCTCATGCCAGCAGCCTTACCAACTTCACCATTAAGTATTGCTTCTCTATCACCATACTGTGATGCATCTATAAATCTTGTGTCCTTAACTAGATTGCTCCAGTGCTTAACATGAACAACTGCCATATCTGGTTTTCTAGGAACTAGTGACAGATTTGCTCTACCATCCACTAATGCTAGATATGTGTTTCCACCAGTTGCTACTGTGGATACTTCTACACATCTACTTCTTGTTGAATACTTGTATGAAATTCCTATTTGTGTAGCAGTACTTGTTGTCTCTATTTTACCATCCCAATAGTCAACATATTTAATTGATACACCAGATGGTGCAGCCAATAGATTAACATTCAAAATCTTGCTTGTACCAATTGTGAATATTGTAGTAGCATTCCCAGCAGCTGCAGGAACAGTGGCAGTTACATATGCACTTGCTCCATACAGTTCATCCATGATCATCCAGTCTTCATAATCAGCTATAGCATATCCTGCTTCTTGCATCAAGTCTTCAACTATGTCAACTCTGGATGTTTCAATAGCCTCTTCAGTCACCTTGAAATATACACCTATTTTTGTAACAGTTACTGCAACAGTTGTGTATGAAGCAGATAGTTCAGCAGGAGTAGTACCTTGTGCAACTATTCCTGCTCCAGTACCAGCAGTCCTTCTTGGAAATGTTATAGTTCTTCCACCTTCTTTCTGCAATTGTCTGTTCTCAATTAATAGTTGTCTACCAATAGCAACTTTCTTTGCAGCTTCTTCTACACCAGCCATTACCTTTGGTGCCAGACCAGATATTGTCCCAGACGTGAATGATAGTTCAACTACTTTCTTCATTATTCTCACCTCTAATCCTTTTCTACTATACAAATAGTTATATCCAATATTTATTGATTCACGAATACAAGTAGAAGGAGAGGGAGTTTACTTAGAAGACTTTACAAGTTCTATTAAAGCAAGAGCAGCTTCTTTAGTGCTGACTTTTGTAGTGTCTGGTTCTGCACCTCTATGTGGTGTTTTGACTATTGGTGTCTTCTGCAGTATTTCTGTTAGTCTCTCAACTTCCTTTGCAAGTTCTATAACTTTCTGCTTCAACTGTTTCTTAGACATAGACTCTACTTCTTTACTCAGTTGTTCCACTAGCTTCAAGCCTATCCCTCTTTATCAGTTCTAACAATGCCTCTGCTGGTGATAGTTCACTCAATTGTTCTTCTTCTTTCTCTTCACTCATTTCCTCTTCAGACTCTTGTTCATCTTCAGTCTTCATCTCTTCCTTCGGTACTTCTTCAGTCTGTTGTTCAGCTGTTTCTGCTTCTTGTTTAACTGGCTCTTGTTCTGGTGTCTGCTCAGGTGATTGCTCAGTTTGTTTTGGTTCTTGTTCTTTAGCAGGAGTTTCAACTGATACTTGTTCTTGTTTAATTTCCTGTTCCTGTTGACTAGGTACTTCAGGTGTTTCCTCTGATTTCTCTTCTGTTGGTATCTTTCCCTTAAATGTGCCATATTGTTCAGCATGTTCTTTCATCCAATGTTCCATAAACTCTTTGTTGTCTTTAAATTCCTTACCACATACTGGACATACATATACTTTCAATGGCTCAGTCATTAGTTTCTTAATTTCCTCATCAACATTCTCTTCTATTGGTACTTCTATTGTTACCATGTATTCACCAAAGTCTTTAGTAATTGTTTTAACAGCAGATAATGACTTTGTTTCCTTTGGTGGATATTTGTATGGATAACCATAATAACCATATGGATAACCATATGGATATCCATAGTATGGATAGTACACAACATAATAGATCCTTGTCACTTTCTTCTTAGCATTGGTTTCTGCATCCACTAACTCCAGTTCTTCTTTCTTGGTGAATCTTCTGTCTATCTCCAACTTCTCAGCTAATGTGTTGAGTTGATCAACTGTTAGTGGGAACACTCCCTCTATATCAATGTAGAATTCTTCTTCTGATCTAAGCATAACAACTTTCTTCTTTTCTGATTCCATTATCATATTCACCTCTCTAATTTGTTCTAAATTATGTATGGACATTTTACTCTTAAATTCATTTCCAAATATCTTGGTAAGACACTCTGCAGTTTTAGTAATGTAACATACTTCACATGCTGGATTAGCTACTAATGATCCTTCAATTAATTCTAAGTCTACACCTCGTATCTTACCATTATCTGGAACATAGAACAATCTATTTGATAGTGAAATAGCTGGAAACTTCTTCTTAACTACTGCCTGTATTGCTCTTTCATCAGTTATCTTTGCTTTAAACAACAAAGCATCAATCATGTCATCCCATTTGGCTTCAGTAAATACACCAACCTGTGTATTCCCAAACTCAGGATCTCTGCCATGTTCTACTAATACTGGTGTACCAGGTAATTGTTTTTCTAACTTCCTTATTTCATCAGCAGTATACAATACACCATTCCATTCACCAACTGCTAATGCTATTCCAGCTATTTCTAATGGTGGTTGATCTTTCAATATAGCAAATGTTGTAGTAAACTGTTGTGACTGTTTCTTTCTAGATGTCTCTAACTCATGAACTTTCTTACGCAGTTCATTCAACTGCTCAACTGTTTCCAACATAATTGATTGATCTATAGACATTTTTCACATCCCTCTCCATCATCAAATACTGAAACCATTTCATTTATTGATTTCTCTTTCTTGATCTTGCGTATCATAGTCATAGACCATGTATGTAATGCATTGTCTTTTATCCATTTAGTTGCTTGTTCTTCTGTCCACTCATCTGATACTTTTATTCCTTGTAACCTAGCTAGTGGTAAAGTTCCTTTCCTAGGTGCTAGACACACATTAACTTCCAACACCTGTTTTGGTATATTAACACCCTTTAGATACAGTTCTCTTGCTTCTTTCTCTGACACACATCTAGTGAATTCTTTGATATCATAAATGTGTACCCAGAAATAATTCCATCCTTTCTTCTTCTCTATCTTAAATGGTTTGTAATAATCACCTGTTAATGGATTGCCAGTACCAGTTAATTCTGTATGTGGCAATTTTGATTTCATGAATATCCATCCCTCATCTGTTTTCTTCGCTACATAGTATCCTTTCAATTTCTTGCCATGAAACATCATTGACATAAAGAATGGATTGATCTCAATAATATCTACAGTTCCATGATCTAACACATCTATTTTAGTCCATATACCACCTACTTTTCTTCTAATGTCTTTCCCTTCTTTAATAAACCATCCTTCCACATCATAGCATTTCTTCCTAACTGCACGTATTGGTTCTTCCTCTTTAACTGTCCATGGTTCTAGATGATACAAATTGAATTCTTCCATGTATCCATTCATTTTAATTCTAACATCAGTATGCATCTTCCCTGAATTCTCTGGTACTTCATGCAAATGTAACACAAACTCTTTTGTCATCAACTCATGCTTAGACAACTTTTCCAATGCATAAATATCTGAACCTTTCTCTTCTTGTGTTAGTTTCCATTCTCCTTTCAAGAGTCTTCCTTTGAACTTCAACTTGATCACTTCAGGTGTGCCTTCACTTTCATACTCTACAGTTCCTTTATCATATATTACACAATTTGCTTCCAATCGTTTGAAACCAAATGGATTAATAGGATGATCTGGATCTAACTTACCTTCATAATCAAAATACTTTTCATCTATTGATGGTTCAATAAATGCAGCTAATGGTGATTCTCTAACTGGATCACCTATTATGTTCCATGATCTTATGCCTTCATCAGTCTTGATACGTAAATGCCATTCCACATTCGGTATTCCTCTAATATGTATTGGTCCCATAGCTGTAATCACGTGTAACACAAATGGATATTTCTTTGCCATCTTCTCAGTTCCTTTAGGTTGTTTCTTCCAGAACTCCTTTGCTCTTTCTAGCCATTCTTTAAACTCATCAGTCTTCTTCCATGGTGGAGGTACAGGTATCACATCTTTTGGTGGATACCAGTTCTTCTCCTTTGCTCTTTTACTTAATGCATAAGGTGTCTGATCTTTTGGTATCATTGCTCTCCACATCAATTCATATTTGCCTGGTATTGGTTTCTTAGTATCTGGATCAATAATTGGAACTTTTACTCCACGTATGATAAATCTAGTCCAGTCTTTGAATGGACCACCCTTTATGAAATACTCATGGAAGTATGATTTTTGTGAATTATGAGTAATTATTGGCATGTTAATAGTATTATCTGATGTTTCAAAATTATAGACTCTTCCTTGATAGTGAACTCTTTCTATATTTTTAATTGAACAACAGAAGAACTTGTCATTGTAAATGTACCTAGTTTGTTTCAGTGGTTGGATCTCTAGTGTTTCAATGTTGAAATGTGATTTGGACCATTCTACATACATTGGATATTGCTTTCTTCTATTGCCATATGCCCATCTTACTCCAACACCTATTTTCGCAAATAACAATGGAAGAATATACATCACATCTTCAGATGTCATCACAATTCCATAACATTTCTTCTGTGTTTTCTGTCCATCAGCACACCATAGACCTTGAATAAATGATTTGATGACCTCTGGTTTCATGTAGATATAATCAAATGGTATCCGTTTCTTACCATGTTTATTGTAAAACTTTAGAAATTCATCACGCAAAAGTCTTGAGTTAATTGTAACAATTATTTTGCCTTGATGTGTTTTGATTCTTGACTTCAATCCAAACTTGTTGTAAACAATTTCTGAAATTCTTCTTGCATACTCCATTTCAGAACTTGCTAGGTAGAAAGACACCTGTCTACTAGAGTGAGACGCATATCCATCTCCTATGAACAAGCCAATTAGCCATGCAAGATCAGTGTCTATTTCTATGTTTCTATCGCTACCATAACTGAAATACAATGTCTTAGACTCTGATATTCTAGGTAAGACTACCCAATAATCTTTAGTCAGTTCACCTGCTCTAATCCATTTGAATTTCCTTTCATTTACTTCTGTTTTTAATCTCCCATGATCTCTTTCTTTTGGAAGAACTAGTATAGGATGTTCTGGAGTTACTTCAAATGGTGGACTCATATAAGGTGTAACTCTAATTAACTCTCCAACATAACATCTACTCATTACATGGAGTGGTTGTTGTTCAGAATGCATTGCAAGTATTGTATCTTTAGTAGTTATTTCTTTAACTTGTTTAACACCTTCATCAGTTAAGATGAGTTGATGTTCTGGATAACATCCGAATACTACATCTAAC
>Ga0190361_1000824_pt1 | contig 12072 bp, 12 predicted proteins | sample 48721845_MG_FD_161273 | JGI IMG/M metagenome (GOLD analysis project Ga0190361, IMG submission 161273) | Hydrothermal vent microbial mat bacterial communities from Southern Trench, Guaymas Basin, Mexico - 4872-18-4-5_MG | ecosystem: Environmental > Aquatic > Marine > Hydrothermal vents >...
TAAAAAGTAGAGTTGGTTGAAAGGAAAAAAGTTTTTTCTTTAAGGGACTATTTATCTGTCAAGGAGGGCCGCTGCGGAATGCAGGCGAGCGAGCACTCCTTGACAGCCCTAGCTCTAAATAAAATATCTGTATGGTTGCGGTCAGTTTTTTTGACCGCAACCCTTAAAAAATGTTTTTTTATAATGTTATGGCTTAAAATTAAAAACAATCCGCAGTGATACCTCAAGGTCAACTTTCACCAACCTTCGATTTTTCAGGAGCACGCCGCGCAGCGCTGTCAAAGCCGTAAGCCCAAAGGGGGCAAAGTGAAACGAAGCAGCTTTGACAGCAAGCGAAGCAGCGTGCTAAACTAGGGAATAAGTTGGGTAAAGGTAATATACATCAGAGTTTTTCAACAAGCCCTTAACACTTAAAACTTTAAATTTTTGGGTTTTAGGCTTGATTTGAATTTGAGCTTCTTGCCCCGTGGAGTAAGTTTTACTACTCAACGGGGTGAATCATTTGCCATTTTAAGATTTTGTCTAAAAAAATCCAAAGGCCAAAATGCCAAAACATTATAAGCACCAAGGACTAAGGACTAGGAACTAAGGACTAAGCACTAGGGACTAAGTGAAAATCAGGGGTCAGGTCTCCACATTTGACATTAAACTGGTCTCTGGTTCAAGTGAAAATCAGGGGTCAGGTCTCCACATTTGACATTAAACTGGTCTCTGGTTCATGGGCGTGAAGTGTGAGGCGTAAGGCGTAAAGCGTGAGGTGTAAGGTGTAAGGAGTTTTTTAACACTTTACTTTTAACGCTTTACTCTTTACGGGTTTTTCTTTTAAAGTTATTACTGTTTTGAAGAACTTACCTTTCTTTTTAGAAAGCCTTTAAAAATTCTGGGGAAAGTCCTAGATTCCTTATGATCACTTTTGACAGCAAAAAATATAAGAAAATCGTTTGTGTTGTATTTGGTCTTACGATTTTGAAATATAACAGAAAATTAATGTTATCTTAACAATGATGTAACACTGATGTGGTTTAAAAAAATGAAATTAAACGAAAAGAAGACAAGGGTAGGCTGTGGAGAAAATAGTGATTGCAACCAACCAACTCGAGCCTGATCAAGTTTTACTCGTATTGCTTAAGCTTAATATGCTGTTTCCTAACTGTGGAATACACTTTGTTGTTTTAAAAGGGGAAGCATAGATCTTATGCATAAAAAATGTCTCCAGGATCTGAATTCTCTTTGGATCGAAGCAAGTCTAGAAGCGGTGGAAAAATGGGCAAGCTATCTCCTTAAGGCCCTGGGGAATGTAGAGGTTTTGGTGCAGCCCCGACCTGCGCTTGTGATGATGCAAGTGCAGGATTCGGTGGAAAAAGAGGCATTCTGTGTGGGGGAGGTCCTTATAACAGAGTGTCAGATTCTCTGCCAAGGTCAGCGTTTCTGGGGAAGAGTAGTAGGAAATCAGCCTCTACGTGCTTTATCCCTTGCAATTTTTGCAGCAGCCCGGTCCCTGGAGCCTGAAGCCATAAGATCTCTTGAAGGCAGCTTTAGGCATGAGAGTCAGCGAATCAAAGAGCGTAAAGACCAAGAAAAAAGAGCACTGGGAACAACAAAGGTTCAGTTTGAGACAATGACTCCAACCTAAATGGAGGGATTATGTCTTTGTTTAGAATGGATAATGAAATGCTAAACACCCAGAAATGCTATAGGGCTATGCTATCAGCTCTTTGCATGCCGGGTTCTCTGCAAAAAATAGATTTTGCAGAGAATGAAACAGATTTTATGTTCGAAGTCCCTCCACCTGTGGCGCTTATGTCTCGGACACTTTTGGATGAACAGGTATCGGTAGCCGCTTGTGGCATAGAGTCTAAATTGTGGCTTGACGAAATAATAACGGTAACCGGTGCTCGTAAGGCAAGTATGGATGAGGCAGATTATATAATCGCATCGTCTGTTCCACAGCTTGCAGAACTCCGTTCTGTAAAACAGGGGACACTTCTTTTCCCTGAAGATGGAGCCACACTTATAGTCTGGTTGGATGAAGAGATTAAAGGAACGGCAGGAAAAGTGGAGATTTCCGGGCCTGGCGTTAAAGATAGTGCAACTCTTCACATCAGCTCGGCTATGGTTTCTTTGCTAAAACGCCGTGGGACTATTGAATTTGAATATCCGCTGGGTTTTGACCTCTTTGCTATTGGTTCAAAGGGTTTCCTCATGGGATTGCCCCGAACATCGTCAGTAAAAATAATTTCAGAGAAGGCATAGTTAGAGATGGGCTATATAGCAGTTCGAGGCGGAGAACAGGCTATTACCAATGCCGAAATACTGCTTCACTATTATAGGATAAGTGGCAGTAGTGCTCCCCTAACCACAGAACAGATATTGGAACAATTACCGCTAGCTGTAGACAGGGTAATGAGTGAGGGGGCGCTTTATGCACCGGAGCTTGCGGCCGCTGCCCTAAAACAGGCAGCAGGCGATACACTGGAAGCCTCTTTTCTTCTGAGAGCTCACAGGTCTTCAGTTAGCCGGATCGGTGCAAGTGAGATTATTAACACGGAAAGGATGCGGGTTGTGCGACGGATCAGTGCTGCTTTCAAGGATATTCCAGGAGGGCAGGTCCTTGGTGCTACACCGGATTACACTCATCACCTCATCCGGTTTGAATTGCTAACAGATGAAGTCAAGGCAAGGAGGAAATTAACACAAGCCTTTGAAGCTCTTGCGCAAAAAGGGGAGCCCATTCCTGATACCTTTCCTAAGGTGGTCAGTATGCTTCGTGCCAAAGGGCTTCTCCCTCAAAAAAATCCAAAAAATACTCAACCTTATGACATTACCCTGCAACCTCTTGAATTTCCTGCACCGCGGAGTGCCCGTTTACAGGTTTTGGCCCGGGCCGAAACCGGGGGCATACTCGCTCTGGCTTATGCCAATATGCGGGGGTATGGCTATGTCCACCCGGTGGTAGGTGAGCTGCGTGTTGGCGAAGTCCCGCTCTATTTCAAAAGTTCGGCAGAAAAGGAAGCTGTTCTGCTTGGCTGGTTGCGTGTGACTGAATGTGAGGTGATCACCAGGATGGAAAAGAGTAAAACCGATTCAAGGCCACAATTCACCTTAGGATATGGGCTTTGTTTCGGACATAATGAAATCAAGGCAATAAGTATGGCCGTATTAGACCGGGCCTTGATGAGTGAAGAGCCAAAAAGCCCCACTGAAGATCAGGAATTTGTCCTTCTCCATACCGATGGCATTGAGGCATCAGGTTTTTGTCTCCATTACAAACTTCCTCATTATGTGACATTTCAAAGCGATCTGGAACGGATACGTAAAGTGAGGACTGTTTTAGAAAAGGAGAAGGTTGATGACTGAGAAATTACGTTCTCTATTAGATTCAGATACCAATTGCCACTACTACAACTTTGCCTATTTGAATGAGAGTGCCAAAAGGGAAATTCGGAGACGGACCCTGAAGGCAGTGGCCATTCCAGGGCATCAGGTTCCCTTTGGAAGCCGGGAAATTCCCATTACCCGGGGCTGGGGGACAGGTGGCCTGCAACTGACCCTGAGTCTAATCGGACCAGAAGACGTGCTCAAGGTGATCGATCAAGGATGCGATGGCTCTGTCAATGCTGTCAACCTGCGGCGTCTAGTCACCTTGACCACCGGCTGCCGAACCACCACCCGAACCAGTGATGCAACACTAATACAGACGCGCCACAGAATCCCTGAGACGCCTCTTACCAGAGGACAGATCATCATATTCCAGGTGCCCTATCCTGAGGTTCTGCGTTATGTGGAACCCCAGGAGACTGTTACCCGCAGGATGCATGCCGAAGGCGCCTACCATCGTATGTGGACCTTTCTTTACGAAAATGTAGTCCAGTGGGGGAGGATTACCATCGGTGCCCGCTATCCGGTGAGGGTGCATAACCGGTATCTGATGGACCCAAGTCCAATTCCCAGGTGGGACATCCCCAAACTCAACCAGTCACCTGCCTTGATGCTCTTTGGCGCAGGAAGGGAAAAGCGTATCTATGCTGTGCCTCCCTTTACAAAAGTTGAACCTCTGGCCTTTAAGGACATCCCTTTTGAGGTTGAACACCAGGCCGGGGCACAATGCAGCCGGTGCGGGGCAACAGATGTCTTTTTAACCGAAATACTAGATAAAGACGGTTCTTGCCGCTGGATCTGTTCAGACACCGATTATTGCGATCAGCGGCTTGCAGCAAGGGAGAAATCGCATGGTGTTTAATAGCCAATTACCTCTATTACGTGTTCGGAATCTATGTAAACAATATGGTCCATCATGCAGTGCCTGCGCAAGGCTCACAGGGCCTGAGCAAGGATCCAATATCTGCCCAGAATGTGGCAGTGTAGTTGCCTGTTTTGGCGTGAGCTTTGAACTCCTTCCGGGCGAAGTCCTTGGCATTGTTGGCGAATCAGGCTCGGGCAAATCCACCATTATACGCTGTCTTAATCTTGATGAATCACCAACGGCAGGAGAAGCGTTTCTTTCTGAGGTGGAAGGAGGGAAGGTAAATCTCTTTGCCCTTTCATCTCAGCGTAAGAGGTTCATCCAATCGAGCCTTTTGGGAGTTGTTTACCAATCTCCTCATTTAGGGCTCAACTTGGACTTCAGCGCAGGGGCAAACGTAGCCGAGCGGTTATTGATCCAGAACAATACACCTGAATACAGACCGATACGTAAGCGCACATCCTTACTACTAAATAAAGTACAGGTGCCAGTAAAACGGATGGATGAACCTATAAAGGTCTTTTCAGGCGGCATGCAGCAGCGGATTCAGCTTGCCAAAGCCTTAGCACCTCGGCCCACGCTGCTTCTTCTGGATGAGCCAACATCTGGACTTGACGTCTCAGTCCAGGCAAGGGTTCTTGACCTGATAGCCTCCTTGCAGCGTGAAACAGGAGTTTCCATGCTGGTGGTAAGCCATGACCTTGGCGTTATCCGGCTCCTTACACACCGGACTCTGGTCATGAAAATGGGGCGAGTGGTAGAGCAAGGGCTAACGGATCAAATATTGGAAGATCCTCAGCACCCTTACACCCAGGAATTGGTAGCAAGTGTATTATGAAAGAGGAAACCAAAAGACCACACAACAATTGTCTTCTTTCAGTTGAAAACCTGGAGAAGACTTTTTGCCTTCACCTATTAAAAAGAATCAAAGTTGAGGCTGTCCAATCTCTTTCTTTTCAGTTGCGGCAAGGGGAATTTGGCGTAATTGTAGGGCCAAATGGGGCGGGAAAGTCAACCGTGCTCAAATGTATCTACCGGACCTACCTCCCAACAGGAGGGGCAATCAAATACCGCTGCGCCGATAATACTATCGTGGATCTGGCAACCTGCTCTGAACAGATGGTTGTTGAGATAAGGAAAACAGAAATCGCCCATGTCACGCAGTTTTTCCGTTGTGCCCCAAGAGTGCCCACCGAGGAAGTAGTGGCTTATCCACGGATGGCACAGGGCATCTCACAAAAAGAGGCGGTAGAGGAAGCAAGGGAACTTTTGAAGCGTTTTGCCATTCCTGAAAAATTGTGGAGGGCCTATCCTGTCACCTTTTCAGGTGGTGAACAGCAAAAGATCAATCTTGCCAGGGCGATCATCCAGAAGCCACGCCTCCTCCTTTTGGATGAACCAACAGCAAGCCTTGATGCTAGGGCAGTGGAGCGTTTTTTGGCTGTCTTAGAAAGCATTCGAAAAAAAGGAACAACATGTCTTGGCATCTTTCACGACCTGGAGATGATTTATCCGTTTACCACCCAGCTAATAGATGTTCAGGGGGCTAAAAGATGAAAGAAAAGACCATTTGTCTATATGGAGGCCCGATATTTAACGGGGAGCAGCTCTTAGAGCAAGGGAGGATTATTTTTGATAAAAAGGGGATTAAATCAATAGAGCCTGAAGATCGCACACACAGCTACAACAGCGGTGTTGATTGTGCCATAGATGTTAAAGGAAAGCTCATTGCTCCTGGATTGGTAGACCTTCATTCCGATGTCCTGGAAAAGTGCATTGAGATCAGACCTGGTGTCTATTTTGATGCAGAATTTGCCTTGCTGAATCTGGATAGAAGGCTTTCTCTTTGTGGTATCACAACCTTTTGCCATGCTATCAGTTTTGCCGAAGGGGAGCTTGGCCTTCGTTCCTGCAAAGAGGCAGAAAAATTGGTACGTTTGATACATGAATTTAAAAAATCAAATAGGGCTACAGTACATCACTTAGTTCATGCACGTTTTGAGATAGGCTGCCCGCAAGGGGAATTAACTCTAGCACGACTCATCAAGGAGGACCTAATAGATATGGTCTCGCTAATGGATCACACCCCTGGACAGGGGCAATTCAAGACAATTGAGGCATATATCGCCTATCAGACCGGCACATATAAGGTTACGCCACATCAGGTAGCTGCATTGGTTGAACAAAAGGTTGCCCGCAAAAAGGAAACAATGAAACAGATTATTTGTGTTTCCCAAATGGTCAAGGATGCCAATATCCCTTTTTTGAGCCACGATGACGATACAAAAGAGAAGGTCTCCTTTGTCCGGAGTCTGGGAATTAATGCAAGTGAGTTTCCCGTTTCAATGGAAGCAGCACAGGCAGCAAAAGGATTCAAGATGAAGGTCTTTATGGGAGCCCCTAATCTAGTTCGCGGTTGTTCATCAAACAACCACCTGAGGGCATCAGACACGCTGAAGGCAGGGATATGCGATGCACTTGTAAGTGACTACTACCCGGAATGTCTCCTGCAGGCCCCTTTTATGGCCAGCAAAAGGTACTCCCTTGATCTGCAAGAGACCATGAAATTGGTGACATCAAACCCAGGAGATTACCTGAAGCAAAGGACTGTGGCCGGTAGGCTTATCAGTGGAGCCCCTGCTGATCTGGTTGTCATAGATTGTACAAGTTTATGGGCAAGGATAGCACAGACCTGGGTCTCTGGCAGATGTGTTTATGATTCAGGTCAATAGATACAAAGGGGAAAGAGAATGGGACAAAAAATTTCTTTGAACCTATGGGGTCGAAATGGCCATGTAATACGCACAAGGAGGCTTGGAAAAACCTACCCTAACGGAATTAGGGCCATAAAAAATGTTAATTTTACCTTAAAAAGAGGCGAGTTTGTCGCTGTCATTGGCCCATCAGGTGCGGGCAAATCAACCTTTCTTCGTTGTCTGAACCGATTGATAACGCCGACAGAAGGCTCTATCGAACTGCAGGGGAATGATATTACCTATGTAAACGGCAGGAAATTAAAACATGTAAGGCAGCGAGTGGGGATGATCTTCCAACAGTTTAATTTAGTGTCAAGGCTTTCTGTTCTGGAAAATGTCCTTGTAGGAAGACTTCGCTTTAACCGCTCACCCATTAGGTATATTGCATCAATACTTCGGTTGTTTCCAAGAGCAGAAAAGGAGATAGCCTTTGAATGCCTCAAGAATGTGGGCATCGAACACCTTGCATTTCAGCGAGCAGACCAACTTTCTGGTGGACAGCAGCAACGTGTAGCAATTGCACGAACTTTGGCACAGGAGCCAGATGTCTTTTTGGCTGATGAGCCAATAGCCAGCCTTGATCCACACAGCGCTGAAAAGGTGATGGAAACTTTACTCAAGATTAACCAGAGCCAAAACATCCCGGTTATTGTAAGCCTTCACCATATCGATTTTGCGCTGCGTTACAGCAGGCGGATCATAGGGATGGCAGATGGGGAAATGGTGTTTGATGGAAGGAGAAAAGATTTAACGCCACAGACAATAGCTTGGATTTATGAAAGGAAAAAACAAAATGGAAATAGAAAAGATTCAAGTATGTGCGCAGGGTAGTGGACTTCGATTCGTCAAATTGTCAAATCACCTTAACCATTTAACCAACACGGAAGGGGAGAAGTAAGATGTTAAAAAAAAGTCTGTTAATAGTTTTAAGTATTTGTGTTGTTTCTGCCATGTTAACTCCAACTTTTGCTAATGCCACCCCGGCCCACTGGCCAAAAAAAGTCCGGATAGGTCTTATCCCTACCGAGGGTGGCGCAGATATCGTCACACGTTTTAAGCCACTTATTAGTCACTTAGAAAGAGTTCTCGGGATCGAGGTAGAAGTAAAAAGTGCTTCAGATTATGCAGGCATTATCACAGCAATGGCCCATAAACATATAGAATTTGCCTACCTTGGACCCAAGAGCTACACAGATGCTGCCAGCAAGGCAAATGCACAGGCCGTGGCAATGGAAATGAGTATGCCCGACCAGAAGGGCTATCACGCGCTTATTATATCAAGAAAAGGCTCCGGGATTAAAACCTTGAAGCAGGCAAAAGGGCATCTCTTTGCCTTTACTGATCCCAACTCCACTTCCGGATATTTGTTCCCAATGGTCCTATTTAAGAGGAACCTTAAAGTGGATCCCCATAAATACTTCAGCCACGTAAAATGGTCAGGTTCTCATGCAGCCTCTATCCTTGGGGTAAAGTACGGCACTATTGAGGTTGCTTCCACCAATGATCTTGATCTAAGGCGTATGGTTGAAAAGGGACAGGTAAGCCTTAATGATTTCAACATTATATGGAAATCGGATCTTATTCCAGGGTCTCCTATGTGCGTGCGTAGAAATCTCCCGGAGAGCTTAAAGGCTGCCTTTTGCGGGGCTTTGATGATGTTTAACAGCAATAAGATGGGTCTTAAGAAGCTTCAAATTGCAGGCTATGCGCCATGTGATGATAGCGATTACGATGTGATCAGATACCTGAAGGCCGAGTTGGAAAAAATGAAATAGATGTATGATGTATAAAGAGATCAACTTAGAGGATTTTGCACCGAAGCTAACTCTTTGGCGCAAGATTATCCTGACTGCCGTGGGGATAACAATTGCAGCCATATTGATTTTCAGTTACATCCGGTGCGGAATAAGTCCTTTTAAGCTCTGGAACAAAAGACACAATGCCTTTGAATACTTTTTTGGTAGGAAGCTAAATGAAATTGACAAAAAGACAGCGTTACAGCAGGCGGAACGGCTTCCTAAAACCATGGCTATGGAGAAAGCACGAGCCCTTATATCTAAGAAATATGAGTCACTTCCATCTGACCAAAGACCCGATTATAGACAGCTAAGGAAAGAGATTGAAAAACTGGCAAATGAGATACTTGAGCAACAAGACCCAGCCCAAAGGGAAAAGATTGTCAGGGAAGAATATCTCCGCCTCCTTGATGAAAAAAGGGGTGGGTTTTTCCCTCCTGAAACCCATCCTTCTTGTCTGAAATCTTATTCAATGGCGCTTTTGGAAACCGTTATGATGGCTATCTGGGGAACTCTTCTTGCTGTAATTGCTGCCATCCCCCTTTCGCTTTTAGCCGCTAAGAATATCTTAGAAATTATTGTGCCTGGGGATAGCTTTTTTTACCGTAGTCTTCGGTGGGTATCATATTTTGTGGTGAGGCGCTTTCTGGATTTTGCTCGGGGTTTTAATGAGTTTGTCATGGCCCTCATATTTGTGGCAATTATTGGCCTGGGGCCTTTTGCAGGTATCATGGCCCTCTTTGTCCACACTACCGGTATACTGGGAAAGGTTTTCAGCGAGGCGATCGAGGCGATCGAACCCAGGCAAGTTGAGGCAGTTGTTTCTACCGGTAGTGGTTCTGGCCAGGTTATCTCATTTGCTGTAATCCCTCAGGTTATGCCGACCATAGTTAGCTATAGCCTGCTAAGATTCGAGTCAAATGTTCGTAGTGCTACAATCTTGGGGTTCTGCGGTGCAGGCGGTATTGGTTTTTTGATGTTTGATAAACTGAACGGATTTCTTTATCGCGAGGTCTGCACCATGATGATCATGGTTATTATTCTGGTCAGTATTATTGACTACTTGTGTGGAAAGCTGAGGAGTTGTTTTATTTAAAATTAATTATGAAATGGGGAAAAGAGGTCAGCTTTATTATCTAATTGGTCCTTCAGGGAGCGGTAAAGACAGCTTGATTAGCTATGTCAGGAATCGGTTGAACGGCAATGGCTCGTTTTTTTTCGCCCGTCGCTACATTACCCGACCTCCCCAGACCGATGGGGAAAACCATATTGCCCTGAGCCGTGAAGAATTTCAGCAACGGCTTAAGCAAGGTCTTTTTGCAATGCACTGGCGTAGCCATGGTTACTATTATGGTATCGGTATTGAAATCGACCACTGGTTATCAAAAGGGTGTCAGGTGGTGGTCAACGGATCGCGGTTATATTTGCCGAAGGCAAAACAGCGGTATCCGGACCTGAAGGTGATATTGATCGAAGCTTCCCTGGAAGTTCTTAAGCGTCGTCTGCAAACCCGTGGCCGGGAAACACCTGAACAGATTCAGGAGCGGCTTGAACGTAATAACCGAATAAATGATGTTTTGGCAATCACACCACATGCAGTCATCAACAACGATGGCGCGTTAGATAAGGCAGGGAAAATGCTTATTCAGAACTTGCTAGAACACAGAAGGTAGGCTCTAAGATATTATTTGTGAAAGGAGGTGGGAGTATGAAGTGAGGTTGGTGTGAAGATTTTTTAAGATAAGTGCGAGCTGCCAGATAATCCCCCGTCTATGTCTGACAGCTCAAGGCATGCTAGGGACGGTTTTTACTGTTTCCGTCCTTTTTTTATTCAATCACAAAAAAACAAACATGTCAAGTTTGCAAAACATACCAAAGGAGGAAGTAAAGGGTATGTGTATAAAATCGTTTCTAATTTCTTTGGTAGCAGGAATATCTTTGGTTACCGGTTTTGGCCTATGTTGCCCTGTTGTTCAAGCGGGTGAGTTTGTAACCAAGATAGCTGATAAGGTAGAATTTAGCGGTTTTGTTCGTTTCATTACCGGCTTTTCTGACAATCTGCCAGATGATATGCACAACATTATCTCGGATCACTCCAAGCACGACACATCCTTTATCACCAGCGCTGGATTCAGCCGTCTTCGGTTTACCATTACAGGTCCGCAAATAAAAGGGTGGAAAACAAAGGGATTTGTAGATGGAGACTTTCGGGGAAGTAGCGGAGATAGCGCTAAATTGCGTATACGGCAAGGCTGGGTTGGTATTAAAGATCCCTATGACCACTGGGAGATCTACTTTGGCCAGAAGGAGTCGATCCTGTGCAGTATGATTTCCTACAAATATACCTTGACTCTTGAAGGACTCATTGGCGCCGGCACCCTTTATCAGCGTTCGCCGGGCATCCAGATCTTCAGGCACTTCGGTCCGTATCATATAGCAGCAGAAGTGATGAAGGCTTCAGATGCCGGTTCTGGTACGGGCAAGCTGAATGGAAGTTATTCCAATCAGCCTTCCTACACGGCCAGGATAGGTTACAAGGATGAAGTCCTAGAAGGATGGTTGGCCTTTCGATATGATAACTCCAAGGAAAGCTTTGACCCGCAAAAGCTTGGACAGTATACTAGCAACGCGGGGTGGCTCCTTACAGGAGAAGGCGAGTGGCGGATACCCCCATTTGCCCTCTATGCTACCGGCTACCTAGGTAAAGGTAGCGCTTATCCACATATCTTCAGAAAATTCAAAGATGATGGCGGGCCTCTTTCTAACTTGATCATGATCAACAGCAGAAAAGACGATACTTGGGGGGCTATGTTCAGTACGAGAGTCACCATAGATAAATTCGCCTTTGCCGCCACCTTAGGATTGGCCGAAGTAGAGGATGGAGACAATAGTTGGGCTTCTATTGTCGGCAGGAATACCCGGGGTGAGTCTCTCATGGAGACTACAGTGCGTGCAAACGTAAAGTATAACTGGAATCCGGCACTTTGGTTTGGCCTTGAATACGTCCATTCTGAGCTTTCTGGTATGCCGGAGGCTGTTAATTACAAAGGTAGCAGCTGGCTCCTGCATGTAAATTACAGTTTTTAATTACCCTGATGAACCCGGTGAAAAGAAGGAGAGATAAGGAGACCTATAGCGCAGTATATTATTAATTCCCACTTAAAATTGACCCCTCCAAGAAAAGATATAGCTCCTCCATCATGGATTTTATGATGGAGGCGTGGGTAACTATCAGGTATTTAAGGGCTCAGGGAAAATCTATAAAGGGCATTGCTTG
>Ga0190361_1000825_pt1 | contig 12069 bp, 11 predicted proteins | sample 48721845_MG_FD_161273 | JGI IMG/M metagenome (GOLD analysis project Ga0190361, IMG submission 161273) | Hydrothermal vent microbial mat bacterial communities from Southern Trench, Guaymas Basin, Mexico - 4872-18-4-5_MG | ecosystem: Environmental > Aquatic > Marine > Hydrothermal vents >...
CATTGCTCCAGAAGTATCTCTATCCAACCGATGAACAATCCCTGGTCTGAATTTCTCTCCAACATTTCTAACTTCCGGATAATTATCAAGCAGCCAACTTACAACAGTATTATTAGATGAATTCAAAAACTTAGAACCTACTGGCCTATGAACTAAAACTCCAGCTGGCTTATTTATTACAAGAAAATCAGAAGTCTTATAAATAACTTTAATTTCAGGCATTAAAACTAAACTATTACTTTTTACCAGCTATTAATCCAGCTATTATCCTGGCTACAAGGTAGAAAATCCAGACAGGTAAAAACCCAAGCAAAAATGAGGTAGAAATTTCAATTAAAAAATATTTAAAACTTTCCTGAATAAATTCTTTTGGAAAACTTAATCCAGTCAAAAGTGCCAGGATAGTTCCTAAAATTAGAGAAAATAAAATAGTTAGCTTTAAAAATTTTCCAGTTAAAAATATGCTTTTTCTCATAATTTTTTAGCTATTAAATATTCAACTAACATAATTACTGCTGCTATTATCAAGTATATCAATATTACCACCCAAAGCTTAAATTTTTTAAACCAGATAGTTTTTCTACTTGATGGAGTCTCCTTAAAAACTTTCATGACTACATCATCCTTAGTCTTTTAATTCTTTCCTCCACTGGAGGATGAGTAGAAAACAATCTAGTAATGACGCTCTTAGCTTGCTTGCCTTTAAATGGACTAATTATAAATAGATGAGCTGTTGAATAATCAGCAGTTCTTAAAATGTTATTATCTGCAGAAATTTTCTCTAAAGCTCTGGCCAACCCTTCCGGATATCTAGTCAACAAGGCACCAGTAGCATCGGCTAAAAATTCCCTTTCTCTGGAAACAGCCAGTCTGATTAAAGTTGCTGCCAGTGGAGCTAATATAGCTCCTAACAAACCCAAAACCAATAGCATTATTCCTCCCTCCTTTCTTCTGCGGTTACTAAAAAAGCTTGCTCTTAAAAAATATCTGGAAATCAAGGTAACCACTCCCACCAGTACTACTATTACTGTAGCCAGTAAAATATCTCTGTTTCCAATATGAGCCATTTCATGAGAAATTACCCCTTCTAATTCTACTCTTTCCAGTTTGTTCAACAATCCTTTGGTTACTGCAATTGCTGAATGTTCCGGATCTCTTCCAGTAGCAAAAGCATTTGGTTGTGAAGAATCAATTAAGTAAATTTTAGGCTTAGGCAAGCCAGCTGTAATAGACAGATTCTCTACAATTCGATGAAGTTCTGGATTATCTTCTTTGCTAACCGGAACTGCTCCAGTCATTTTTAACACAAACTTGTCAGAATACCAGTAACTTAAAAAGCTCTCCACAATAGCAATAACTATAGCTATCACCACAATTAGATATTCATCTAAAATATAGCTAAACAGCCAGCCCAAGCCAATAATTAAAGCTACAAAGCCAGAAATAAATAAAAAGGTATTTCTGATATTCTTCTCTGCTTGAGTATACAAAGTAGCCATTTTAGCTATAACTCAACCTAACAGAATTTTTATTTTTCTAAATTAAAACTTTACTTCCACCGGTTTTCTCTCTTCCAACCCAGTTAATTCAAATAAATCCATTTTCCTAAACTTAAACATCTTCGCAATTATCTTAGCTGGAAAGCTTTCAATCCGGATGTTCAAATCCCTAACATTAGCATTATAAAACCTTCTGGCTGCCTGAATTTTATCCTCGGTATCTCTTAGTTCCCTTTGGAGCTCAATGAAGTTTTTGGAAGCCTTCAATTCAGGATAATTCTCAGCTACCGCAAAAAGACTCTTTAAAGCTTCACTTAAAGCACCTTCAGCTGCCCCTTTCTCAACTACTCCTTTTGCTTTAGTAACACTAGCTCTGGCCTCAGTTATCTTTTCAAAAAGTTCTCTTTCATGAGTAGCATATCCTTTTACTGTATTTACCAAATTTGGAATCAGGTTATATCTTCTTTTTAGCTGGACATCAATATCAGCCCAGGCTTCTCTGGCTCTGTTCCTTAACTTAACCAGTCCATTATAAGTAAAGATAGTCCACAAAAGAATTATGACTACTATGGTTATCGCAATCCACATAATAAAAATTAAATTAAGTTCCGACCTTTAAACATTAAATCTCATACTTCAATTATACCAAATTTTAAATCTGGACAAAACACAATAGATTATCAGCCAATCCAGTTAATCAAAAAATATTTTCTCTTTCCTCTTCTAACTAACAAGTACTTGCCAAACAATTTATCTGAAGGAAAGAGAATTTTGTGTAAATCTCCAACTACCTTTCCATTAATACAAATTGCACCATTTCTAACATCTTCTCTTGCCTGTCGCTTGGATGAACAGATTCCAGTTTTAACTAGCAAATCTAAAATATTTAATTGTTTTCCTGAAATATTACTTGTAGGAATAGTATCTTTAATCTGAGCTAAGTCTGATTTAGATAGCTGACTGATTTTTCCATAAAACAAATAATTCGATATTTTTCCAGCCTGTTTAGAAGCAGATTTTCCATGTACTAATTCAGTAACTAATTTTGCTAAGGTTCTTTGAGCCTCCCTTTTTTCAGGTTGATTTTTAACTTTTTCTTGTAAATTCAAGATTTCTTTCTTATTCAAAAAGGTAAAATACTTGATAAGCTTAATTACATCTCTATCATCAATATTTATCCAGAACTGATAAAATTGATAAGGTGAAGTTTTTTTTGCATCCAGCCAGATATTACCTGATTCAGTTTTTCCAAACTTGGTTCCATCAGCTTTGACTAATAATGGTAAAGTTAAGCCATAAACCACTTTCTTGCATTTCTTTCTGATTAAATCTACCCCGGCAGTAATATTCCCCCACTGATCACTGCCTCCAATTTGAAGTTCACAGTTAAACTTTTTATTTAATACCATAAAGTCGTATGCTTGCAGTAACATATAACAAAATTCGGCAAATGAAATTCCAGTAGTTAATCTACTTCTTATTGATTGTTTGGAAAGCATATAATTTACCTGAAACCACTTTCCAATATCTCTTAAAAATTCAACTAACTTAAGATTACCAAGCCAGTCGTAATTATTTATCAACCTAGCTGGATTAATTTTAGATTTAAAATCGAAAAACTTTTTAATCTGATTTTCAATTTTTTTGGCTCTCAGTTTCACTTCTTTTTCGGAAAGTAAGGGACGTTCTTTTAGCTTCCCACTAGGATCACCTATTAAAGCAGTACCCGTTCCAATTAAAATTATTGGGGTATGACCGTATTCTTGAAATCTTTTTAAAGTGATTAGTTGAAGTAAATTTCCTAAGTGTAAGCTCTCTGCAGTAGGATCAAAGCCAGCATATACCACAATTTTGCCCTGTTTTAATCTAGAAGGTAACCCTTCAGTTGCTTGATATATTAGCCCTCTAAATTTTAAATCTTCTAAAATGTTCATTTAATTTTTGGAAACATTGGTTTTCCTTTTTTAATCAGGTATTTTCCAGGAGAAATTGGCTTGATGTTTTTAAATATATTTGCAGCAGTTTCAGGCATAAACGGTGATAATAAATCCGAAATTCTTTTCAAGATAAAAATCAATTCAGAAACTTCAGTAGGATCTTCTATTCTCCACAATTTTCGCTGGTTAATATATAAATCGCCATAAGATATTAGCTCCCAGATAGCTGCCAAACTCTCATTAAATTTATACTGATTCATTTTTTGTTCAAATTTTTTTTCAATTTTTTTTACTTCTTCAGAAGAATATCCGGCTTGTTTCAATTTAACATACTTAAATTTAGAGCCAATTCCTTCTATTCTAGCTACCAAGTTTCCCAATCCATCAGCTAAATCTGAATTGTATCTTCTTTCTAACTTAGTATAAGAAAAATCTCCATCTTCAAATGGTGGAAACTCTCTTAATAGATAATACCTCAAAGTATCTGCACCATACTTTTCAGCTACTTCTATTGGATCAATTATATTTCCCAAAGATTTTGACATTTTTTTGCCTTCAACTGTAATAAATCCGTGAACCAAAAGAGTTTTAGGAAGTTGAAGTCCTGCTGACTTAAGAAGCGAGCCCCAGATTATGCTATGATGCCACAAAATGTCCTTTCCAATTAAATGAACATCAGCTGGCCAGAATTCAGAAAATTTCTGCTCAGGATAATTAATGGTAGAAAGATAATTTATCAATGCATCTACCCAGACTGCAATAACATATTTTTCATCTCCTGGAAAAGGAATCCCCCAGCTGATATCCCGAGAAATGCTCAAATCTCTTAAAGGAGTCTTTAATCTTTCTAGGATTTCATTTGCACGATAGTGAGGAATAATAAAATCAGAATTATCTTTGATATGTTTAATTAAAAAATCTTGATATTTACTCATTTTAAAAAAGTAACTTTCCTCTTGTTTATACTCTACTGGTAATCGGTGCACCGGACACAGGTTATTAACCAGTTCTGATTTAGAATAATAAGTCTCACATTCCACGCAATAGTAACCCTGATAAACTCCCTTATAAACATCCTTATTTTTAATGATTTTATCTAAGACTTTTTCAACCGTTTGAATATGTCTAGGCTCAGTGGTTCGAATAAAATCATCAAAAGATATATTTAAAACCTGGCTTAACTGCTTAAAGTGATTAACCATTTTGTTTACAAACTGCTCAGGGGTTTGATTATTTTTTTGAGCTTGTTTTAATATTTTCAATCCATGCTCATCAGTCCCGGTACTAAAGTGAACTTTAAAGCCTTTTTTTCTCTTGTAGCGGGCAATGACATCAGCCTGAATCTTCTCTAAAGCATGCCCTAAATGAGGCTTGGCTGAAGGATAATCAATTGCAGTGGTAACAAAGAACTTCATATTTATTTTAAAGTTTCAATTTCTTTAACCACCTCTTGAATTATTATTACTGTGGGAACAGCTAAAATAATTCCAATCAGCCCAGCAAATTTTGCTCCCAATATTGCAACTACAATTACTACAGCCGGATTTAAAGCTAACGTCTTTTTAAATATAGTCGGAATTAGTAAATCATTTTCTATTCTCTGAATAATTACAAACAATCCTATAACCAGTAAGCCAAGCCACTTAGACTGAGCACTGGCAATAATAAAAGCTATAATCGCAGTTATAATCGGACCCAGAAATGGTATAATTTCCAAAATACCAGCTAACCCACCCAGAGTTGCTGAATAATCCACTTTTAATATTGACAAGCCCAGCCAAGTAAGTAAGCCTACTATTAAGCATAAAAGTAACTGAGCTTTTAGCCACTTTTCTAATCTGAACTTGATTTTCTCAAATACCAGATAAGCTCGATGCTGGTATTTAACTGGAATAAAAAAGCTTAAAAATTCCCAAACTCCATTTTCTCTAACAGTTAAGTAAAAGGTTAAAACTGCAATGGTGATAAAAGTAAAAATTCTTCCAAATACTGAAAAAACTATTTCAAAAATTGCCTGGGTATTTTCCACTAGCTTACTTACTCCAAGCTCCAGTCCAGAGCTTAACTGAGGAGCTATCGTTTCGGGAAAAAAGGCATAGATAAATTCCGTAGCAATTTCTTTAAAATTAACTACAAACTCTTGAAACTGAGAACTTACTGCTGGAATAATATCAGAAAGAATAAATACTACTAAGCAAATAAAACTTAGATAAATTAACAACAATGGATAAATTCTAGAAACATTTTTTTTCTGAAACCAATCTATCAAGGGAGAAATAGCTAAAGAAATTAGAACTGCTACTGCAACAAGAAGAATTACATCTCTAGCTAAATACAATAAGATAGCTACTGCAATAACTGCTAAAAATCTCCACAAATTTTTTCTGGAAATTTCCATATCTTTAAATTTAGCCTGCAATTAGTTTAGTAAAAATTTTCTCATCTTTAAATGGCCCAACTATTGCCAGTCTTGACTCTTTTTTACGGAAAATTTGGTTAGCAAGTTTTCTAATCTGCTCCGAGTTAACTTTTTCTATCTCTCTAGCAACTTGTTCTGGTGATTTAATTTTATTTTCCATCAGTTCAGTTCGAGCATAAAATCCAGCCCAATCATTAGACCTTTCCAACCTTAAGTACAGGTTTCCAATTAAGTAATTTTTTACTTTTTGAAGTTCACGTTCAGATACTCTATACTTCTTAATTCGATCAATTTCTTTAACTATTGCTAAAATTACCCTTTCTATTCTTTTATTATCCACCCCAGCTGAAATTGTGAACATTCCATGCTTTGAAAACAATGAAACGCTAGAAGAAACATAATAGGCTGCTCCCATTTTTTCTCTAACTACCTGAAACAATCTAGAACTCATTCCTGCACCTAAAACACCAGACAAAACCTCCAAAATATAGCGCCGGCGATCAAATAGACTAAAAGCTGGATAACCAAAGACCAGGTGGCTTTGATGAGTAGGTCTAGTTTCTATCTTCACTCTAGACTTTGGTATTAAATTTGAGTGTAGTCGGTAAGAAAATCGCCTGGACTTAACTTTTCGAAGACTAAACTTGCTTTTAATCTGAATTAAAATATCTTCACTTAAAGCACCGGCTACAGCTACTACTGTTTTTTGAGGAATATAATTTCTCTTTCTAAATTCTAAAAGCTCGTTTTGGCTAATTTTTTCAACCGTTTCCTTAAATCCAATTACTGGATAGCCAATAGGTTGATCCCCATACATCAAGGATAAAAACACATCGTCAACCTTATATTCCGGCATATCCTCATACATGTTAATTTCTTCAATTATCACTTTTCTTTCTTTTTCCAAGTCTGACTTTGAAAAGACCGGATTTAAATACAACTCAGAAATTAATTCCAGGGCTCTGGCTAAAAACTTGTTCTGAACCTTAATCCAGTAGCCAGTATATTCCTCACTGGTAAAGGCATTGTAAGCTGCTCCAATTTTCTCAAATTCCAAAGCTAGTTTTAATGGACTAGGATACTTTTTTGTTCCTTTAAAGGCTAGATGTTCCAAAAAATGAGAAATTCCAGCGTTACTCTTTCTCTCTAAAAACGAGCCAACTTTTACCAGTATTAAGATGGTAGAAGATAAGCTATCTTTTATTGGTACAAGTATAATTCTTAATCTATTATTTAAAGTAATCTTTTTATAAGTCATAATATAAAAAATTTAAAATTAAAAAATCAAAATGCTATTAATTAATTTTCAATTATCAATTTTCAATTTTCAACATCCAACTTCTAACTTCTAACTTCTATTTGTAAATTCGTTGATTATTAGCAATTCGTAGATTGACATAACATTTGTAGGTTGGCATTATATCCATTATTTACTTTATTATTTTCCCAAATTTTTCTATTTTTTGACCAGCCAAAATTTGAGGAATAATCTCAGCTAATCGATTAATCTTTACTCTTATTTGGTTCATAGAATCACGGTCCCTTAAAGTAACATCCTGATTTTCAATAGATTCAAAGTCAACTGTAATGCATATTGGAGTCCCAATTTCATCCTGTCTTCGATATCTTCTACCAATGGAATCTTTCTCATCATACTGAACCAAAAAATTTTCGGAAAGTCTCGTTTTAATTTGCTTAGCTATTTTAATTAACTGAGGTTTCTTAATTAAAGGTAGAACCGCTACTTTAACTGGAGAAAGTTTCGGATTCAATCTTAAAACTACTTCTATTTCCTTGGTTGGCTTGGTAGTCTTAGTTCTACCCCCCCTAACTTCACAATAAGCATCACATAACAAGGCTAAAAAAATTCTATCAATTCCGGAAGACGATTCAACAATGTAAGGTAATGGCTGAGGAAAGTTTTGTCCTGAAAATTTTTGATGCTGTCTTAAATCGTAATCTCCACGATTGGCTATTCCCTCAATTTCCTTCCAGCCAAACGGAAATCTATACTCTACATCTGTACAGGCTTTGGCATAATGAGCCAGCTCATCATTAGAATGTTCTTTTAATCTAAGATTCTCTTTTTTGATGCCTAAATTCAAATACCAGTTTAGCCTTTCATTTCTCCAAAAGTTATAACATTTTTCTGCTTCAGATTCGCTTACAAAATATTCCAATTCCATTTGTTCAAATTCCAAAATTTTAATCAGAAAATGTTCAGGTGTTACTTCATTTCTAAACGATTTACCAATCTGAGCTATTCCAAAAGGAAGCTTCGCTCTTTGAGTATCCAGAATATTTAAATAATTTACAAAAACTCCTTGAGCAGTTTCCGGTCTTAAGTAAATTAAATTTTTTTTCTGCTTTTCTCGATGATAGGTTTCAAACATTAAATTAAATGGCCGACCTTCAAACTCTTCAGTAAATAAAGTAGTATGTCCAGAAGCTTCCCATACCTTTTTATTCATAAAAATCGCTGCATCAAGTCCTACAACATTATCTCTCTTATAAACAATATCCTGCCACCACAACTTTTTAATATTGTTTTTTAACTCAACTCCCAATGGTCCATAATCATAAACTGCTGATAGTCCCCCATAAATTTCTGAACTCGGGAAAATAAATCCTCTTCGCTTACACAAAGAAACTATTTTATCTAAGCTGTCTACCATAGTTAATTTAAAATTAAAAAATCAAAAATCAAAATGCTATTAATCAATTTTTAATTTTCATTGAATTTTCAATTTTCAACATCCAACTTCTAACTTTTAACTTTTATTTGTAAATTCGTTGATTATTAGCAATTTGTAGATTGGCATCATATATTTGCATTTTACATTTTTCTTATGGTTTAGTCCAGCTAGTTTTAACATAAAAATCAGAAACAGTCTGACAATAATCAGAATCATTTAAATCTTCGGCTAAATTGGAACAATTAAACACAATCCAGCCACAGTTATCGGACCAAGCATAGCCATGAAAAATTCCTTCTGAATCAATAGTAACTTTATAGTTTGAAACAGTATCGCAAAAATCAGGGTCATTATGATAGTCTGCCATATCTGAACAATTAAACGATATCCAGCCACATTTTTCAGACCAGGCATAACCAGAAAGAACCCCCGTACTATCATTTAATACTCTATAATTAGAAACTGAGCATTCATTTTTATTTTTACAATTAAATGAAACTAGTCCATAATTTTCTCCATAACCAAAGCCAGTAAGTTCATCTGTCTTTACATATACTCCATTTTCAACATCCATAGCTGTCATATCCAGCCAGCCAGCTATGTCAGACCAGGCATACTTATAAACTGAATCTATATTGGAAATAGATGGCGCAAGCCCTTGAATATAAATAGAACCTGGAATGGACAAATAGTCTATATTAGATGATGTAGCAAAAGAGAAACCAAAATCTTTTACCACCTGAACTTCTCCAAGTTGCTTTTCCCAGAATGACTGCCTGGCTATCTTATTTGTCCACCGAGTGAGAATGCTGACCATTCTCACTTTAGAAATTTGCTGAGCTTTCTTCCAGAACACTTCAACAATAATTTTTTGAGTAGAAGGATCTTCAGAACCCTCAGCTGGTTCCACAATTTTCCCATTAACATCTCGATAAACATTTTCTACTGAAAAAAAACTATTAAACTTGGTTCCACCTATTTCTACTTCATCGATACCATCAACTACAACCAGTTCAGTACCACTGGTCTGGGTATGATACTTATAACCCATTCCTTTATTAAGTTGATAAATATTATTCCAATTACTTTCAGCTACTGTTTTCAGGTCATCTATAAGCTGTTCGGCAATTGTGCTAGCAATTTGATGTAGCTTAGCTTCAAATTGAGAATGGAGAGCCATTACTACTGCAGTAATAGTTGCTCCAATTAAAATTGTCCCAATAGCTAAACCAATTAATACTTCAGCTAGAGCCTGTCCCTTATTTCTAAGTTTTAATACTTTGCATCTAGTACTCAATTTTTCCATTTTGATGAATGGTAATAGAAATTTCATCCTGTGGTTTTTTTATCAGACGAACTTTTACAACCGACAAATTTTTAGGTAAGCCAGTAATACTTTCAAAAATAATATCTACTGTTTTACCTTCAGATGGTTGACTAAATTCAAGTTGAGGTTTTAAAAAATAAGTGTCAGTTACATTAGAAGCAGTAAAATTTTCTCCAAAAAAAACTTGATAAAAATCTTTCTGAGAATTTACAAAATGAATTCCCCAGCAATCTGGTCTATCGTCTCCATCCCCATCCACACCAGCTAGAGATTTAGTTTGGGTCGCTCGTAAGGAAATTACTATTTTTCTGGCTTCAAGTTCTAGAGTTTGTCGCTGTTGATAAGAAAATAAATTCAGTAAAATTACTAATCCCAAAGTAACTAAAATTGAGATTGAAATTAGAAGCTCAGTTAAGGTAACCCCCCTCATAACATTAGAACTGGGTAGCCATCTGATAAATTGGAACGATAATAGAAATAGCAATAAATCCAATAATTAGTCCCATAACTAAAAGTAAAATTGGCTCAAGTATCGTAACCAAATCTTTAAGAGCTTTATCTACTTCTTTTCTATAAAAGTCCGCCAAGGTTTGCAGAGTTGTTTCAATGTTGCCAGTTTTTTCAGCAATACTAATTAAATTAACCACTGTTCTGGGGAAAAATGGCTCTCTTGAAAATGCATCAGATATAGTCCAGCCCTTAGCTAATCTTTCTCTAGAAATTCTGATTAAAGCATCTTTTAGTCTCTGATTTCCAACTACTTCGGCAGTAATTTCAACCGCGCGCGGAAAATCTATTCCGGCTTCAATTAAAGATGCTAAGGTGGAGGCAAATCTTTGAATAGCCATTTTTTCAGTCAAATTTCTAACTATTTTTATTTTGGTAAATAAATCAAAAAGTAATCTGCGAACTACTATAAAATTACGATATAAAATGAACAGTAATAATAAACCTCCTATCCCTAATGATAATATTGTCCAGATATGTTCAGCAATAAATCCACCTACAGTAAAAACCATCTTAGAAAAAGCTGGCGGTTCAAATCCAGTACCTTCAAACACCGAAGCAATTTTGGGTAGCGCAAAGGTAGTTAAAAAGGTTACCACAACACCAGACATTATTAATAGAAAAACTGGATAAATTAGAGCTGATCTAACTCGGCCTTTAAAATCCCTGGTTGTTTCTAAAGAAGTTGACAAGCGATCAAACACCACTTCCAGATTACCTGAAGCTTCTCCGGCTTTAATTAAATTAACAAAAACCGGGTCAAAAAACTGAGGATATTTTGCGAAAGTAAAAGACATTGACCGTCCCTGTTCAAGGTCATATCTCAATTCCATTAAAAAGTTTCGAAGTCCTGGCTTTTCATAGTCAGTAATCAAAATTTTAACAGTCCTGAATAAATCTGTCCCACTTCTCAGCATTAAAGATATATACCTAGTTAGAAAGATTTTATCATTGATACCAATTAGTGGAGCAAAAAATCTTCTTCCTCGAAGTACCACTCTCCTTTTTGGTTTAATTGTAATTGGAGTTAAACCTTTTGCAGCTAACTCTTCTAAGGCTTCTTTGATATCTGTGGCAGATATTTCTCCTTCACTAACTTCTCCAGTTGGTAAAGCTGCAGTATATTTAAAACGCATAATGTAAATTTAAAATGTAAAAATCAAAATGTAAAATGACGATTTAAAATTCAAAATAGATAAATATTAAAATGATTTTGAAATTTGCTAATTTTAACATTTTGCATTGTAATTTTAATTTTTGATTTTTTAATTTTAAATTTATATTACCTGGCTACTCTCAAAACCTCTTCTATGGTGGTAATTCCTCTTTCTACTTTCAATAAACCATCCTCAAACATTGTTGTCATCCCCTTGCTTCTACTTAGTTCCTTTAAGGCATCTAAGGAAAAATCTGGAAGTGTAATCATATCTCTAATATCTTTGGTTACATCTAAAACCTCAAAAATGGCAGTTCTTCCAGAATATCCAGTAAAGTTACATCCAGGACATCCTCTGCCTCGGTAAAGAGTCTTTGGTATACGCACTTCACTAGGATCTATCCCTAACACTCTTAGCTGCTCTTTTATAGCTGATATAGTACCCTTATCTGGCTTATATGACTCAATACAGGGCTTATGAATTGTTCGAACCAATCTTTGAGCTACTACTGCATTTAAAACCGCAGC
>Ga0190361_1000827_pt1 | contig 12063 bp, 11 predicted proteins | sample 48721845_MG_FD_161273 | JGI IMG/M metagenome (GOLD analysis project Ga0190361, IMG submission 161273) | Hydrothermal vent microbial mat bacterial communities from Southern Trench, Guaymas Basin, Mexico - 4872-18-4-5_MG | ecosystem: Environmental > Aquatic > Marine > Hydrothermal vents >...
AGGAAAGGCTTTTCCCAGGATGGGGGGGTGTGGTGAGATTTCGCTTGCGTCCAGGGCGATCCTCAAGCGCTGGGGGGAGGGTCTTTTGCGCTGGAGCCGGGGCGGAGAGCTAGACGGCCAGTTTCGACGGACTGCCCTTGGCCCTCCTGGCCCGAAGCGCGCGGAGGCTGCCCGGGCTACGGGTGAGGTAGCCTTGGCCCTCCTGCGTGGGCACGCGGCTTTAGATGAAGCCCTGGAGAGATGGGCAGACCGGGCCCGTCACCCGTTCACCCGGGCCTTGGTGGAGGGGGAAGAGGCCCCCTTGGCTCAGCTCTTTCGCCATGCATGCTGCTTCAACTTGCAGGCTAACCTCGCCCGCATCCTGGACGGCATCGCCAGCCTCTCCCTCCCTGAGATCCAGGTGTGCAGTGCCTCCCTTCGGGAAGCCGAGGAGCTCGACTCCGGGCGGATTGCGCTTCTTCGCCTGACGGCCGCCGCCCTTGTCAACTGGCGAAGGGGAAAGGAACCAGCCAGCGGGTGGGAAGCCTATGTCTACGAGCTTTTGGGTCCACGTGACCAAGTCCGCGAGTGGCTGGTGGCTTCCCTGTACAAATGTCTCAAGCTGTGGCTTCAGCATCTGGACCGGCTTACTGGGGCCAGACACCGCTATCCTTCCCTGGTTTGAGGTTGCGCCCGGGGCGCAAGGCATTATCTTTTCGCTCGCTATGAGAGGGCTGCTGATCGTAAGACATCCCCTGATCCAGGCCAAGCTCACCAGGCTGCGCGATCGGCGCACAGACCGGCTCCAGTTCCGGCAGATCCTGGAGGAGCTCACTGCCCTCATGGTCTACGAGATCACCCGGGACTTCCCCGTCCGGGAAGTGGAAGTTGACACCCCACTTGAGCGCACCACCGGGGTGGAGCTGGCCCGCCCGGTGGTGCTGGTGCCCATCTTGCGGGCCGGGATCGTCATGCTGGACGGGGTCCTATCCCTGATCCCCAACGCCCGGGTGGGCCACATCGGCATGTTTCGTGACCCAAAAACCCTGAAACCGGTGGAGTATTACGTAAAGCTCCCCGATAACTTGGCGGAGGCCCTGGTGATTGTGGTGGATCCCATGCTGGCGACCGGGGGATCGGCCGCCGCCGCCGTGAGGACGGTGAAGGAGCACGGAGGCAGGGACGTTCGCTTCCTGTGTCTTGTCGCCGCGCCAGAGGGGGTGCGGGCGTTTCGCCAGGCTCATCCTGACGTCCCTGTCTACGCCGCGGCCCTGGACCGGGAGCTTTCCGATCACGGCTACATACTTCCCGGGCTGGGGGACGCGGGCGACCGCCTGTTCGGAACCTGAAAGCTAAGGAGGGATCATGAAGCGGTGCGCGCTTGTAACTGGGGGATCTCGTGGCATCGGCGCAGCCACCGCCCTTGCGCTTGCCGCCAAGGGCTATGACGTGGCCATCACCTACCGGAGTCAGCGGGTGGCGGCGGAGGGGGTGGCCGCCGAGGTGGAGCGGCTGGGCAGGAAGGCCGTGGTGCTTCAGGCCGACCTTGCCGATCCGGCAAGGGCCCGGGAGGTGGTGCGCGAGGCGGCCGATGCCCTGGGGGGCTTGCATGCCCTGGTCAACAACGCCGGCTACGTGCAGCGCCTCCCCTGGGAAGAGATCTCCCTGGAGGACTGGGAGAGGATGCTCACCGTGACCTTGACCGCGGCGTTCGTGGCCGCCCAGGTGGCTGTGCCCTACATGGCCGAAGCCGGCTTCGGGCGTATCGTGAACGTGTCCTCCCTTAGGGCCCTGACCGGCTCGGCCCATGGGGCCCATTATGCCGCGGCCAAGGCGGGGCTGCTTGGTCTCACGAAATCGCTGGCCCTGGCCTTGGCCCCACACGGGATCACCGTGAACGCGGTGTGCCCAGGCTTTGTCGCCACTGATATGAACCGTGAGGTTTTGGAAAAGCGAGGGGATGAGATTAGGGCACAGATTCCCCTGGGGCGGGCGGCCGAGCCCAGGGAGGTGGCGGCTGTCGTGAGCTTCTTGTGTTCGGAGGAGGCCTCCTACATCACCGGGGAGACGATCTCGGTGAACGGCGGCATCCGCATGGACTAGCGATGGACCGGTCCCGGCTTGGCCTGACCGCCTTCCTGCGTCCGGAGCTGGATCTGACCGGCTGGATCGAGCTGGCCCGGCGGTTGGGCCTGGGTTGGGTGGAGCTGCGGGCCGAGCCGGGCCTGGTGTACGCGGGGGAGCTGTCCCCGCCCCAGCGGAGGAAGCTCCGGGCTAACCTTGCGGAAAGCGGGCTCAGGTTCTCCCTGCACGTCCCCATCCACGGCCTGGAGCTGGGCAGCCCCAACCCCCGGGCGGCGGCCGCCGCCCTGGCCGAACACCTGGCCGCAATCGATCTGGCCGCGGACCTGGGGGCGGATCCGGTGGTGTTCCACCCCGGCGGCCTGCCCCGGGAGTACGCCGTCCTCCCCGGGAGCTACCAAGCTGCCTGGAACAGGCTCGAGTTCTACCTGGACGTGCTTGTCCCCCACGCCGAGGCCCGGGGGGTGCGGCTGGCCCTGGAGAACAAGCAGAAGAAGGCCGGAAGGGACCTCATCCTCACCCCGGAGGAACACCTCCGGGCCCTGGAGGGGCGGCCGGGGCTGGGTGCTTGCCTGGACTTCGGGCACCTGCACACACTAGGCGGGGATCCGGTCGCCTACGTTCGGGCCCTGGGGGAGCGCCTCATCCACGTCCACCTCCACGACAACCACGGGGAGGGGGACGAGCACCTGGGCCTGGGGGAGGGGACGGTCCCCTGGCGGGTCGCCGTCGCCGCCCTGGAGGAAGTGGCCTACCAGGGCGCGCTCATCCTGGAGGTCCCGGAGCCCCGGGCGCTGGAGGAGAGCGTGGAGGTCCTTTCCCATGTGGACGACTAGGTGGTACTTGGCGTTCCTCCTGGCCAACGCCGCCGCGGGAGGGGTGTCGCTGCTTCTCCCCCTCTACGCCCATTTCCTTGGGGGGACGGCCGCCGCGGTGGGGACCATCTCGGCGGTGGGGAGCCTGGTGGGGGTAGGGGCCAGCCTGCTGTGGGGCGGGATCTCCGATCGCACCCGGCGGCGGCGCTGGTTCGTGGTGCTGAGCTTCACCGGCATCGGGGTGGTGTACGGACTTCTGCCCTTGATCGGCGCGGTGAGCGGGCTGGTGTTGGTGGGGGCGGCGGCCAGCTTCTTCTGGATGGCCAGCTCCACCGTCTCGGTGCTGGTGATCATGGAGCGGTTCCCCGAGGCGGACTGGGAGCGGGAGATCGGGAGGCTGAACGCCTACTCAGGCTTCGGCTGGGCCACCGGTCAGGCCCTGGGGGCGGTTTGGATCGGCGGGCTGACTGGCTTCCTGGGGGAGGGCCTCGGCCTCAAGAGCTTCGGGGTGACCGCCGGGGTGCTGGGCCTGGCCGGGGCGGCAGTGGCCGCCCTGTTGTTACCAGAAGCCGCCCGGCGCGTGGAACGCCGCGACTTCCGGGGCGTCATGGTGGCGGTGGGCACCTTCCTGTACGAGCGGTTCCGCTACGGGCCGGCCCACCTCTATTACCTCATCCGGCCCTCCCAGGTGGTGCGGTTCCTGCAAGGGCACACCGCCTTCGGGCCGGATCTGGTGCTCCTCTACTACGGGGTGTTCCTCATCACGGCCGCCTTCTCCCTGTTCTTCGTGCCGCTCCCCATCTTCCTGCGGCAGGAGCTGGGCTGGCCCAGCTCCTTGGTGTACGCGGCGTACACGGTGCACACCTTGACTAGCGTGGTGGCCTACCGCTGGGCACGCGTGGCCATCGCCCGCTGGGGACATCGGCCGGCGTTGGGGCTGGGGCTGCTATTGCGGGCGGCGGCCTTCGCCCTGTTCGCCGTGACCGGCTGGGTGCTGCCCGGCTGGTCCGCCGCCCCCTTGTTTCTGCTGACCGGAGTTACCTGGGCCGCGTTCCAGCTGTCGGCCACCTCTATCGTGTCCCGGCTGGCCCCGGCGGGGCTCAAGGGCCAGGCCCTGGGGGCCTACAACGCCCTGACCGGCCTGGGCGGGGTGGTGGGCGCAGTGATCGGGGGGTTCCTGGCCGACTCGCTGGGGTTCCCCGCCGCCTTCCTGGTGGCGGCGGCAGTGGTGCTCCTCACCATCCCGGTGGTAATGGTGGAAGCGCGGCCGCTGGTACGGGAGGGTTAGGGCCCGACCTGGGTCGGCCCCTGAGGGTCACTCTTTCTCCACTGCTACCACCGGCATGCCGTTGTAGTAACCGCAATGTGGGCACACCCGGTGGGGGAGCTTCAGCTCGTGACAGTGGGGGCACTCCATCCCGGGCACCATATGGGCCCGCCAGTGGGCCCGTCTTTGTCGCACTTCCCGATGTGAACGACGAGATTTGGGTACAGCCGCCATTGTGACCTCCTTTTTCCGACCTCTATTTTCCCCGGACGCGCTCCAATATCAAGGTGACCGGCCCATCGTTCACCAGTCCTACCTCCATGTGGGCCCCGAACACCCCAGTCTTCACCGGGATCCCTTGGCCCCGGAGGAGCTCCACGAACCGGTCGAACAGCCGCTGGGCCTCCGGGCCGGGAGCCGCCTCGCTGAAGCTAGGCCTGCGGCCCTTGCGGCAGTCTCCAAACAAGGTGAACTGGGACACACACAGGATCTCGCCGCCCACGTCACGGAGCGAACGGTCGAACTTTCCCTGTTCATCCGGAAACAGCCTGAGCTCGGGGATTTTTCTCGCCCAAAAGGCAAGCTCTTCCTGTTCGTCCTGCCTAGAAATTCCAACTAAAAGTAGGAGACCTGGGCCGATCCTCGCAACCTCCTTGCCCTCGACTCGTACCCAGGCTTCGCTCACCCGCTCCAGCACGATCCGCATCGCTTGAGCCCCTAGGTTGTTCTTGCCTTGAGGCGCTGGATGAATGCCTGAAGTTTGCGGAGCTCCTCAAGGGAGAGGTCTTGCAAGGAGACCTCGATGTCCCGGATCGTTTTAGTACGCTCTCGCTCGGACTTCATCCGCTCGCGGAAGGCATGCTCGGCCAGTCGGTTTGCAGCGCCATTTGCTTCCCTGTCGATGTAGTTGACCCGCCACTTCTCTAGCTGGGCGAGGAGTTCCAGCGCCAGTTGATTGAGATACTGGAGGTGGGGTTCCCTGGGTTGGGAAATCCCGTTTATTTGATTTGCCACGGCAGGGCTATCGGTAAGGAAGACGGCTTCGTCTGGGGCGTAGGCTGTGGCTTTGCGCACACCCTCGATCAAGGCCTTGTACTCAGCCACGCGTATCGTAGTTCGGCCGATGAGTTGCGCGACCTCTTCCACCACGTGGCCTTGCTCATCGGTGAGGATGATTCCGACTGCGGCCTCGCCGGGATTTCCGCGACTTACACCGCTTACATAGACGAAAAGCTTACGCACCGCCCCGTCCCTTCTACCGAGCTTGCTGTGGGCCCGGCAGGGGTCGAACCTGCGACCGACCGGTTATGAGCCGGCTGCTCTACCTCTGAGCTACGGGCCCGCTAGTTCATGTTAGCGCGCTTTCAGGACACCGTCAACAGTTTTTCCTCCCTTGGACCGCGCACACCTACGCCGCTTGTCCCTCGTCTTTGGGTCTGGTAGACTTTGTAAAATCAAGAACGGAGGAGGTGATGTGGAGGTACGCGCATTTGATAAACGAAGGTAAGCGAAAACACGTCTAAAAGGAGGTTAGCAGTGAAAAAGGTTGGAATGTTGCTGGTTGTGGTAGGGGTGTTTGGTTTGTTTGCTTATGCTCAGGAACCTCAGTACGGCGGTACGCTGGTGATCGGCTCCTCGCAGACCTTTAAGGACATGGACCCCCGTATTTGCAACGATGTGTACTCAATGTACGTTATCAACGCTATCTTCGATGAACTGCTTTGCTTGGATCCGGACACACTGAAGCCTGCCCCTTATGTGGCCAAGTCCTGGGAGATCTCTGAGGACGGAGCGGAGATCACCTTCTACCTCCATGAGGGCATCAAGTTCCACAACGGCGAGCCCCTTACGGCGGAGGACGTGGCGTTTACGTTCAACTGGATCGCGGATCCCGCCAACGCTTCCCCAAACCAAACCGAGTTCGAGTGGTTGCAAGAGGTCGTGGTAATCGACGATTACACGGTGAAGTTCATCACCAAGCCCGATTGGGCCCCGTATGCGCCGGCGCTTTTGGGCGAAAACTACGCCATCGTGCCTAAAGACACGGTTTTGGAAATGGGCGATGACGAGTTCAACGTGAACCCGGTGGGGAGTGGTCCCTTCAAGTTTGTGGAGTGGAAGCGAGGCGATCACATCACCGTGGTCCGCAACGAGGATTACTGGCTCACCAAACCGTACCTAGAGAAGATCATTTTCCGCCCCATTCCTAACCTGGCCACCATGATGCTGGAACTGGAGACCGGCGGCATTGACATCGCAGACAATGTACCTGCACAAGATGCCAAGCGGTTCATGGACAACCCCGATCTCGGAGTGGTTGTTCAGCAGATCCCGAGCCTTTCCTACTTCTACCTCGGGTTCAACATGTCCAAGGCCCCGAGCAACGACATCAGGTTCCGCAAGGCTGTGTACATGTCCTTCGACGCCACCGCAGCGGTGGACGCCGTGTTCCAAAACCTCACCGGGTTGAGGGCCTATGGAGCGGTCCCACCGGCGTTGTGGGCGAACGACCGGGAGTACTTGAAGACCATCGCCATCCAGGAGGACGACGAGCAGGCCAAGGCCCTGTTCGAGGAGCTCAAGGCCGAAGGCGTGATCCCCGCGGGTTACAAGGCGGTCGTTTACTGTCCGCCTGATCCCAGGCGGATTCAGATCTCCACGGTAGTTGCCACCAGCCTCATCGAAAACGGCGTTGAGGCAGAGGTGCAACCCTTGGAGTGGGGGCCCTACCTAGACCTCCTGTACCGGAGCGAGGAGAAGCCCGAGGGCGAGTACGACATGTACGTCATCGGCTGGTCCGGAAGCCCCGATCCCAACGCCTTCCTCTACTATCTTTTCACCAGCGAGAACGCCACCGTGGGAAGCGCGAACAACTTCTCCTTCTACATGAACGAGCGAGTTGACACCCTGATCAAGTACGCAGGGACAACCCTGGATCCCGACATCCGCGAACCCGAGTACGTGGCCGCCCAACGCATCATCTTCAAGGACATCGTGCACATCCCACTCTATCACTATATCGAGACCCGGGGGGTCCGCGCCCGAGTACACGGGTACAAGGTGGATCCGACGGCATCCATGCCCATCGTCGACCCGTTCACCAACGTGTGGGTAGAGCAAGGGTAAGCTTGAGGTGGTGGGGGGAGGGGGAAGCTAGCTCCCCTCCTCCCGCTTTTCATTGGGGAATCGAACAGAAGTGAAGGCCGGCGATGATAGCGTATACGGTAAGGCGTTTCCTGCAGATGTTCATCGTCCTCTTCGGGCTATCTCTTCTGATATTCATCATGCTGAAGATGACCCCCGGCGACCCAGCGGTTATCATGGCTGGTTTGGGTGCCACCCCGGAAACCATTCAGGCGATCAGGGATAAGTTGGGCTTAGACCGGCCCTTACATGAACAATACTGGCGATTGATCTCGGGGTTGTTCAACGGCCAAATCCGTGCGGTTACGTACCATACCAGCGTCTGGGGGATAATCTTCGAACGGCTTCCAGCCACTGTGGAGCTCGGCATACTCGCTTTGATCATTGCTCTTTTGGTTTCAATACCTGCAGGACTTTTATCGGCTATCTACAGGAATTCACCACTTGATTATGGGGTCACCACTGTGGCTTTGCTTGGTATCTCCACACCGGTGTTTTGGACTGCCCTGATGCTGATGTTGATTCTGGGCGTGGTCCTCCGCATCCTCCCGATTTCCGGAAGGGGAGAGACCATAGGGATATGGTCCTTCGTCACCTGGGATGGGCTTAGGCATTTGATCATCCCTTCGCTTGCCCTTTCTTCCGTGCTCATGGCCATGAATGCCCGCTTGACACGGGCCAGTATGTTGGAGGTCATGCGTCAGGAATACATAAAAACCGCACGAGCAAAGGGCGTACGGGAGGCCATGGTCATCGTAAAACACGCTTTTCGCAATGCCATGGCCCCGGTTCTGACAAATGTGGGTCTGCAAATAAGCACCATTTTCGCAGGAGCCGTGTTGACCGAAACGACCACTGCGTGGCCCGGGATGGGGCGATTGATGATCGAGGCGATCAACCGACGTGACGAAGCGGTGGTGCTGGGCCTGGCGCTGTTCCTGGCCATAACTGCCCAGATCGGTTATCTGGTCGTGGACCTTGCATACGCGTGGATTGATCCTAGGATTAGTTATGATTAAGGAGACAGGATGAGGTACGCCCTTTCGCTTATCCTGCCTGGACTTGGACATCTGTACGCGGGGTTTTATACGCGGGCCATGCTCTTTCTTGCGTCACTAGTTATTCATGGGGGAATCCTGGGGTTAGCGGTGGCACGGGGCCAGCTAGTGTGGATGGCTCATGGAGTGCCGGCGCGAATTCTCAAGGGCTATTTGTTTTCAAGTCTCGTGCTGGTGGCCTTCCTGGGACTGACCTGGGTCCTCGCTCTATGGGACCTTTATCGTTTAGGGAAACGGCCTGAACAGATCGGACAGAGCTATTGGAGTCTGGTAGGACGGCGGTTCCGCAAGGATCCAAAGGGACTGGTTGGAGTGGGAATCATCTTTATGATCTTATATCTGGCCCTCTTTTCTCCCTTCTTTGCGCCCTTCGACCCCATCAAGATGGACCTGATCAACGTGCGGGCCCCGCCCTCCCCGAAACATCCCCTGGGAACCGATCATTTCGGGCGGGACATCCTATCTCGTGTAATTTACGGAAGCCGGACAGCCTTGGGGATCGGAGTGATGGCTACATTGCTCAACATGCTCCTGGGGGGTATCCTAGGTCTTCTAGGAGGGTTTTACCGAGGGCCTACTGATGCAGTCGTCATGCGATTTCTGGAGATTCTCAACTCCATTCCCTTTCTCCTGTTTGCACTCCTCGCCATGAGCATTTTCGGATCCAGCATTCCCATCTTGATCCTGGTTCTCGGGATCTTTGGGTTACAGCCGGCCCGCATCATTCGCAGCGAGGTGCTCTCCGTACGTGAGGAGGACTATATCCTCGCTGCCAAAGCTCTAGGTGTGAGTACCTGGCGGCTTATTTTCCGACACGTATTTCCCAATGCTATCGCTTCCCTACTTGTCACCACAACGATGTCCATTGGGGTGAACATCGTCACAGTCGCCGGGCTCAGCTTCTTGGGCTTTGGTGTCAAACCTCCCACTCCAGACTGGGGCAACATGCTTGGAGACGCTCAGGAGTTCTTCCGAACTGCCTGGTGGATGGCCGTATTTCCTGGGCTGTCCATTGTGGTTACGGTATTCGGATTCAATATTTTGGGAGATAGTCTACGGGATGTCATGGACCCCCGGCTTAAATAAGCATGTCCCGTCTCTGACCTGAACCAAAGAGAACGCAGAGTAAGCGGGGAAAGCGATTGGGTTGGGCGAAACTGGAGAGGAAATCGCCAGCGCCTTCGCTGGCCACTTATCCCCCGACTTCCTTGCCTGGTAGCGTCCACTCACAGATCCAAACGGAGATCTTGACGGAGCCTTGCCCGATCGCTAGACTATTTTGTGGTAGACAGAAGGGGGGTGATAGCTGGCGAAAAGGGTTTGGAACTTGGGAGACCGTTTTGAGTTCAAAAAGGAGGGGTATCGTCTATGTGGCGAAAAGCGTTTGTGGCAGTTGCGATCTTGGGACTGCTAGGGCTTCTGGCGTTCGGTCAGGAGATCAAGAATCCGGATACCATGATCTGGGTTACGCATGGGCCGGCGGAGACTTGTGACCCTCACTACTCCTATGACACGGCGAGCGGTGAGATCATCTTTAACGTCTACGAAAACCTGGTTCGTTGGCCGTACGGCATCGTGGACGCTGACGAAGTGGACCTTTCTTACTCCCTCGCCGCGGATGACCTTCTCCCGATGCTCGCCACCGAGTGGTCGGTGAGCGATGACGGCTGCACTTACACGTTTAAGATCCGCGAGGGCGTCAAGTTCCATGCCGGGGGGACCCTCACCCCGGAGGACGTGGAGTACTCCTTTGAGCGGGGCATGCTTCAGGACCGTGACGGTGGGCCGATCTGGATGCTACTTGAGCCGCTCACCGGCTTCTCCACGCTTCGCGATGTGGCCAAGGCTGCCTTGGGTGAGGAGAGGTATGAGGAGATCGGCGGCGACCTTCATAAGTTGACCCCTGACGAACAGGCTTACATTTATACCTTCTACATCGACCCGGCGGTTGAGGTTCAGGGGAACACAGTGGTCTTTAATCTCCCTAAGCCTTACCCGCCTTTCCTCACCATCCTGGCCCATGGTGCTTCTTGGTCCGCCATCTTGGACAAGGAATGGTGCATTGAGGAAGCCGGCTGTTGGGACGGCCAACCCAACACCTGGGCCAAGTGGTGGAACCCCGGTGGTGGTGAGGCGGCTGAGGAGTCCGAGCTCTACGACATCGCCAACGGAACCGGCCCATTCAAGCTCAGCCGATGGGACGTAGGTGTAGAGGTCGTATTTGAACGGTTTGACGACTATTGGGGAGAGCCGGCAAAGTTGAAGTATGCTATCATCAAGAAGACGGCGGAGTGGTCGGACCGTCTGCTCATGTTCCAGGCTGGCGATGCCGACATCTGCACGGTGCCCAGGCAAAATCAGTCGCAGGTAGAAGGGCTCCCCGGGATCGTGTGCATCCATCACTTGCCCACTCTTTCCATGAACCCAGCGGCGTTCTTCACCGCCCCGGTGGTGACGGAGGGCAACGACTTCATCGGGGAGGGGCCGTGGGACGGGCTTGGCATTCCGCCGGACTTCTTCGCTGATATCAACGTACGAAAGGCCTTCTGTCTGGCGTTTGACTACGACACGTACATCGAGGACGTGCTCCTTGGTGAGGGTTATAAGACCCACGGGCCGATCCCGCAGGCTTTCGAGTGGGCGTACAATCCCGACCCCGATCTCCTTTGGGAGTATGATCCTGAACAAGCCGAGGAGCTCATGCGCCAGGCCCGCGGCGGCGAGATCTGGGAGAAGGGGTTCAACCTGACCATCCTCTACAACGAGGGCAACGAGCCGCGCCGGGTAGCGGCCGAGATCCTGGAGGCCAACTTCGAGGCCATGAACCCCAAGTTCCAGATCGAAGTCCGCGCTGTCCCGTGGAACACCTACCTGAGCTACTTGGTCACTGCCAAGCTCCCGCTCTTCATCATCGGGTGGCTGGCGGACTTCCCTGATCCACACAACTTTGCAGTTCCGTTTGTCGCTTCCTACGGCACATTCTCCGGCTGGCAGGGCGACTACATGGTCGAGAACATCTTCAAGCCCTACTTCGACCCCCTTGTCGAGGCCGGCATGGCCACTACAGACCAAGCAGAGCGGGCTAAGGCCTACTACGAGATCTCGCGCCTTGCCCATGAGTACGCCATCGACATCTGGCTGCCTCAGGCTGAGGGGCTGCGGAACATCCGCGACTGGGTGCAGGGGTACCCGTTCAACCCCATCTTCCCAGGGCCGTACTTCTACCCGATGTACAAGGCCTATGAGTAGGGTTGAGACGGGTTGACCCAGTTGTTAGACTAGAGGCAGGGGCTGTAAGGCCCCTGCCTCTGTGCTCATGTGTAATGTAGAGGAGATCAGTTGATCGCTTACATTGTCAGGCGGCTGCTTCTGCTCCCCATAGTCCTATTTGGGCTTTTCATCATGGTTTTCGGCATGATGAGCCTGCTTAGTCCATATCAGCGTGCCTCCGTTTTCGTAAGTGATGTCACCCAGCTTAAGAACCAAAGCATGGAGGATCTGATCGAGCGCTTTGGACTTGACGATCCTCCCTGGGTTCAGTTCGCCCGCTGGTTTAACAACGTGCTTCATGGAGACCTTGGCTGGTCGGAATCAGCGAAACGCTCCGTGTTCGATGCCTTCAAACGCTTTCTTCCTCAATCGGTTGAGCTCGCCCTTTGGTCAGCCATCCCCATCGTCTTCGGGGGAATATGGCTGGGCCAGCTTTCGGCTGTCAAGC
>Ga0190361_1000828_pt1 | contig 12062 bp, 30 predicted proteins | sample 48721845_MG_FD_161273 | JGI IMG/M metagenome (GOLD analysis project Ga0190361, IMG submission 161273) | Hydrothermal vent microbial mat bacterial communities from Southern Trench, Guaymas Basin, Mexico - 4872-18-4-5_MG | ecosystem: Environmental > Aquatic > Marine > Hydrothermal vents >...
AAATTCAGAAATGAAAGCAAGTGAGATAAAACGTAAAGCTGAAATGATAAGAAATCGAGAGCGTAAAGCAGCACAGCGAAACGGATATTTAAGACTATCTCTAATCGAACAGGCTAAAATGTGGGAAGAAGTTGAAAGAGGAGGTAGATGGCAATGGATAACAGAAAGACCAGTAAAGGAATGAGTAACACTAATCGAATGAATCGTAATAAAAAAACTGTGACAATAGGATCTCTATTGGAGGAAGGTGGAAATCAAGAGTCCACCAAGGGCAAGGGAAGTATGGTGAAAGCCTCCTCACCTGAACTTCCCGTTCAAGAGAACGGGTGTAGAAGAACTTGCCCTGGGTTGGGTAGTTCCGCCCTGAAGAAAAGAAGGAGAAGACAGAGAAAGCGGGGAAGCTTTAGTGAATTGATTAGTCTTATACAAATGGGGGTAATTAAACCCCCTTATATTTTTTCAAAGTATAGTGCATGGCAAAGAGGATATGGATTTCAACCACTGAATGAAAAGAGAGCCAATACAGAAGCACACCATATTGATGATGTACATGTAGTATTCATCGATAGAGATATACACAGGAAATTTACAACATGCGACAAGAATGAACATCGAGAGTTAATAGAGAAATATATTTCAAATTGCATTCAAATATGATTTTTTTATATTTTTATATGTCCATAAAGGCGTTAAGAAAAGTATCTGGGATGGGTCGTCCAACGGTAGGATCCGGACATTGTTCGTGTTCTTTTTTATTAAAGAGATAGGGTGAAAACCTTCTGGTAGGAGGATGGAAAGTCCGATCATCAAATTCTGTCCGGGAATGCAGGTTCGACTCCTGCCCCATCCATCCTTATAGGAGGTATAAAAAAATATGAAAGAAGGAAAATTAATAAAAGAATTAAAGGAACTTGAACATCGCATAAAGGAGGAACTCGGTGAGCGTCGTCGGTTACAAGAAAATACAGAATTGGATTTATTAAAGTTTTATCATGAAGGATATTTAGAAGGACAAAGAGTTATATTTGATCGCATTTTAGACATCATTACTGCATATCATGAAGACAGATTGGATGATAGAAATGGAGAATAGAGGTGATAGGAAATGTGGTATGAAGATATGAAAAATGGAAAGAGAAGAGAAGCATCTAATGAACGAAAAGTGAATGGAATTAGTATTGGACGGAGGAGACGGAATTTGGTGCAGTATCGTTTGGGAAAGTTAGAGTTGAGGCACTACTTGAAAGCAGGCGTGTTTGTATTGAATAGAAGAGGCAATTATGAGAGGGTAGATCAGAGAATGCTTCGGAACTGGATTAGGACAGGGAGGGTAGTGGCTGACGGTGATATTCGGGATGTAATGGCAGATTTAGTAATGTGTGGCGAGAAAATTACTCTCTGAGATGCTCAAACTTAATATAGACAGGATGTTGGATATAACAGAGCGAGTAATAAAAGAAGAAGGAGCATTAGGCAAACTATTTCGGGAGGTATATGAATACAAGGGATATATAATTAAAATTGAAGTGGATGTGAGAAAAAAAAAAGAGGGACAAAAAGAGAATAACTGAATGCAGTATGCTTGATTCTAAAATGGATATAGAGGAGTCTTATAAAAAAGAGCGAATCGAAACTGATAATGAAAGAATAGACATAGTAGTAAAAGATGATGATGTATTAATTGAAGTGGAACGTGGTACAGTATTCACTGGTAATAGTTGGATAAGACTGGATTGGGAAACGTGGAATAAAGTCAATATAATTGTCAGAAGATTAAAATCAAATACGAATATGAAAATAATAAAAGAAAAGAAAATTAGTGGATTTCTTAAATCCGAAGAGGAAATAATAGTACGAATACTTGATGGTCTAATAGAAATTGAAGATGTAGGTATCAGGAAGAGTGGAAAAACAATTAGACTCGGCAACATTTATCTATATAGAGAGGAGTGGGAAGAAGTGAAGAAGTGTATTGATGAATTAATTAAAGAAGTGGAATGAAGAGGAGAAAAAGCACAAACAGAAGATGGAAGAAATAGAGTTGGTAGAGAATGGAGTAAGAATCGAACAGGAAATATATAGAGTCGGAGAAACTATAAAAGCAATAGACAAGAGCGGGAAAGTTTGTCGCAAAGGTAAGATTGAATTCAAGAAATATTTGGATGGAGAGGGATGTTTTGATACTTTCCATCTCGGTTTCTTGGTTGTAGGAACTGAAGAATATACACTGATTGATTTCTTAGAAGATGCAAAATTGAACAATTGGAAAGTCGTAAAAGAAGATATCTAAATTTAAAAATATACTATTTTATCATTAAAAACACTGGTTAAGAAAATTAATATGCCTACATGTTATACATTAGATTTATATGATGGTAAAGATTTAACATTTGAAGAATTTGTATTGAGGTGTGCAAGAGCTTTTGGTGCTTTGATTAGTATGCGAGACGAGTCGATAGATACTCCCATTCCAGAACGATTTGAACCATCGGATTATCATCTCAAGGAACTGGAAAAAGCAAAAAAGCGATTGAAAGAAATTAAAAAATGGAATGAAGAAAAGGCAGAGCAAGAGGCAGAACGAGCTTATCAAGAAGTCCTAAAAAGGCGAGAAGAATTTATTGAGAAGAATAAACTAATTCGTAAGCGATATGAAGATATGCTTTCTAAAGTACAGAAATGGAAGCCACCAACTATCGAACATGAGAGTCTTAAACAGTTTATGATTCAGCAGTTAGTAGAAAGTATTGAATTTGATTGTTTTGTTCCAGAAATGCCTCAGCGCCTCTCAGGTAAAGAGTATAAAGAGCAGCAAATTAAAAAAGCTTTGAATGATATAGATTATCATGAAAAAGAATATGCTGAAGAAGTAAATCGGGTACACGAAAGGAATAAATGGCTACTCTCGCTACGAGAATCACTAAAAAATCAATAAACGATGATATGCGAAACTTCCTGTCATTTTCAAAATATCGTTATCGTTACTTTGGAAACCCTAATCAGTTTAAAGTCAGAAACAAAGATGAACTAATCGAGGCTATTGAAAATAATAATGGTTATCGGGATTGTTTTTTGAGTATTGCTGAATTCGATGATGCAGGTAATATACTTCCTATTTGGTTCTTTATTGACTTGGACGGTGAAGATAAATTAGTTAATGAAGATGCAGCCAAAGTTCTAAATTTCTTAGAAGAAGAAAAACTAAACTATACATGTGATATATCAGGATTCAAGGGCATTCATATCTTGATAGAATTGGATCCATTTATTTCTGTTAGCAATCGTGCGTTTAGAAAGTTTGGTAGATATTTACAATCAGAATTAAAACTTAAAACTATTGATACTCATTGTTTTGATATACGAAGATTGAAACGAATACCAGGAACAGTAAATCCTAAAAGTGGCAAATTATGTTTAACGTTTCTAAAACAAGAAGGTAAACTTCTTAATATTTATGATTATCTTTCTTCAGATAAAGAGGATGTAGAGGATTGTATTATCAATAATCTATCTAAAGATGTAGTAAGATTTCCTTTTAATATTTCATCATTCAATCCACCATGTATATTTAAAAGAGTAAAACAAGCAGAAGTTGATCATAAGATACGATGGATGTATGTCAAAATCCTTCAAGAACGAGGGTTGAATTTTAACGAAATTTATAATGCGTGCAAATCTTGTGGATGGTCTGATTTCGATAGTCATATAACAGCTTACCAAATCAAATATACTATGGAACGAAACTATTTGATTAGATGTAAAGAAGATATTTGTTTACCATCATGTCCTTTAAGAAAAAAGAAAATACTAAATTTGGAAGATTTAATATGATTGTAAAAGAAATGTATTGTAATTACTGTAAACAAGAGACCTTTCATGAATGTCAGTCTAACGAATTATGGCGATGCATTCATTGTCAGAATACTCGATTTGAGATAGTCAATATACCGCGAAACGAAATAGATTGGGAAAAACCAGTCAGGTATTTATGGCACTCAGGAGATATTGCTTATGTAACTTCAGCATTAGCTCCTGATGTTTTAAGGTTAGATGAAATGAGAGAACTATTAGAAGGTAAAAGAATAAGAATACCTTTATTTAAAATAAAAGATAAATTTTTACCTAAATATTATTGAAGGAGGGATGAATTAAAAATGGCAAGAAAATGGGATAGAGGGGTATTTGAAGAGGCAAGAAGAGAAGTAGAAGAGCGTGAGAAAAGAATAGGATTTATATTTCCACCTAAAAACAGAGGAGAAGAGATACACATAGAGATTCTTGATGACACTTTTACGCAGGTATATGAGGGAGAAACAGGATTGGATGATAGGACGGTAGATTGGACACAACCACAAATACTGGTACGTGACTTAAAGGATGATAGAAAGAAAGCATTCAAGCTTAATTCAGGATTGGCAACGCAGATGTGGAAAGTTGTAGAAAATGCTGGTGGCAACCCCCTTGATATGAGGGGGAGTGTGTTTACGATTACAAGCATGGGGAATTACAATTATGAGGTTGTATATAGAAAGCCTGCAAAAGAACCAGAAATAGTAGATGAAAGTAAGATTGAAGATATAGTAAAGAAAGTAATATCCAGTGGAAATATTCCAAAAGAAAATATATCTTTGTGGGTCAAAGAATATCTCAAAGTAGAAGGTTTGGAGGTTCCTGAAGCGGTTATAGAATCAGTTGTTAATCGAGTAGTAGGATAATGGAATCAGAAGTTGTATGTGAAAATTGTGGAAAGAAGTTAAGTGAAAAGGTTATAAAGTATCTTGAAGAGAATCCTAAAGCTTTCGGTGGTAAAAAACTATGTTATAAGTGTCAAACAGAATTTACAAAGAAACGCTCAAAAGAAAGGAAACTAACAAAGAGATTTGGTGAGAGTCTTACAGAAGGTAAGAAAGAACTTAAGAGTTTGAAATTAATGCGCGAATTGTTCGGTGATGGAGATGTGGTGCAAATATTTGGAGATACAAGAGCAGGAAAATCAAAACTCGCAACACAGTTAGCAAAAGAGGCGATGATGGAAGGAGATACTCCTTTATATATTGATACTGAGCGCAACATTTCAGCAAAAGATAGACTGATGCTTGGTGATAATTATATTGTGTGCTTGGATACTCTCGCACTTAAAGAACTCGTTGATAATCTCGATGACAATATAGACATCGTAATCTTGGATTCTATTGGTATGCCTATTCTAATTACATTTGCAGAGATGTCAATGAAAGAGCGAGGTGAAGCCCTATTAATGATGGCAGATATATTTGGAACACTCAAAAAGTGGTGTTTCAGAACCGGTGGCTTTGCTATTGTGACAAATCAAATGGCATCAGAGATGAATACATCTACACCATTCAAGAAAAAAAGTGATATTACTCCTTTCGGAGGTAAGAGTAAATATATTGCAAAAACGATTCTTTTCATGGAAGCTAAAGAGCGGACACCTACAATGACTCATTCAATACTAAGTGCATGGGGCTGTCGTGATTTAGCAAAGGATACGGTAGTAGCTGATGTATATATTACGAATGAAGGAACAAGGATAGAGTGGAATAAAACATTATTGAAAGAGTGATTGATAGATGTAGGAAACTGTACCAGACGCTCATATTTAATGTTCATGCGAATTTCTTTGTTTGTTAGACATCTTACTATACCTACGTAAAACGTTGTGTTAAACTGCATTATTTTGCATGTGGTGAAGGATAAGATATGAATGAACAAGAGAATGTATCTGCAGCTCAGGAAAGAGAATCAGAAGAATTGTGTATTCAAGTGAATGTTAATTTCAATGGCAATAATGATTACATCGAAATTCCAGCTGATAGAGAGTGGCATTTGACCGGTTATTGCAATGGAGATATAGTATTTGATAGCATTGAAGTTCATAATAGAGCTCTTAGTGAGGATGAAATTAATGATGCTTTTTTCAGTATTTGGAAATTATGCAGATAGAGTTTTATCGAAAGAAGAAATAGAAAATATCTATAAACTTCTTAGTAATCATTCAGGAATAAAAAGTTGGCAAATTAAAAATAATATTTTATATTTAGAAATTGAAGAAGAAACATGAAGAACTCGTAACGATAGAATTAAGCAGTTTTAAAATATTAAAGAATATAAAGTAAATGAAAATGACTTGTCTAATAGACGGTCATGAAATAGAGATAGTAACAATCGAAGATATTCTTCAGAAGATAAGTAGGTCTACTGCAAATCTCACTGATGAACAAAAAATAATTATGAAAGTTAATTTATTACAATATGAATATGAAAAACTTACAGATATTCTCAATTGTCTTCCAAAAATAGAAAGGAGATTGTATAAACTCCGTGACGATGTATCAAGAGAATTAAAGGTGGCTGAAAGCAATATGAAAAAACAATAAAGATAAAAGAATGAAAATAGAAGTTATAACTCCATTAGATTTAGAGGATTTCGTAAAGCGAATAGAGAGTTTAGAAGAAGATAGCAAACTTCATGATGGACTGCTTCATGATGTCTTTGAAAATATTGATCAGTTAAAGAAGCGCTTAAATGAATTAGAGAAACAAATAAAACATTTAGAAAGTGATAGAGAACCTTATTTAAAGAACAATGTATTGGAGTAAAGAAGAAGAAGAAATTTTAAAATCTTTATGGAAGAAACCTGATATGACTGCGAAAATCATTAAGGAACAGCATTTACCTCATCGTACTATCAATGCCATACAGAAGAAAGCAAGTTCACTTGGATTAACTAAAGAAAAAATAAAAATAGACTATGAAAAAGTAAATGAGATTATTTTATGAGGAATATTCTTTTATTAGGGGATTTGCATTGTGGTAGTACAGAAGGATTATGGCATCCAGATTTTATTACAAGAGAAGGTCAAAAGATAAAATTATCTCCGTTACAGGAAGAATTATATGACAAATGGCTTCTTTTACAAGAAAAATTACCAGATTATGAAGCAGTATTTTTGTTAGGTGATATTACTCACGGGTTAGGATCAAAAGATTTTGGTAAGGATGTAATTGACTGTGATCTACACGATCAATTGCAATGTGCGATTAAACTACTAAAACCAGTAACTAAAGGAAAAAAGGTAGTAGTAATTACAGGTAGTCGCTATCACTCTTCTATTGATTATGATATAGATAGAGGATTGGCAGAAGTTCTACACGCCAAATTTGGTGGTGCTATTAGTAATATACGATTGAAAGGAACAGATGTAGTAATTAATATTGCACACGGTATAGGCTCAAGACCTATCTATACAGGTACTCGCATGAATCAAGATGTGTTCAATGCTATTCTAACTGAGCATCTATTGAAAATGCCTGAAGTTTCTGTGATTATACGTGCACATTTTCATATCTTCAGTTATTTCGCAATCTACGATAAACACTATATCTATATCCCAGGGTGGAACACAATCAGAAAAGGCAGATTTGTTACTCGATGGTATTTCAGACAACCAGATATAGGTGCCGTCCTCCTGAGTATAGATAATGATAATAATGTATATGTAAAACCCTATCTTTTCAAGTTAAAAAGTGAACGTAAAAATATTTATGTATTATAAGAAAAATGGAAGATAAAGATACTCAGGTTTTGGTATTTCATAGAGATAAAGATGATAAAAATTGGATTTCAAGACTTGCTAATGGAAAGATAGCTATATTGCACCGAGCTGACCCCACTACTCCTCAACCTAACGTTCCCTATCTTTGTAAGGTGGATGAAAAGGAAAAGTATGCGATTGCCTGGATTCAAAGTTTACATGCATATCCACGTGCAATTATTACTCCACCACCAAGAAGGTTTGTATATATAGGAGCGCCTGGCGATAAACCTGCAATTCATACCGATATACTTAGCATTTTTGACGCTCATAATTTGGAATATCTGTATGTCAAATACCCACAAGAAAATCGAGAGGAAATTAAAGTTCCTTCAACTGAAAACTACCGAGATGTGAATATAGATATAAGAATTAAAATAGGTAGTGAAAGTACAATCAAATATTCATGTACAATAAAAAGACCTCGTAATATGGATGCTAAAACAATATTGGATGAAATTAAAAGCAAGATTGAGTAGGCTAATGGGATTTGGAGATAATAAGAAAGATGAGATAATGAAAGAAATCTTAAAACTTATTCATGAGCGTAAAGAACTACGTCAAAATTTAGAAGAATTGCAATTACAAATGAAAGATGTAAAGGATGAAGCAGAAGAGATTTATAATGAAATTAAAGAGATGGAAAGTGCAATGGATTTAAATGACAAGAAAATTCTTAAACTTACAGAAACTCTCGAAGATGAATCAGACATTAACACCCTTTACCGATGATAGACGAAATTGAAAATCGATTAGACGATGCGTTTGATAAACTAAAAGAAATAAAGAATAAAATAGAAAAAATCAAGGAGGAAATGAATGACTCAGGAATTCCAAATAACAGGAACAAGATCACTAAATGAAGATATTTATATAAGAATTTCACCGATGCTTTTCAGTTATCAGCATAATTCAGTATTCATGAGAGAAGCACAATTGCTTGCTAACATCCTGCGCAAATACTTACCAGCTCGTACTTATAATTATTTAAAAGAGATTATAGTTAAGGAATGACTTGGAAACATTTCCCATTTAGATACCTGGGTAAAATTATTACTATTCTTGGAATAGTTTTAATGCTAAAATACTGGGATACAGAATTTCCGCTGTTTCTCGCTTGGATATTTGTGATATTTGGAGTGGGTTTGGTAGAGATCAAAGAACTTTGGTATGAATAATGTCATGGTTGAACTTAAATGTAAATCACAAATGTCCATACTGTAATGTTGAAAACCACCTATTGAAGTGTTATATTGTCTCTGGTGAGAGTAGTTTCATAGATGTTGGAGATTATATACCAAATAATTTAGATACGGATATTGGTTTTATCACTGCTGAGGGATATTGTAATCATTGTAGCAAAAGTTATGTTTGTAAAGTAGGAGTTATGAAATCAAGAGTAACCGATATCGTTATAATGGAGAAAGGAAATGAAGGCAGAATTAAAATTTAATGGTAAATATGATGATGAAGTGAGAGTTTCAGTTTCTGATTCAGAAATAGAAATAAAAATAACAGGTAGCATGGATAGTTCAGATGACTTTGAAGAATCCGTTACGTTATATTCAGATGAGTGGGATAAAATAGTGAAATTTGTAGAAGTAGTGAGGCAAAACGGAAATGCTGAAATTCATGATTTATAAAAATGAAAATGACTATGTATTGATTATAGAATATGAAGATAGAGCTGAAAGACTATTAGCTTCGAGTATGAAAGACTTGATTCAAGTGATGGCCGACACTTTACTGTATAATTTTGAGGGTAAGAGTAAATATTTTGAGCAGTCTCATCAAGCGAAAATAGAAATAATATAGATATATGAAATTAGGATTTTCAGACTCTAAAATAAAATGACTAAATATGATTATCCTCTATGCAATTTATGCGGTAGGACTGCTCATTGTTTAGTGTTGTTTCATGATAATAAAAACAATAAAACCTATGCAACAACTCGTTGTCCTGAATGTGTAGATAAACCAGAACCGCAATTGAATAATAAATATCCCTATAATGACATACCACTATGGTACGGTTCCTATGCTTTTCCTGAAATTAGGGTAGATAGTTTGGATTCTCCATTTATGCTAACTCGCGCAGAAGTTCGATCACGTCTCGCTCCGAACGTAATTATCTTACACAATCCATTTGAAGAACAAGATCATTTAAAGGAAAGAGAAAGAGAAGTAAAACCCATTAGTGATGACAATAAAGTTATATATATAGATTCACGTGAACAAAATAAAGATGTACAACACCTATTCGATTGGCAATCTGATTTTCCAGTAAAAATTAAAAAAATAGAATTAGGTGATATAGTTTTTGATGGCTGTCTAATAGAACGAAAGACTTTTAATGATTTTGCTCAGAGTATCAGAAAAGAAGATTTTTGGAGTAAACTATATCAAGCGAAAGAAGCCTATCCTAATGGAGTTTTTGTGTGGATTGATACTAATGAATATGAGAAACTAAAAGAACTTAAGTATAGTCGTAATCCAAAACTATTGATGAATTCAATAGTAGGAGCAAAAGCAGCATTAGATGCAAATGGAATAATATGGAGAGAATTTGATAAAGCAGAGGCATCTGAATATTTTTATACTTATTTCAAACGATTAACAGACACTCATAACTATACTCCTAAGCCTGTAGTAAAAAAGAAAAATAAATCATGGACTGAGCTTAGAGTGCAAACACTCATGAGTGTGCCTGGGATTGGATATAATACGGCTGTTAAATTACTTTCGTCACATAAAACAATTGAAAACATAATAGAGTTATCAAAAAATTCTAAATCTAAAATTATGGAGAATATCAAGAAGATTTTTGTAGGAGATGAATAGAGAAATAATTGATTGGGAACGAAAAGGGAATTCAGTTAAGTTTTATCTCGGTAAAAATGGAGAACAGTGGGGCGATGATTGGGATGATGTCCCTTATGAACACAATGCTGGTCGAGTCTATAGTGAATACATTGAAGGATATATTGTAATGTCATTTCCGTTTGAACATAATATCTATGAACCTCGAAAATTTTATTCTAAGCGAGATTTAATTAAAAGAATAGTTCCTTGTATGATTGTAACTCCAAAATCGTTTAATAGTTTTCAAGAAGCACTGAGGGATCCAGAAGCTGATAAATATTATTTTGGAGACTTGATATAAGAGTAGGAAATGAAGAAGAATTCTATTGCTTGAATGAAAGAAATAAAGCTTTTAGAAGATGTAGAACTGAAAAGATTGGGATTGAAAGAAGGTCATCATTATAGAATAGGGAGTGAAATTTATCCTTCAAGCACTACTATTCTCTCAGTATTAAGGAAGCCTGCTATTGAAATATGGGCAGTAAAAACAACTGTCGAATATCTCGGTAGGCGTTTGGATGATGTTATAAATGGAAAGATAGAACTGAATGCAAAAAATGCATATAAAATTCTAACTGAAGCAAGACAAGAACATGAAAAGATAAAAGAAAAGGCGGCGTCCTTAGGTTCTGATGTTCATAAAATTATCGAATTAATATTTAAATCAGAAATGAGCATTCCGGATTCACTCAGTGCTATCGATAGCGAATCCTATTCATCTATAACAGCGTTTCTTGATTGGAAATCTTCATATGATATTAAAGCATTAGGGAATGAAGAAATTGTTTATCACGAAAAACTCAAATATGCAGGAACGTTAGATTTTAGATGCAAGTTTAATGGAGAAAAATATGTTGTGGATTTCAAAACATCAAAACGTATCTATCCAGAAATGCTCCTTCAATTGGCTTCATATAAACACGCCTATGAACACATGCATCCAGAAGATACCGGTTATAAAGTCGGGATATTGCGATTAGATAAAAACAATAAAGGTTTTGAATGGAAGACTTGGGATGAAAACACAGTATCAATAGCATGGAATGCTTTTAAATATCTTGTTAAATATTATCATGAGGTGAAAATGTTAGATGGGAGTATATAAAAAGGCTCTTGTAAAATATATTAATCACATTGAAGAAGAAGAGGGAAGATATCTATTTTGGAAATTTTTTGACAGGTTATTGGATAGAAACAATAAAGAAGAGTGTGCTACATTAGTAGGTTATCTTGCTGAAGTAGTAGAAGATGAAAATTAAAGATGTTGTTGGAAAAATTAATTTTGTAAAACGATATGATTATCAAAATAGTTTCTTGGATCTGATAGCTAAGTTAATTCGTTCTGTTCGACTACTGGAAGAGATAAATAAGTCAGATATACAAAAACTGAGTGTGCAAGCAAAAGAAACAGAAGAAAAAGCAGACTTGATTGTTCATGGAATTTATGAGTTATTGCTGTGTGATCATACGCGAGTAACAGAAGAAGTTTCAGATATTCGATACTTTGTGAAAAGAATTGATGACATAATAGATGATATAGAAGAAGTAATTTGGCGATTGATGGCTTGGTCTCAGCTGGGTTA
>Ga0190361_1000831_pt1 | contig 12047 bp, 21 predicted proteins | sample 48721845_MG_FD_161273 | JGI IMG/M metagenome (GOLD analysis project Ga0190361, IMG submission 161273) | Hydrothermal vent microbial mat bacterial communities from Southern Trench, Guaymas Basin, Mexico - 4872-18-4-5_MG | ecosystem: Environmental > Aquatic > Marine > Hydrothermal vents >...
TTGCTGCTTTTAGTAACTCCTCTTCAATGTAAACCGTTGTTATTTTCTTCCCGCTCCTGGCCATTGCTTGCTCACCTGCCTTACTTCTTCCTCTTCACTATGAAACCCTTCCACTTCTTGCTGTATGAACCACCTAGAGCCTTCTTTACTTCATTTGCTATTTTCTTGAACTCGTTATTACTCACGTAATCTATCGTTACTAAGAAGTCCCCACTCTTGAATTCCTTGACCTCTGCGAGATTGGCCCAAAGCGTTGGACATTGGTCTTTCATGTATCTTATCAAGGCGTCCTTATCTCCCCTAAACCCTGTTTCTTCTTTTTCTTCCTTCTCTTCTTGCTTTATCGCCTGCTTGTTCGCTATCAATAAGTTGTAGTTGCCCAAGTGGTCGTTTAACTGCTTAAACTCGACTATCAACTGCGCTAAAAAATAATTAAGCTGCTTAAGTTCTGTTTCAATACCCTTAATTTCCTCACTCATCATAACACCTCCGGAGTATATCTTAAATTTCCGTCCCTATCTCTTAGGCCCCATCCATACACTCGCCTTACTGCCGTATATTTCTCTGTCGTCCTTAGTGGGATCGCTTTAATAAAAAACTGAGTTCCTACCTTCTTGACTTCCACAACTAAAACCCATTCTTCTGAGTTTTCCATATACGGGCCTTCATATTCTACGTTCACATTTGTGAACTTCTCCCTAATTCCTTGCAGCTTTCGCACTCGTTGAAGAGTGTTAAAGAGAGGGGCCACGTCTTCAAGTTTTGCTCGTCTGGGGGTTGGAGCCTTGAAATCCATCCACTTGCTGAGGCCCTTGTTCATTTCTTCCCTTCCCCCTTACCTTTTTTCTTTTTCTCTCTCTCGTATTCTGCCACTGCTTCTATTATCCTTTCTTGCGTGTAGTCTGATACTGGTTCAAAGTTTGGTATCAAGTAGTAAAGTGCTGAACCCTCTTCGTGGCTTACTAATGCTTTTTTACGTGGCCCATTCCTTAGCTCCCAAATTTCGTGTTTTCTGCCCTCTTCATCCTCCTCAATCCTTTTTCCAATGACTTTCCAAGTCATTTCTTATCCCACCTTCTAGTCATAACCTAAGCTCCAGGACCTCGTACTCTTTTCTTAACTCATCCATTATGTCTTTGACCTTGTTGGCTAAGTTTCTTGTATATACGGCCCAAAGATGGCCCGTGATCATCGAAACTCTTAGCACTCCTGCACCTTCCTTATTGTAAAAGTGTATGGCAACCTCTAACCACGTTTTTGTGTGGCCTTGTGGGAATATTATCCCCGTGTCAAAGCCCTCTTTGTTAAATAGCTCCTCAATCTTTATTATTTCATCTGCTTTGCTCATTTCTTTCCCCCCTTCTGAGGTTTTTACCAATTTTTATACTCCTCAAAATATTCCTTAAAGACTTTCTCGAGCTTTTTCTTGTTAAATACGTCAGCATACCTGTAGAGGCGCGCCAACGTCATGACGAAACTGCCACCGTATCGCTCCATATTTCTCAATGTTTCCTCATCAATCATTTTTACCACCTGTTTTTTTCTCCTCAAAAAATTAAGAAAAAATCAAGAATTCTTATCCCCGCTGACTTGTATGCTGACTTTCGCCATCGCGTGGGCGTGTCCTGCCCAGTATTTTTTCTTCATTCCTTCCCTCTCCTTTTACTTTTTTCTTTCACTTCCAGGATCCTCTGGTTTGGCTCCACGATCTTTAGTATCTCACTTTTGAGCTTCTCAAGTTTTTCTTGTGGTAAACTCTTCTTGGTTATCTCATAGGTTTTCGTTTGCTTCTGCTTGTTCACCTTCTCAACAATTTTTACACTAATTTTCTCAATCACGTTTATCCCCCCTTGACTTTGTAAACAGGTCTTGGCCACTCCACACTTTTATTTCTCCATCCTCAATAATGAAGTAGCCTTCTGACGTTAATATCGTCAATAGGGCCCCCACATTGTCCAGGTCTTTCAGTGTTACGTCTATGGGTATCACTTCAAACTCGCTTGGGCAAATGCTCACCTTGTAGCGCCCTGACTCTTCAAAGCGAATTATAGATATTCTGGCTATCCTCTCCGTGTTCACTATATCGTATTGCCTTTGTCTTGTTCTGCATATTAGCCAAGCCATTTAGGCCGCCCCCCACTCCCAAGTTGTCCACTCTTCTAAGAACTCGTAACCTTCGTTCACGTATGCTTTTATTTCTTCCCTTGCATTTCTGAGGGCCACTTCCTTGTTTGCATGCTTCACTTCCACTTGGAACTTTTCCCTTTCGTCGGGATCCCAAAACTCCAAAACCACCACGTGTATTTTTTTCCGCTCCTTCATTTTTCCACCACCTAATTTTTCTGGGGTCATCGGGCCTACAGGCCCTCAATTCTTCTAAAGTCTTATTGGAACAAAAAAATAAAAAGAGCCTCTCTAATAAACCTCGATTGGGACGTCAAACCTTAATCCACCTTCCCCATCTACGAACTTTTTTGCTAACTCCATCTCCCTCTTTAAGAGTTCATCAATATTGTCATAGCCGCCTGGTGTGTAGAAACTCAAAGCTACATTTGCTGATCCTGCTTTTTTACCAAGCCAAGCAGGGATTACGATCCCTTTTTTGCCCCAATAAAGAATCTGAGATTTGGGGATCCAAAACCTCCACTCATCTTCATTTCTTTTTATGCCCTTTCTGTAGTGTTCCTCCCTCACTTTAATTTGTATTGCTTTCTCTGTTTCTCTTGCGATGCTTACTTCATAGTCGAAATGCACTCTCTCGTTGCCAACTCTGTACTTCCCAAAAATTATAATTTCTTTATCCCCCATCTTCACGACCTCCATCAAGTCCTTCATTATATAATGACGTGGAGGTTTTATATAAAGTTTTTGTCTTTGAAGCTGAACGGGTGTTCAGAAGTAGGGCCCAAACTTGGGGTGGTTCCACCAGAGATCTATGGCCCTAACCAGTGAAAAAAATGAACAATGTTCAACACTTTCCAGGAGTAAAAAAGAAAGGGGCCCTAAAGCGTCCACTTGTTAAGAACCCCACTGATGCTTTCGATTATCACCGTCCTAACCGTCTTCTCAGTCCTATTTATGAAGTCAAGCCTTGTAGCTATGTCTCCACTTGCGATATCGCTTAAATTAGTGTATTCCTTGATTAACTCCCCATTCTCATCCAAAATCATGACGTTCTGCATTCCGCTGTGCTCCACTATAACGTGTTCTACCGTTATTGTTACTGGCTCACCTGGTTCTGCCTCTTCTTCCGCTCTAAACTCGATTGAAGGCTCCTGCTCGGCATACTTGCGGACACGAACCCAATCGAATTCTCCTGTTCCATAACTTCCATCTGCAAAGTAATCACCTAGTCGGATTTTATACTGCACTGTAAGATTCATAGATGTGAGATAATATACTGTTCCTGAATCGTCACGAGAAAAAATTGTTTCTGCAGTTGTCGCTGTTATTCCATACACTACAAAGTTTGGGCTGACTTGCCAAGCACTGCCTTGACCATATGCCGTTCCGTCTTTCAATAGAACAATAGCATTATACCCTGCCGTGGCGCCCTCGTTCCACACAAGCACTCTATTATTGTCACCGCAGAACAAGACAATTGCACTCTCAAATTTTGTTGTAGTCGTGTCTGCTAACTTTGCCTTTACCTCGACAATCTTATCTGTCATATCAAAACTTTGAGTGCTCTCAACGTAGCTTGCTACATCGTTTTCTGATGTTACTGTCAGTACTGAGTTACTAACTATTTTTGTACCTGTACCTCCTTCTGTCCACTTGTTCGTGTCTAAGCTCGCTCCCTCAAAGTCATCAAAGAATTCAAAAACTGCTTCCCCGTCGCTCTCGCTCACTGCCTCGCTGTTGCCATAATACATTTTTATCTTCGCCGTGCTGCTTGCTGGAATAAGACCCACTTTAACCCAAATTATAGCTTGCTTACCTGTTTCATCCCAGCTTTCGATATAATAACTTAACTCGTTACCATTCTCGTCGTAAAACCTCAAATCTGCACCCATGCGGGCCCAATCAAAATGAGCTCCCACCTTTGAGGCGTCTAATTCTAGCTTGACTTGATAGTCTGTGAGATCGCTTGCCGTGTTGTTCGTTAGCGTTATTTCTTGCCGATAATTCCACCCTTCCGCGTCCCAGTCTGCTGGTGCTTCTCCACCTACCACTTGCTCGCCCAACACTATTTTAGTAACCTTACCTCGATCAAGGGCTGTTTTTATAGCATACTGCTGTGGCGTTAAGCCTATCCCTCGCTCATTTAGAAATAGTTTAAGCCCTTCCTTCTCAAAATAGCTTAATGACTTATACCATGAGATCCCAATTTTAAAACGTCTTTGTTGCTCGAGCTGGGCGGGGGCCCTATTTGCCTTTTTGTCTTCTTTGATTCGCCTAATCTGTTTTCCATAACGCTTTTGATAAACCGCGTGCTTCTGCTTGCCTCGATACTCATCACCAAAAACATTTTTTATTTTGACCATTTTAATAACCCCCATTTAGCCACTCCTTAAAAATCCTTAATGACTGCTGCATACTCTTTCTTAAGTGCTTACTTTTATTCGCATATCTCTGCCAAATCATGTTCTCATCCACATTACTTAAGTCGCCAAACTCCCTAAGCAACCGCTTTAAAGCGCGCACTCTCGTTCTGATTGTTGAATCCTTATAACCAAGCATTTTCTGATGCTCCGCAAACTTGTCGATCATAAACTCCCAAAACTCCTGCTTGTTCATTTTGCCATCAACTCCTTATACACTTTTTTAAACTTCTCAAAAGCTTCCGTTTCTCCATCCACAATAACCCACCATTTACCGTCCTTATCTTTTTGAAAGATCCATCCCTTCAACCACTCGAACTTTTCAAGTTCGCCAATGTCCCTAAAGAGGATTTCATCCTTCACTTTTCTTAGCACTGAATAATAACCCTTCTTGATTTTTGAGATGCTTAAAATGAAGGCCCTGACGGTAAACTTATCCCACTTTTCAGTTTTTCCATGCTGCAGCTTATAGTCAAAGTACATTGCATAAGCTAACGCTTCACTCGTCCTAACGTCGATCTCCTCAATCAATTCTAAAATGTCCATCCTACCCAAGACTACCACCATTACAAAACTTGACTTTAAAATATAAATCACTTTCGTGGAGTTGATCCGAGGTTGATTTGGAGTTGATCCAAAGCAAGGCCCAAGGGGGAATAAAGGCCCACCCTCACATTTCCTACCAACTGGTCCTATGATCGGGGTGAGGGGTGGAGCCGAGCACGGGGGGCTTGCCCCCCGCGCGCAGGCGGAACCCCCAACAAAAAAACTTAGGGGTGGGTGGTCGGGGGCTTAGGGTGGGGTCAGTCTTCTAACCATCATGACATCAAGAAGTGCAAGAAGTGGAATCAGAGAACAGTAGTGCAATAAATTTACACTAAGACATTATTTTATTTTATTTTATATAAAGTCTTCTTCAATATATTACTTATACTTCTGAGTTCCAGTGGATCCAGTGGAAATGAAACTGGCCAAAAGTGTGTAACGATGCACGGAAAAATCCGAAATAATGACTATCGGAGACCCAGGGCGGCCGAGCCGAAGGCGAGGCCGCAGGACCTCGAAGAGGAACCCCTTCGTAAGATTGCCCTTGTGGAGAGTGCCGAAGGCACTATTTTAGAAGTTGGCTTTTTAAAGCGTTGGGGTTCGCAACATAAAGTTAAACACCCAACGCGGGTGCCCTTTGAGGGAGTGAATCCAAAGCGTGGGGGCCCCTTCTATAGAGTGAATCCAAAAAGTTCGAAACCCCTTCTTGGAGTGAACCCCCTTCAAGGTTGGGATCCCATTCTTGCGGTGCTGGGTTTTAGAGGCATGCGCTCACGAGGAAGCTTGTTTAATAGGCATGCTCTCTTGGGTTGCCTTAGTGTTCTTCTCGCTTGTTGTGGTTTTGTGTGGGGCTTCGCTTGGGTTTGGCACCCCTTCGCCCGCGCCGCGGTGCACAAGGTTGTGCATTGTTATATAAGCTTGCTTGTTTTTATATAAACTCTCAAGGTGGGGGGTTTTGAGGGTTGGACGCCGCTTTAAGGTTAGGCTCGTGGTGAGGGGCCAACTCTTAAGGGCGAATACCCTACGCGGGTTTCGTTCTGTTTGGGGGTTCCAGGGGTCGAAGGAGTTTAGGAGTGCTGGGCGGGTGGGTGGGTATTGGTCGCCTCTCCCCTAACGCTCCCAAAACTCGGTCATCGTGGTGCAAATATGCCTATACGGGCATTCTGGGGCCTCAAACTTTGTGCAAGTCCCAATATCTGCTTTCTCTTCCGTCTTCTCCGTTGCCTCAACTTTTACAAATGTTTTCACGTTCCAAATGCGTTTATACACACACGTGGCTATCGCTTGGGCTTTCGTGTAGTGGTAATAAGCGTTGTATAACCAGGGGGCCCGCACTTTTAAACCTTCCAGGGCTCCGAGAGCGTAGAATAGCTGCTTTTCCTGCCGCTCTACCCACTCCTCAACGTCTTCCTTTTCCAAGTAATCTTGCGATATGAAGGCCCCAAGTAGGGATCCCCCTATGAAGGCCTGGTTTAACTCGGTTACGGCCTGTAAACCCATGATAAAGCTTCTTTTCGCGTATCTAAATTTAAAACTCATTTTCTCACCTTCTCATCTCGCGTTTATCTCGTGTCTTGCCACAAAACCTGGATTCCATTTTGGATCTCATTCGGCAACCACCCACGTGGAAGCGTTAAATTTTTGCTAACTCTTCAGCTTCACCATGTTCAGCATTATGACGGTTGCCTCTCCACCTTCCACGTATGGGTGAGCCACTGCGGTTCTGTAACCTTCTTTTTGTCCCTCAACGTCATACCTGCCTTCGGGGAGTGTCGCGACAACTGGAGTTGTAGGCCCCGCCATTCCATAATACTCGGTTTCAATGTATACTCTCGTGTCTTCTACGTCTGAGTAGATTATTAGAGTGCCTTTATTCTCTTCCTCGATTGGTTTCAGGACTAACTTTAGTGTTTGGTATTCTCCTGGGCTTATATACACTTGCTTGACTGCGGGGTAGTATTTCGATTTTATTCCTTCCACGCCGTGAGAGCCTGCGGGTAAGGTTATTTTGAAAGGATCTGCGCGTCCACAAGTGCCTTTTTTCTCCCCATCGATGTAAACGTCCACATCGTCAATGTTGGCATATACGGTTAAAACGCCTTCTTCCTTCCCCATCATTGCTATTATCTGTTCATAAGCCTGCGCGGAGAGATCTACGGCGTCGAAAAATCTTTCGAAACATGTTTTCGTGTGCGGTGCTAAATTACCCCAAAACGAAACGAAATTCACCGCGTCGGGTAGAAGCTCAAGTTTTAAGTAATCTAATATGGCCCTTGCCGTTTCCTTGTCTCCAGCTTTGACGGCATTGTATAGTGCAAATAAAAGAGTTTGTGCCGCTTCCTCGTAAATAAACTCAATAAACGTGGCCGTGTCTGGTATGCTCATGATGGCCTCGATTATCTCGGCTCCAAACTTCTTTTTCCAGGCCTTCAAAACATCTTCGTATTGAATACTTATCTTGGTCCAATCAAACACCATTCTTACCACCTTTTGGTTTTGGATCTCATTCATAATTTAGGGGCCCTTTTTCCTGGTCTGGATCTCAACCTTGATTAATTGGCTTTTGCTATTCTTGGCCCCTAACCTGGGTTTGACCACATACAAGTTTATTTTATCTTGAAGGTTAAAGAGCTTTATTATTTGTCTTGCTGTCTCCTGGCCGTCTTCACTCGTAACCAGGTTTAAGCTTGTCAAGTATTGTAAATAATCCAATAATTGCCGTCTTGTGCGGTCTTCTCCAAGTTCTCGTGGGGTCTTGATCTCCCAGTATTGCAGCTCTCCGCTCTTCATTGTAATTAAGTCAATCCTTCTAGGCCCTACGTTTAAATTAATATTAAGCTCTGTGATTCCTGGGTATTTTACCTTATCGGCCTTGTAGGCGTCTATGTCGTCCCTCAAGGCGTCGATTGTTGCATATAATAATAAGTCGTGTGGTGTCAAGCGGTTCTCTTGTCTTGGTCTCACTATAACGTATGGCTCCCCTTCGGGGATTTCTATCACCCATTTGGCCGTGTATATGCGTTTTCGGTGTCTTGGGTTGATAGACTCTTTAATAGGTTGGACTATAACGTAAGGCTCGCCCTCTGGTATTTCTATTATCCACCTGGCCGTATAAATTCGCTTGGCGTGGCGTGGGTTGATAAACTCTTTTTCTATTACTTCATTCTTCATTTCCCAACCACCCACGTTTTATTAATGAATTCCTGGGAAGTATGCGATAAGTCTTCCTCTCCAATAAACAAAGAGATCGTCTCCGTGCGTCCCCTCAACAGCTCTTACTGAGACAGGACGCCCATATTTATCGTATTCAACGTAAACAATAACGTCATCATAATCCTCGTCGCCAATATCAGGCCTGTCCTCGAAAGCGTAAATTTTGGTTTTCCCGTCCCATGTTACCCTCGCTCTACCCCACATTTTCATTGTGTTGTTCCACAGATCCACAATATCGACGGGCATTAGGCCCATGTTGCACCTTAGGATCTCTGCACCATTGAAAAACAGAACAATCCTTTCGTCGCTCTCCCCACAGCCCCAAGTTAAATCGCCCATTTGCGTCTTTTCATCAACTTCTAAGCGGGCCCAACATCCTAATTTCCCTTTGTTATCTTTGCGGTCTCCCTCGTAGAAATTCCAAGTTACGGCATTGTCTTCTGTGATCATCTCCTGATAGCATGGCCTGCTCCTCGTGTCATTCCAGGCCCAAAGGTTGACGTCTTCGGCCCATCCAACCACCATTTTTTTATAAAAGTAATCTTTCACAACTTGGTAGTCAATGCCGAGTGCTGATAAGGCACTTAACACTGCGGGAGTGGCTATGCTGTCGTGGATAAGTGCCGTTCCTCCTAATGCTTTTAATCCTCCTGCCATGATCATTTCCCAGCCAAACCAGATAAAGGCCCCAATGACCACTATGATGATGATTTCTTTTTTATGTGCACTTACAAAGCGTCTCACTCTATGATACTCTGTTTGCACGTCAATGTAAAAGTTGTAAACCGCTCCGCTTAGGCCTGACGGCTCAATCTCGATCACTATGGTTGTTATGGGCACTCTCCCCTTCAAAAACTTAAGGGCTTCTTGCTGGGGTAAAGGTAGCTCATTGGGGAATGGCTGGGGCTCTTTATCCTTATTCTCGACCCACCCGTAATAATCATAAATCCAACCCTCGTGGCCTCTCCTGTAATACTTGTTAATGCCTATGCTCCTTAAGTAGGCTTCCCATTCTTCTGGTGAAATGTGGGGATAAGCGTTAATGAGGAAATTGTAATATGGTGAGTGCCTATAAATATGGTATGGAACCATTATGTTGTATTTTCGTCTTAACTCGTCTATCTTACGCCTAATCTTGTCGTAAATTCTCCTTATGACTTGGGGTGGGGGCAAAATTGGGCTTATTCTTATGGCTTCCGTGTAGGCCTGTTTGGTTACTATGTCCAACTGGCTATAAGTTACCATTGCCTCGGCAAAAATGTTCCTATTTCTCCTTACCTTGTTGCTCCAAGAGTGCATGTAATATTCAGGGTGTGCTGCTCTTCTTAACAATGCTCCTCTTGATACATATTCCCCATAACTCCTCACTGGGTCTTTTACATCGCCTTTTCTACTTCCTTTAATTACCTTCGCCATTTACTCCCACCTATGTTAAATTATGGATCCAAAATACTTAACCCTTGTGAAGTTCTTAAAAAATATAGAATTTTGGTATAAGTTCCCAACCACCCAGGGGGATAACTGGTTCTACTAATGGGGTGAGGGGCGAAGCGAGGGAAGCGGGGGCTTGCCCCCGACCCCGCAGCGAAGCCCCCGATAGAAATAAAGGGCGGTGGGTGGGGTTAACGTGGCGGGGGGAGTTTTTCAACCACCCGCGGGATCCCTTAAATCGTCGCCTGAATGAGGGCCCAACCACCCGCGCCCAAAAAATATTCTACTAAATCACCGATTTTCTCGAGCGGGGTATCCTTGTCAAAGTATTGATAAGTTAAATAAATCACTATCGCTATCAAGGCCCAACGGCCCAAGAATGGAGTTAAAAATCCGAGTAAAAAATGAAAATATGATTTTAGATCATCGAAGATTATAATTTTCATGTTATTAACTCCTTTGCTGCTCCTTCGATCCTCTCAGCAATCACTCTTGTTAGTTTGCTTATTTGCTCATCTTGCTTGTCATTGTGCTTTTGTATGCTGTCGATTTTCTGCTCGATTTTACTTAACTTCTTCCAGATCGCTACGGTCTGGCCCACTAAAAAGACCAGGATGTAAATTAGGGCGTCCTCTTGCACTTTAGCCATCTCCTTAAAAGTTAAAAGATAAAAAAGAGCTTACGGGCTTCAGCTCATTATGATAAGCTCCTCTTTTGTCGCTTCAGCTGCGTCAATGCCAACTCTGCTGACCATCGTGTATCCTGCGGCGCTCAGCTGGAAGTCATACGGAGCGTCTTCAATGGTGGCTGCAACTTCGAGGAACCCTGCAGCGTCTGAATAGCCTCTCCACACGAGTTGGCTTGTTCCACTCTTGTAAATCTCCAATTTGGCGTTAGCCAATGGAGTGTATTTTGTATATGTGAGTTTTTGGTCGGCTGAGTCTGGCCCAGCTTTCGTGAAGTATGCTTGGGCGTTTGCGGCGTCTACCTCAATCGCTTCCTCCTCTGATCCACCAACGTAAAGCTTACAGGACTTGAAGTTTACTGGCCACCACTCAAGGTATACTATGTCTCCCGCGCTTGGGTCGGTTGCCACTGCCTCGCCTTCTATGGCTCTGCCACCGGCCACATAATCAATTGTTACTTCTCCGCTGACGTTTTTCAGGAATTCAACTGCTCCCCTGTCAATCCAGATTATGGCAATTGGGTCAGTTGATCCAGTTCCCTTGTCATAAGTTGCTCCAAAGAGTTTGATAGGCCCGTCAAGGTCATGTGGCCCTTGTCCAGTTGCGAAAGTTGTCTCCGCACTTGAAGAAGCACTACCCACCTGTTTTAGACCTTCCTTAGGCTCTTCGGGTAAGGTTAAACCAGCTGTGGCCGCTTTCTGGTATCTGGATACCCAAAGGTTGAACCCCGAAATTTGCTGTGGGGTGGCGAGATAATTGTATGCTTCTTTTTGAAGTGCGCTAAAGTCATGCCAGGCCGCAACCGCGTTCTTGAATGAGTTTCTGACTGCTTGCTGCATTGGGGTTCTTGGGTTTGCTGGGATCACGTAACTACGTCTGTATTGGCGTCCCTTCCAGTGGGCAAAGACACCGCTCTTACCCACTTTACCCGAATAGACGTCACCAAAGATGTTTCTAACCTTAACCATAGGCTCACCTCCGTGAGGTTTTTTCATAGAACTATATGTTTTTGTAGTTCTTATATATTTCGTTATAAAATCTATATAGAAAAGAGAAAAGAGGGTTAAACTCAATCCTTGATTAAATTCTTCACCATCTCAAAAGCTTTGTCCACTTCCCCAGCGTGTAGCAACTTGAAAACTTTCATATGTAGCTCGCTCCCAGCTGGTATGTGTGTCATTGATAGTATCAACTGCCTTACCCTGCTTAACTGCTTCCTCACCGCTTCTATCTCCTCATCCGTTGCTGCTCTTCTATACTTTTCTTGAAGTCTCGAATACTCGCTCATGAGCTTGTATAACTCTGCTTCTCTCTCCTTTCTCGTTAATTCCCTCTCCTTGTGCTTCAGTAACTCTTGCCTTTGTAGTTCAAGAGCCGTTAGTCTTTCTCTGAGCTGTTGCATTTCTTCCTCAACTTCCTTTAGCTTAAGTTCTACTCTATTACTCAATAATTCTCTTAGCACGTTGTTAAGCACTTCGCTAATGTTAATACTCTTCTCCTTTGCTGCTTTTAGTAACTCCTCTTCAATGTAAACCGTTGTTATTTTCTTCCCGCTCCTGGCCATTGCTTGCTCACCTGCCTTACTTCTTCCTCTTCACTATGAAACCCTTCCACTTCTTGCTGTATG
>Ga0190361_1000832_pt1 | contig 12045 bp, 8 predicted proteins | sample 48721845_MG_FD_161273 | JGI IMG/M metagenome (GOLD analysis project Ga0190361, IMG submission 161273) | Hydrothermal vent microbial mat bacterial communities from Southern Trench, Guaymas Basin, Mexico - 4872-18-4-5_MG | ecosystem: Environmental > Aquatic > Marine > Hydrothermal vents > Microbial...
TTTTGCTTTTTCTATGGCCTCTTTACTTATATCAGTTGCATATATCTGTACATTCCCGTTCCACGAATTACTTTTTTTGGATTCCATTATAACCATTTTAATTGTATAGGGTTCTTCCCCGGTTGAGCATCCTGCACTCCATATCTTTAGCGAGCTTTTTTTACTGAACAATTCCGGAAGTATAAAACGTTCAAGAGCCTCAAATTGGTTATCTCCTCTGTAAAAGTAGGTTTCATTTGTACTGATAGCATCTATGAAATTGGCGAGCTCACTTTTTCCTTCTAAAGAGTTCACAAGGTATTTGTAGTAGGATTCATAATTATCCATACCGAGTTCGATCAGACGTTTCCTCAATCTATTTGATACCAAAATCCTTTTACCGTTTCCCATTGAAATTCCCGTTTCTCGATAGATCAGTTCTCTGAATTTATTAAATGTTTCCTGGGATAGTTCCTTTATTTTGAATCCTGGCAATGTTCCTTTAATCATCTCTTTACCCCTGTATTAATCTGAAGTGTTTTTACCTCAATTGTATCGTCTCTTAAATTGTATATTATGGTTCTTCCCCTGTTTCCGCCGGTCTGCTCAAGAACTACGGGGATATTAAACTCTGATATGACTTCAACTACTTTTTTATAATTTTTTTCTCCTATGTTCAGGGTAGTTTGTTGATTTGCATTGTTAAACATACAGGCACCGCCCACAATGTAAGCCCTCAAGTTTTTTTTTAGTGCACCTTTTTTACTTAATTTTTCAATAAGGTCTGGTATGGCTGTGTCTGCATATTTGGTGATTATTGGATCTTTTTCGGTTTTTTCCGGCAGCATTATATGTGACAGTCCAGCTATCTTTCTATGGGGATCTACAAGTATGATGCCCACACAGGATCCGAGAATGGTTTTTAGTTTAATGATTCCATTATTATCATCCCGTACTACAACGGTTTCTCCCATTCTGACAAGAATAGTTCTGTCCATTTATAATCCTGCCTTTCTATTTCTCAACATTTTTCAGGTACTGCATCTCCCAATCTTGTTATAAGTAAGTCCATAGATTGTTCTTCGAGGAAAATCAGTATATAGCAAACGGCATCTTCGGCATTTTCAAAGCGGAGTGTGGCTTCTGTAACCATTATATGTTTTCCGGCCTGGTTGAATCTGGCAAGAATTGAATCGATAACTGCACCGCACATATCAATGCTGGTTGCTGGTACATCCATTTTTATTTCAAGAGCTGTCATATCTCCAATCGAGTTAATAAATGAAGCGGACAAAATATTGCCCATTTCCCCGATTGCTGATAGTTCTTCATCTCTGATTTCTGTTGTTGTTCCGTTTTTTCGGTTAAAAAGAAGATCACTGAGCTGAAGCATATAATCGTATGGAATAACAAGCAGAACACCACCTGAAATGGAGCCTTTTATTTCTATATAAATGCCACCAACAACCAGTTCATCTCCACCAAGTTCAGAAGCAACATCTCCTATTTCAACGAGTTTTGTTTCCGGAAAGCTTACCTGAACATTCCTGTTCATCAGTTGTGACATTGCAGCAGATGCATTTAGTGCGCTTGTACTGTTTATTTGATCTATTATTTCCATTTGTTCTTCATTAAACAGGATTTGTTCTGATTTATCAGGTGAGATGGACTCTTCATTCAATTCTACGTTTTCAGGCAAAACCTCGTCATATTCATTCTGGAGACTTTCAACTACTTCAGAACTGCCCTCAGGACTTTTGGATGGTTCTGTGGTTTTAAGTCCCTCAAATCCGGTATTCAAATACATAGGCGTATCTGATGAATGTTTTTTGGATAACACAAAGGATTTTACCAGGGCTTCTACATCGAGTATCAATGCAATTTTCCCATTACCCATAATTGATGCTCCAGCAATACCTTCTATCTCTCTGTAGTGCTTGCTGAGTGATTTTATAACAATTTCCTCTCTACCAAGCAGTTTGTTTACCATCAAACCCACCATGTCTGTACTGTATCCCACAATAACAATCGGTATACAACCCCGCTCAATATTCATTTCAACTTCGTCTTTATCCTTGAAACCCAATAATTCGGTAAGTTTTACAACTGGAACGATTTCACCCCTTAGATTTATAACTGTACTTGAACGGACGGTTTTTAATCCTTCGGGGTTGATTTTTAAAACCTCTTTAACGGATGATAAAGGGAATGCGAAAATCCCATTTTCAATCTCAACAAGAATTGCCTGAATAATTGCCATGGTTAATGGGAGTTTTATTATGATTCTTGTAAATTTTTCAATTTCTGATGATATATAAATTGACCCCCCGAGTGCTTCTATTGTTCTTTTTACCGCATCAAGACCGACACCTCTTCCAGATATATCTGTAATTTTTTCAGCAGTGCTAAATCCTGGTAAAAAAAGCAGGTTATAGATTTCACTTTCATTTAATCTACTGGAGTCCTCTTTTCTGATCAGACCTCTTTTTATTGCCTTTTTTATAATTTTCCCTTTTTCCAGACCTTTTCCATCGTCGAATACCTCTATACATATATGATCTCCTTCCTGGTAGGCACCCATTCTAATCAGGCCTTTTGGATTTTTGCCTTTTGCAACTCTTTCTTCAGTTGGTTCAATACCGTGATCCACTGCATTGCGGACTATGTGAACTAATGGTTCACCAATTTTATCTATTATTTTTTTGTCAATCTCGGTTTCTTCACCATACAGCTCTAATTCAATGTTCTTTTTTTCTAGTTTAGCAAGATCTCTTACAACACGATGAAATCGTTGAAAAACAGTGGATATCGGTAACATTCTGACCTTCATAACCGTGTCCTGGAGGGCCCATGCAATCTTGGAGAGTTGCTCGGTTTTGTCTTCCAGATTGAGAATGCTATTTGTTCTTCCATATTCGGTTCTCAATTCTGATGTCACGGAGGTCAGGCCGGAATTGTGTACTACAAGCTCTCCTACCAGGTTCAATACTGCATCCAATTTTTCTGCGGGAACGCGAACAACATCCTCTATTTTTATTGATGTGGATATATTTTTTTGATTGGTTTTTTCATTTGTTGCAGGTGAACCTGTTGCTGTTGTTTCGATACCTTCTTTTTTTATGTTTCTTTCTTTATCTGATGAGTTAAGTTGAGGTTTGGTAGGAGCTCCACTGATATCGACTACGTGGATTTGGTCTATCTCAATCTCTTTTTTAATTTTATCAATATCAATATCTCCCTTGATTTTTATCTTGATTCTTGTTCCTTTTTTGCTCTTTGAGATTTTTTCTATTGGAGGTTCAATGGAAAGAATCTCACATATAGCTTCGAGTTTCTGTTTGATAAGTATCAGTCTGAGATATGCCTCTCTATTTTCAGCTTCACTTTCAATTTCTATTTCCACCTCTCCGGGATCTTTTACTGAGTTTTCTCCTTCATTGGATAATCCTGTGGTTTCTTTCTCTTTTACACCTGATACCTGTCCGCTGCTCCCGTTGTTTGATTTGTTGTTATTAAAATTGGCAATTGTATTGTTAATTTCTATAAGTAGATTCTCATCTGGTGGATTAATAGAATCCCCGTTTGATACCGATTCAATAAGATGTCGTGTATAGTCGAGTCCTTTAAAAAGTAGTTCAATCATTTCCCTGGAAATTTCTATTTTATTATCTCTTACTTCCTGTAATACATTTTCAAGATCGTGTGTGACCTGCTGGAGTTTTTCGAATCCAATAAAACCTGCGGATCCTTTAATAGTATGTATTGCCCGAAACATCTGATCTATCATCTGTTTGTTTGAGGGATCGTTTTCCAGTATAAGCAGGGCATTTTCCCATTCGTTAATCTGTTCTTCTGATTCTTCAATAAATATTTGTTTGTATTCACTATTAATCTTCCATGGAGAAGACATCCTTAATTGTCTCCTTTGTCTAGATTTCGTTTAATACTTCATCAGTAGTTTCCACTTCCGATAAAACCTCTTCTTCTTCGAGAGCAACACTTATTTCAATTGGACCATATTGAGTGTATAGCCCCAGTATTAGTGCTGGTTTCGGTACAAGCATTACATTGAGGTTTTCTCCCGTGGCTATTGCTGGTGTTGTTATTTTTAGAGAATATTTTTCATTTTGATTGAGGAGTGCTGTTGCATTCCCTGTTATCATATTTGCCAGTTCGCCCAGAGTATCAACAAAGAGCAGTTTTTTTTCCTCAGGCGATTTTCCCTCCAGCATTTTATCGACCACTCGCTTTGCCACCTCTGTTTTCATACTGTAGACAACCTGGCCTTTTAAAAATCCGTAAACTCCTATAATTATACACACGCCATAGGAGGGTTCTGGATGTTCTTTGTAGGAAAGATGTCCCCTTCTAACCTGGATGTTTGCTATTTGTTTTATCACATTTATTCCTGCCTGTATGAATGGGTTGACAAATTGTGCATTGATTTTCATTTTGTTCTCCTTTGGATCAATATTTGGATAGTTTTTTCTGTCTGTATTTCTATGTTCAAGCCAGGGCTTTTTCTACGGCTGAGATTATTCGTTCAGGTTTAAATGGTTTAACAACAAAATCCTTAACTCCAATTTTAAATGAATCGAGAAGCATTTTTTCCTGCCCAAGAGCTGTTACCATTATAATTTTGGCTTCAGGATGTCTTTCTAGAATCTCTTTTGCTGCCTGAAGGCCATCCTTCTCTTTCATGGTTATATCCATTGTTACCAGATCGGGTTTTAATTCTTCGTACATTTTGACCGCTTCGTTTCCATTTGTAGCTTCTCCGGCAATCTCGAAACCTCTGGGTATCAGTACGTCCTTTACCATTGTTCGAATAAAATTAGCATCGTCTACAATAAGTATTCGCTTGGACATTTTATGTATCCTCCTGGCAGAATTCTTTTATTTCGAAAGGCATTTTAATAAGAGCAAATAATGTGCCGAGGGATGATATTATTTTTTTGGCAGGCTGTGGATTGAATAATGGGAGTTGTAATTTATTGAAAAATAAGTATTTAAGGGATAGGATGAAATTAAAATATTTATAAGTGTTGATGGGAGGTTTAATTTTTTGAAACAATATGTTTCATTAATGTTTCATAAATGAAACATTAATGAAACATGTAACATTTTATTGTTATCGTGGAATTTCAATGCTATATTTCTTCATTTTTCGCCAGAGGGTGGTTCTGCTTATTCCAAGTATTTTTGCGGTTTTCTGGATACTCCATCCTGATCTCTTCAGCGCATCGATAATATAGTTTCTTTCCGGATTATTTTCTTGTAGCGGATATCCCGAAGTTGTGGTTTCGAAGTATTGATTTGCTGATTTGTCCAGCATGAAGACATAAGATACCTCTCTTTCTGAGATTATCTCGTTTTCTGTAATTGCGACCAGTCTTTCAACCACATTTTCCAGTTCACGGATGTTCCCTGGCCAGTGATAATTTTTAATTTGATAAATGGCTTCTGGAGTTAGACCTGTGATATTTTTTTCCATTTTCTCTGATATTTTTTTCAGAAAATGATTGAGAAGTGGAATAATGTCGTCTTTGCGTTCTCTCAGAGGTGGGATTGTAATAGGGATTACGTTTAGTCTGTAATAAAGATCTTCACGAAACTTTTTTTCTTTTACCTGTTCAGCGAGATTCTTGTTTGTTGCTGCTATTATTCTAACATTTACTTTTAAACTTTTTGTGGCTCCTAACTTCCTGATTTCTCCTTCCTGTAGTGCCCTGAGTAATTTTGCCTGAACTCCCGGCGTTAGCTCTCCTATCTCATCAAGAAAAATTGTGCCTTCATGGGCTTCTTCAAACAGACCTGCTTTATCGGATACTGCTCCTGTAAATGCACCTCTAACGTGGCCGAATAATTCACTTTCAAGAAGAGTTTCTGGTAAGGCAGCACAGTTTATTGAAATAAATGGTTTTGAAGCTCTTGGACTCAGCCTGTGAATGTATTTTGCTATGACCTCTTTTCCTACTCCACTTTCACCGGTTATTAATACCGTTGAATCAGTTGGAGCTATTGTTTCCACCAGGTGGAGAATTTTTCTCATACTTTCGCTTACAACAACTATTCCTTGAGTTATGTATTGGCGTTCTATCTCATTTTTTAGTTGATTTACCTGAGTTCGTAATTTTTTCCTTTCCAGAGCCCTGTTTATTGTTATCCTCGTTTTGGTTGTGTCCAGGGGTTTGGTCAGGTAGTCATAGGCGCCTAACTGCATTGCTTCAACGGCTGATTCGATTGTTCCGTATCCGGTTATTATAATTACTTCTGTATCATGCGTTGTGCGCATTACTTCTTTCAGAAGGTCGAGACCATTAAACTCGTCTATTTTTAGATCGGCCAAAATTAAGTCAAAATATGTGGATTTAATTAATTCCAGTGCTCTAATCCCACTATTTGAATATGTAACATTGAAGTTCTCATTTTTAAAAAGTCTTTTAAAAAAGTTAAGTATGTTTTCATCATCATCTACAACGAGAATTTGGGCTTTAGTATTCATTCCCGAGTTCTCTCCTCACAAGTTTTAGTAGTTTTCGCTCCTCAATCGGCTTTTGTAATACTGGATGCTCTATCTTTGCATTATTGGATCCTATGATATCAGGATATCCCGAAATGAATATTATTTTTATCCATGGAAAGTTTTCTTTGATCTTTCTGGCAAGTTCGGGGCCTGAGATGTCCGGCATTACCAGATCTATAATGGCGAGGGTAATGGAGGGATTGTCATTTATGATTTGTAAAGCCTTCCGGCTGCTATTCGTAGAGGTGACACGATATCCATTTTTCTGGAGTATTCTTGAGATAAATAAGGTGACCGGCACTTCATCATCGATAACAAGGATGTTCTCTACACCTCTTTTCATTGGTCTTAAAGGAATTGTATCTTTTATTTCGAGTTTCTGTTCTGGCGTTTTTTTTGATACCGGGAGGAATATTTTAAAACTTGTCCCTTTTCCAGGTTGACTGTCTACTGTTATGCCTCCTCTGTACTGTTTTACTATTCCATATACTGTTGATAGACCAAACCCTGTTCCTGAATTTTTTTTCGTTGTATAAAATGGTTCGAAGATCTTTTTTATTGTGTCTTCATCCATCCCAATACCTGTATCTGAAACCTCTAACATAACATAATCACCCTGCTCCATCTCCAGATATGATGTAGTATATCCATTTTCTATGTACACGTTTTCTGTCTTAATGTTAATAGTTCCCCCCTCAGGCATTGCGTCCCTTGAATTCAGTACAAGGTTAATTAGAATTTGCTGAATATGGGAGGGTGTACATTCTATGTATTTCAGCTCCCTATTGAGGTCAAGGTTTATGGTTATATTTTCCTTTATCAGGTGGTCAAGAACACTTTTTGAGGAGTTTATGAACTCATTTAAATTGATTATTTCTTTCTCAGATGGTGTTTTTTTATAGAATTCTCTAATTTGTTCCACTAATTCAGTTGCTCTTTTTGAGGCCTTGAATATTTCCTTTACGTCGTTATAAAAAGGATTGTTTTTATCCATTTCCTGGAGAATAAGCTCACTATAGCCTTTAATTACAGTTAATATATTATTAAAGTCGTGAGTGATACCACCGGCAAGTCTTCCAAGTGCCTCCATTTTCTCTGTGCGTGCAACTTTTTCTTCAAGAATTTTCTTCTCCGTAATGTCCCGAATGGTTATAAGTATTCCGCGCAGTTTATTTGTCTCTTTACAAACTGGAAATACTCTGAGATGCCAGTATTTTGTATTTTTTGTGCCAATTATTTTTTCATTAAACTCCTTTTCTTTTATGCACTTTAATAAAGGACATTCATCTTTGCACCTTCCATCACAAATAGGAAGTTCTCTGCAGGTAAGACCTATTATTTTGGAGACTGAAAGGCCAATTATTCTTTCAGAAGCCTTATTTGCCCATTTTATTTTCAGGGATTTGTTAAGATAAAGGATACAGTCTGTTATACTGTTGAGGATAAGTTCTTTTTCATCTCTAACTTCCTGAAGTATTTTTTTCAGTAATCCCTTTTTCTGAATTTCTTCTTCCAGTTTTTTTCCCTTTTCATATAGAGCGTGATTCTTCTTCCTGAACTCTTTTATAATATTTAATTGATGAAGCCTGATATTTTCTTCTTTTATCTTGCTTTCCGTTATATCTTTTATACTTATCAGGATACCCTGAAACTCTCCCTTTTTATTCCACATGGGTATTTTGATAATGTGAAACCATTTTTCATATTTTTCGTTGTAAAAATCTTTTTCTATCTTTGTGACCTTTCTATTCCTGAGATTTATGTCCTCATCCCTTATTTTAATTGCAATTTCGTATGGAAATATGTCGAAGTCTGTTTTTCCAGCTACTTCTCTTTCGATCTGGTTGTATAGTTCATTGAACCTTTTGGTAACGGTATGGTATCTATAGTTTAAATCCTTGTATAGAATTATACCTGGTATATTTGTGACAATAGCCTCCAACCATTCTGATTTTTCTTTAAAATCTTTCTGAATTTTATGCAGTACCATTGCGACATTTATTGCCGTGTATAACGAACTATCTGTGAAGGGTTTTAAAACGTAACCATAAGGGTTTGCCTGTAATGCCCGGCTCACAGTGGGTTTATCTGCGTATGCTGTGACAAATATTACAGGAGTTTCTGCCATTTTTTGGATCTTTTTCGCCACATCTACACCGTTTGATTCTCTTCCTAGTTTAATATCCATAAGTACAAGATCGGGAGAGAATTGTTTGTATTTTGCGATAGCTTCTTCATCGGTAAGTGCTATCTCTGAGTTTTGAAATCCAAATCTTTCAAGTCTTTCCTTAAGGTCTTCTGCAACTAGGAGTTCATCTTCTACTATTAGGGCTTTTTTATTGCTCATAATGATGCTCCACAAATTTTATTGCTTTTTACTGGGAATCTAAATATGAATGTAGTTCCTTGGTCCATTCTGACTTGAATGTCTGCATTGATTTGTCTTGCAAATATATTTACAAGTTTCAGACCAAGCGTTTTTGGATTATTTAAATCTACAGAGGATGATATACCCTTGCCGTTATCGGATATAGTCAATTCGGCATGGTTGCTTTCTTTTTTTGCAAGCGAAACTGTGATTATTAAACCTTTTTTTATATTTGTTGATGAGTGTAAAATGGCATTTGTGATCAGTTCATTTATAATTATTCCACAGGCTATTGCACATTCGATATTCATCCTTACGGGTTCTATGAAACACATCAGTCTTGTGTTTTTTCCGGGGTCAAATGAAGTCCATATATGATTTATAAGATTCTGAAGGTAGATTTTTGCATTAACATAAGTATACATATTTTTATTTGAGAGAAGCTCATGAGCGACTGCTATGGTATGAATCCTTTTCTGAAGTTTTTTAAGAATATTTGAAGTTTCTGGATTTGTTGTGTAAGAGGATTGCAGTGATATTAGACTCGATATAAGTTGGAGATTATTTTTTACCCTATGGTTGATTTCATGAAGGATAGCATGGTTTTTTTTAACGAGGCTTTTTATTCTTTTTTCTATTCTCTTTCTTTTCGAAATGTCATGTTTGGTCAGTAATATTAGATTATCATTTTCTATTTCCAAGACTCTTCCCTTCATTTCTATGAATATTTCTTTGTTTTCATTATCAACGGTAAAATATTCCATGGGTGGCACAGGTTTTTTGTTTGAAAGATTAGAGATGTATCTTAGTATTTTGTCAAAGGTTTTCTTGTTATTGATGGTAGCAGAAATTGATTGGCCAATCAGTTTATCTTTTGATTTATTGAAAAACCTTTCCTCTGTATTGTTTGTATAGAGGATGGTACCATCAGGTTTTATTATTGAGAAACCCTCTGGTGCTGAGTCAAAAATTTCTTTAAATAATTTATACTCAAAGTAATTATTGCCTTCAATTATGAACCCTGTGATTTCATTACCTATTACACTTCCTCTATTGTAAACAGGAATTGTTTTGCCATTTTTCAGGATAACTTTGTGAGCAATTGAAAAGGATTTTGTAATACCTTCCAGTAATCTTTCAAAAATTCCTCTTATTATTTTGGCGTCGTCGGGACTTATTATCCGTGAAATGAAATCGTCCCATGTGGAGATTTCATCTTCATGGTAACCCAAAAAGATTCTGAGGTGGATATCCATATAAAAGTTGAAGTTTTCAAGATTACATTTCCAGATGCCACCTTTTATATTAGATGGCCTTAATGGTGAACCTTTTTCCTCTTCCATTTTTACACACTGATACCCCTGGGATGATTGGATTAAGTGTTTTATGTGATATATTTTGAAAAGAACATGAAAAGTATAAATGTATTATTAAACTGTGTAAGAGTTTAGGCCACAACTAATTACTTTGAAGGATTTTTCATCGAGGATGGAACCGCCCACTCCTTCAATGCAAATCATTTTCTCTGGTGGCTTAACGGCTGATTACGCTTAATATTATTTGGTTTTGATTTCTATTTACATAGAAAAGTATCAGATTTTTAAGAGAGTTTTTAATGGTTATTCATTCTCCACCAATTATTATCGATGTTAAAATTATAAAAACTTAATAGTTAAAATTCAAGTTTTATTTCAAAATTGATTAAGATTATGCCTATTATTGAAAAATAGAATATTATCTTTGTTATTATTACTTAGATTGCAATGTTCTTTTAAGATTATAATCTATAGTAATATATTATGAAGCGAATGCATAATTACACAATGAATAGTCGAGGTTTTAATAATTTGATGACCATCTTCTTCATTGAGCGATTTATGAGTGTTTTATTTCGTATATCAAATCTCATAAAAGTGAATTGAGAATGTGAAACTATCACCAAGCCAGTTATTCACTTTCAAATAATAGTACCCGGTACATGGAGCTGTATAATAAATAACCTCATCCACTCCACCTCCATTTCTACTCTTTTTCAATTCGTCTCCATAGGATGAGTAGAGATATAGATCTGGATCATCCGGATATAAAAACATATCTATAGTAAATCTGTAATTCCTCTCTTTTATGAGATAGATTTTATAGTACACATCCGAAGGACTCTGTGGTATGAATTGATCTGAGTAGGAGTGATTTACGGCAATGGTATTGTAAGTTGATGGCGCCCATGCACCTCCACATACAGGGATTGCATATCCACTATCGGAATTGCTGAAAGGACTATCTCCATAATTATTGTAGGCTTTAATCTTATAGTAATAGGTTACTCCATCCCCTGCCAGATAATCGTCGTATGTTGTACCAGTGGTTGTGTCAAATTCTTGGTAGTTGCCGTCAGCCGATCCAGCCCAGAAAATTTTGTATCCATCAGTTCCATATGACTCATTCCAGCTAAGCCTAACAAAAGCTGCAAAATCTCCATCACTTGCCTTCAATCCTGTTGGAGCTTCAGGAGCTGTGGTGATTTGGGTTTGGCTTAATTGATCATTATCGCCATCCGTTGTGGTGGTTGCCGTTTTGCATGAGCCAATAAAGATGAGTGCTATGATAATGGCGGCCATTGGTATCAATGCATAGAGTTTTCTGATTGGTTTGGGTGAAACTAAATTTTTTTGTAATCGTTTTAAAATAAAATTGCATACAATAATCCTTTTTTTTATTTGTTGAAACTACAATATAATAGTTATTGTTATTTTTTTCACTATAAATCTTGATAAATATTGGAAAAATTAATTTTATTGCCTTGATAAAATTTTTTGAGATGCTTTGTATATTTCCCTCTTAATGTATTTGAAAATATTCGCTAAAAAACTCATATTCTCATGTATTGACTAAAAAATTAGTTTCATAATATGTGTAATAATTTCTGAAGGAAAGAGAGAGGATAATTTTATAAAGATTTAATTGTGCTTATATTATTATGCATATGTTGGTAGTATCTAAATTTTGGTATTTATTTATATATTTATAAAAGATGATTTTTTAATTATGAGTCCCCTCTAAAAACTAACGGCTTTTAGTGAACCATAATTTGGATATATTTTTGAAAAATATATATCCGGGTACCTGATCCTACATAATTGAACCAGACTAGCCCAGAATCTTCTTAAAATTA
>Ga0190361_1000835_pt1 | contig 12025 bp, 19 predicted proteins | sample 48721845_MG_FD_161273 | JGI IMG/M metagenome (GOLD analysis project Ga0190361, IMG submission 161273) | Hydrothermal vent microbial mat bacterial communities from Southern Trench, Guaymas Basin, Mexico - 4872-18-4-5_MG | ecosystem: Environmental > Aquatic > Marine > Hydrothermal vents >...
GAATGAAGAGAAGAAGGCTAGAGAAAAGGGGAAAAGTAAGAGATGAAAGTTACGCCGGCATTTTTAAGGCATGAATTCATAGGGCTTGAAGCCAAAGTCGTTAAGAGCACCCATCCAGGCTATGTTGGCCTATCTGGGAGAATAATTGATGAAACAAAAAAGACACTTGTACTGTTAGGAAAAGATGGGAAAAGAAGGATTATTCCCAAGGAAAACGCCACCTTCCACTTTAAACTTGGAGATGGAACAATAGTTGAAGTGGATGGAAAGGCAATAGTTGGAAGGCCCGAGGAGAGACTTAAAAGAAAGATTAGGAGGTTATGGTAGTGGCTATTTCGCTTAAGAAGCCAAAAAAGACATGTGATGACAAGAACTGTCCATTTCATGGCCAACTTTCCATTAGAGGAAGAACGCTGGAAGGAGTTGTAGTAAGCGCGAAAATGAACAAAACCGTCATCGTTAGAAGGGACTACCTCTATTATGTTCCAAAATTCAAAAGATATGAGAGGAGACATAGCCATATTCCAGCCCACAACCCACCATGCATAAACGCCAAAGAAGGAGACAGAGTTAGAATAGCTGAATGCCGACCAATAAGCAAGACAATCTCATTCGTAGTCATAGAAAAATTGGGGGAGTCATAAATGTCGGCTAGGGCAAGAAGAGCATTACTCGTAAGAGGCGTAGTCGGCCAAAGACCCAAAATTCCTAGAGGACTCCCTGCAGGAGCCATGTTGAAATGCGCCGACAACACTGGAGCAAAGGAACTGAGATTGATACAGGTGATAGGCTATAAGGGTAGACTAAGACGTATTCCATCAGCGGCCGTAGGCGACATGATAGTTGTCTCAGTTAGGAAGGGAACGCCTGACATGAGGAAAAAGGTCTTCCACGCAGTTGTAGTTCGACAGAGAATGCCATACCTGAGACCTGAAGGAATATGGGTTCAATTTGAGGATAATGCAGCAGTAATAATGACTCCGGAAGGAGAAATGAAGGGTTCAGAAATTAGGGGGCCAGTTGCGCGGGAGGCTGCTGAGCGGTGGCCGCGAATTGCAAGCGCCGCAAGTATAATAGTATAGGTGAGGTGATATGGTGAAAACTTTAACATCTAAACCTTCAAAGCAGCGTAAGAGGCTATACAACGCGCCGCTTCACATTAGATATAAGCTTCTTTCCGCTCCCTTAGCTCCGGAACTGAGAGAAAAATATGGATTTAGGTCGCTTCCAGTCCGTGTAGGCGACAAAGTTCAAGTTTTGAGGGGAGATTTCAAGGGATTTGAAGGAAAAGTTTTGAGTGTAGATCGCAAAAAGTTTAGGATAGCAATAGAGGGCATAACACACGAGAAAGTTGACGGAACGACAATAAATGTGCCAATTCACCCCTCAAAGGTTATGATTACCGAACTTAACCTGGACGATAAATGGAGAAGAAAAATAATTGAGAGAAAAAGTAAGGCGAGGGAAGAGCTAGAAAAGAGGAAGGCAGAAGAAGAGAAGGTTAAGGAAGAAAAGAAAATAGAGAAAATAAAGGAAGAAGAGGAAGAAAAGGAAAAAGTCGAAAAGAAACCTGAGAAGAAAAGAACAAAAGCTAGACGAAGGAAAAAGACAACTAAAAAATCTGCTGGGAAGAGAAAAAAGAAATCTGAAAAGGAAAAGGAGGCATAGTTTTGGGAAAGAAAGGCGGAAAGAAACACCTTAAACGGAAGCCTGCGCCGAAAATATGGCCTATTCCAAGGAAAAGGTTTGTTTGGACAGTTAGGCCTAAGCCTGGGCCTCATCCCATCTCCAGATGCTTACCCCTAGTGTTAATTTTGCGGGATACTTTGGGCTATGCTAAAACGAGGGTTGAAGCTAAGAAGATTATTGCCCAGGGGAAGGTAATTGTTGACGGAAAGGTTCGAAGGGAAGAGCTCTACCCGGCCGGATTAATGGACGTAATTGAAATTCCTGAAGTTGAGAAGATATTCAGAATTTTGCCCTCTAAGAAGGGACTTATGCTTCATCCAATATCAAAGGATGAAGCAACCTTCAAACTTTGCAGGATAGAAAATAAGACTACAGTTAACGGAGGCCATATACAGCTTAACCTCCACGACGGAAGCAACGTTCTCATAAAGGTTGCTGACCCTAAGAACCCAGAGGAAGATGCATATAAGACGCTAAACACGCTGAAAGTTAGTCTTCCAGACAGGCAGATTCTTGAACAATTCGAGCTTAAAGTAGATGCGCCAGCAATAATCACTGGTGGAAAAAACATGGGGAGATACGGAAAAATAGTTGAAATTGAGGAAAGCCCGGGTAAAAAGCGTAGAAACCTTCTCGTCACACTTGAAGATCCAAAGGGTGAACGCTTCCAGACAATATTGGATTTCGTCTTTGTAGTGGGCAACAATCAGCCGTGCATTTCGCTTCCGGAGGCGGGCTGATGAGTCAAGGCTTGAGTGAGGAGGAGATACTGAAGAAGTGGCAGGAGAATCCAATGCTTAGGCCTAGAATAGAAAAGGTAGTGGTAAACATGTGCGTTGGAAAGTCTGGAGAACCACTTGAGAAGGCTTCAAAAGTTCTTGAAGAACTTACTGGCCAACGGCCATGCAAAAGGAAAGCTAAACAGACAATTCGTGATTTCGGAATAAGAAAGGGAGAACCAATCGCCTGCGTTGTAACTTTGAGAAAGGAAAAAGCCATAGAATTCTTAAAGAAAGCATTTCAAGCCATAGGAAATAAGCTTCCAAAAAGCTGTTTTGATAAGTTTGGAAACTTCTCTTTCGGAATTAAGGAGCATATAGATATTCCTGGAACAAAATATTCACCTGAACTTGGAATCTTCGGGATGGATGTTTGCGTCTCCCTTGAAAGGCCTGGATATCGCGTTAAAAGGAGACGCAGGGTAAAGTCGAAAGTTGGAAAGCATCATTTATTAACCCCGGAGGAAGCCATGTTATTTATTAAAGAAACATTCGGCGTTGAAATAGTATAGGTGAAGGCATATGGCGAAACAGAAACCTAAAAAGGTTCGAAAGTATGGGAAGGGTAGTCGACCCTGTAGACGTTGCGGTTCTTACGGCCCAGTCATCAGGCGTTATGGTTTATATTTATGTAGGCAGTGCTTTAGGGAAGTAGCAAAAAAGCTGGGATTCAAGAAATATGAGTGAGAGGCTGAAAGGTTTGACCATGATGGATACGCTGGCCAATGGGCTTACAACCATAATGAACAATGAAATACGCCATAAAAAGGAGTGCATAATTACTCCAGCCTCTAAACTTTTAGGCCGAGTCCTAAGAATCATGCAATTGAATGGTTATATTGGAGAATTCGAGTTTATAGATGATGGCCGTCAGGGAAAGTTTAAGGTTCAGCTTTTGGGAAGAATAAACAAATGTGGAGCCATAAAGCCCCGATATCCAGTTAAAGCGGATGAATTTGAAAAGTGGGAAAAGCAGTTTCTCCCTGCACGGGATATAGGCATACTGATAGTTTCAACATCACAAGGAGTGATGTCCCACAGAGATGCTAAACAGAAAAGAATTGGTGGAAGGCTGCTCGCTTACGTCTACTAGGAGAAGGCATGTATGCAAGCAATTGAGGTATCAGAGGAAATAGAAATTCCGGAAGACGTTGAGATTACTGTAGAGAATAAAAGAGTAACAGTTAAGGGCGAAAAGGGAACCTTAACCCGTAACTTTTCCTACGCCCCAGTTGAAATCGAAAAGATTGATGGAAAGCTTAGAGTTTACGCCATGTGGCCGCGCAAGAAAGAAGCGGCCCTTGTAGGAACAATTTCCGCTCATATAAAAAATATGATAACTGGCGTAACAAAAGGCTTTACATATAAACTGAAAATAGTATTCTCCCACTTCCCAATTTCAGTTAAGGTTCAAGGAGATAAAATCCTAATAGAAAACTTTACAGGCGAGAAGACCCCACGAATAGCCAAGATAGTAGGCGACGCAAAGGTAACAGTCAAAGGCGACGACGTAATCGTTCAAGGAATAAACATAGAAGACGTCGGGCAGACAGCAGCCAACATCGAACAGGCTACCAAAATAAAGAATAAAGATCCAAGAATCTTCTTAGACGGAATTTACATTTACGAGAAGAAAGAGGGAATGGAAGATTGACAGCAAAAAGCAAGGCGGAGGCCAATGCTCAGCTTGAGGCTAGACAGAAAGCCCTAAAACTACGCGAGATGCTGAAGCATAAACGACCCGAATTTGTAAGGCAGGAAAGCTGGCGATACAAAAGAATAAAGGAAAATTGGCGGAGGCCACGCGGAATAGACAGCAAAATGCGGAGAAAAATAAAGGGATGGCCAAAATGTCCAGAAGCGGGATACAGAGGACCAAAAGCCGCAAGAGGACTACACCCCTCAGGCTATGAGGAAGTTCTAGTCTACAATCCAGACGATCTAGACAAGATAGATCCGAAAACTCAGGCAGCAAGAATAGCCCATACGGTTGGAATTAAAAAGAGAATGGAAATAATAGCCAAAGCAACAAGCAAAGGAATTAGAATCCTAAATCCAAAGGAAGCTGAACTAGAAATTAAAGAAGAAAAAGTCCCGGAAGAAATAGAAAAGCCAGAAGAAGTTGAAGTTATAGAAGAAAAAGAGGAAATTGAGGAAATAAAAGAGGAGGAAAAACCCAAAACAAAGAGGAAAAGAACAAGAAGAAAGAAGAAAACCACAAAGAAAAGTAGGAAGAAGAGTGGTGGAGAAAAAGAATGAGCCTGAAAACCCAGCGAAGACTAGCAGCCCAAATACTCAAAGTTGGAGAAAGCAGAGTATGGATAGACCCAGAAAGAATAGCCGACGTTGAAGCAGCCATAACTAGAGAAGAGATAAAGAAGCTCATCCACGAAGGGGCAATTAAAGCATTGCCAAAGCAAGGGGTGAGCCGCGCCCGCGCCAAAGCTATACACGCAAAGAAAAAGAAGGGATTAAGAAGGGGGCCGGGAAGCAGAAGCGGAGCCAAAGGCGCAATCATAAGCAGAAAAGAAGCTTGGATGATACGTATAAGAGCCCTAAGAAAAAGGCTTCGAGAGTTAAAAGAGAAACGAATCATCACACAAAATGTGTACAGAAAGCTCTACATAATGGCCAAAAGCGGAGCCTTCAAGTCAAAGGCCGAAATGGAAAACTACATTAAGACTCAGGGATGGTGGAGAAAGCGTTGACGGCGAAAGGACCAAGATATTCCGTTCCTTTCAGGCGAAGAAGAGAGGGAAAAACTGATTATCGAGCAAGAAGGGCATTAATCCTCTCAAAAATGCCGAGAATAGTCGCGCGAGGCTCATTAAAGCATATGACAGTTCAGATTGTGAATGCGAAGGTTGAAGGAGACGAGGTTTTAGTTTCAGCCCATTCAAAGGAACTTGTAAGAGATTATGGTTGGAAAGCTGCATGTGGAAATGTTCCAGCCGCTTACCTGACAGGACTCTTATGTGGATTAAAAGCCTTACAGAAAGGTATTAAAAAGGCAATTTTGGACATAGGCCTAAGAACCCCAGTTAAGGGATCAAGAGTATTCGCAGTTTTAAAAGGTGCCTTAGACGCAGGCTTGGAAGTCCCTCACAGCGAAGAAATTTTACCCGACGAGTCCAGAGTAATGGGTGAACATATTGCAAACTACGCCAAGATGCTGGCTTCTGAAGATCCCGAAGAATATAATAGAAGATTCTCTGAGTATTTGGCTAAAAAATTGAAGCCTGAAAAACTACCGGAGCATTTTGCAAAAGTTAAGGAGAAAATTCTTGAGGCGTTTAGAAAGAAAAAAGCCAAAAAAGAAGAAAAGAAGCCTACAAAGGTTAGAAGGAAAAGAAAAGCAGAATCTGAAAGGAAAAAGAGTTCTAGGAAGAAAGGAGAGGGAGGTAAGAAGAAAAAGTGAGTTCACGTACGCGTACACGCTTAAAAGAGGCTGCTGAAGAGTGGGTTCCCCGCACAAAACTTGGCAAGCTAATCCAAGAGGGAAAAATAACCTCGATTGAAGAAATATTTATGGAAGGTTACAGAATTCGCGAACCAGAGATAGTTGATGTTTTACTTCCAGACTTGGAAGAAGAGGTTATTAACATAAATTTGGTTCAAAAGCAAACCGACGCTGGAGAACAATCAAGATTTAAGGCTATTGTCGCAATTGGAAATAGAGACGGCTATATTGGATTAGGCTCGGGAAAGGCTAGGCAAGTGAGAACAGCCATCGAAAAGGCTGCGCTAGACGCCAGATTAAACATAACCCCAGTTAGGCGGGGCTGCGGAAGCTGGGAGTGTGGATGTGGAAAACCTCATTCACTACCTTTTCAAGTGAAGGGAAAATGCGGCAGTGTAGAGGTCGTATTGATTCCGGGGCCTAGAGGACTAGGATTAGTTGCAAGCGAAATTGCAAAAATAATTCTCAGCCTAGCCGGAGTAAAGGATTGTTGGACGAGAAGCTACGGTTCAACAAGGACTGTTCCATCCTTCGCTTATGCAGTATTCGACGCCTTAAAGAAGACCTATTCGGTTGTAACTCCGAGCGATTGGGTGAGATAGCATGTCCAGTGAAAAGACAAAATGTATAGTGGCGGTTCGCATACGCGGCGTTATAGGAGCCTCACAAGAGATAAAGGATACACTAAAAATGCTGAACTTAAAACGAAACAACCATGCAGTAATCGTCAAGAACACGCCAGCCTACCTTGGAATGCTTAGAAAAGTACAGAATTACATAACTTGGGGAGAACCCGCCCAAGAAACCGTAATCTCGCTTATAAAAAAGTGGGGCCGACTTGTAGGCGACAAGAAGATTACAGATGAATATGCAAAGAAAGTAGGCTTCAAATCTGTTGAGGACCTAGCAAAGGCTGTTTTTGAAGGAAAAGTTGACTATAATAAGCTTCCAGATGTAAAGCCGTTTTTTAGGCTTCACCCGCCAACTAAGGGATTCAAAGGGAAGATAAAGAAGAGCTACGGAATGGGTGGAGAAACGGGCTATAGGGGCAGAGCAATAAACGAGCTAATACAAAGGATGATTTAGAAGAAGCCCATATTAACTCTCATTCCATACGAAAACTTTTAAACACACATATTATTTGTCAGGCATTCAAAGTTGAAGTGAAAGCAATGGATAACAAGCCTTTATGGCTCATTTGCATCACTCATATGTTAATTGAGATTTATTTTTTAATTCAAGTAGCATTAATTCCCGTAATAGTTGAAGAGTTCCAGCTAAGCCTTTTAGAAGCTTCTTTAATTGCCACGGCTCCCAACCTTATTATGCTCCTAATGAATATTCCTTCCGGTTTTCTAGCCGATCATTTTAGCCCAAAACATTTACTTGCTTTAAGCATGATAATAGAAGGAATATCCGCCTTTTTTGTTAGTCAAACAAGAAACTTTTGGACTCTTGTTCTAGGCGTTTCCCTCTTAAAAGTATCTTCGCCAATCTACCATATCACTGGTCTTAGTCTACTTAGCCGATTGACTAGCTCCGAAAAGGTAGGTAGATGGGTTGGCTACCATAATGCACTTGGAAATGTCGGAACAGCCGCAGGCCTTGTAACTTTGGCTGTTTCCCTCTCAACAACAGGCTGGAGATTAACCTACATGTTCTGGACGTTCCCAGTTCTCTTCTGGAGTATTATAATTTTAAGGTTCCCTCATTTCGGAGTGGAAAAAGCCGTCAAGAATGACCACTCCAAAAACAAAAATGGACTTAAGAAATCAATGCTTGTTTTATCCTCGAATTTTACGATTCTGCTAATTGCAATAGCCGTAAGAGAGATAGGCGCCAGCGGAAGCAACACATACATGACTACTTTTTTCACAGACTCTAAGGGTCTTTCAGAGACCGCTGCAAGCTTAATTTTCAGCTTAGGCCCGTTTGTTGGAATATTAGGTTCATTAGGCGGCGGATTTCTATGCGAAAAGTTAGGTGCAAAAAAGGCATTATGCTGGAACATTTTCGGATGCGCGGTCACCCTCCTACTCTTGCCTTTAACTCCCAATATTCCGTTTTTAATTTTTATCTACACGCTTTACTCCCTCTTCAGTAGTGCATTATGGTCTCCCATGAACACCCTAGTAGCAAAATTTACACCCGAAGCTAAGAGAGGCATGGGCTACAGCTTCTATTTCTTTACAGAAGGACTTCTCGCATCTGCAGCGCCTACTCTAGCCGCACTAATCATAGAATTTACGGATGTATGGCTTCTTTTCCAATTCAGCGCACTTTTCCTGTTTGCCAGCATAGGCATACTTTTGTTGCTTCCGTGATTAAGAGGGTTTAACCAAACACTTTATAGTTTGTTATGTTCATTTTGATTTAGGTTGAGGGTGAGGAGAAGGCTTGCCGGAAGACAAGAAAAAAGATAGACGACGCTCGCCATGGTTTGAAATTTTCGATGAAATAAAAAGGCTTGAAAAAATGATGAATGAACTCATGAAGAGTATAGAAGCCTCGAATAAATATAATCGTCGGAATAGACCATTTTACGGATTCTCAGCCACATTCACCAGAAGTAGAAGGTTGAAGCCTAAAGTTTTTAGAAGCTATAAGAGAGGCTACGCCAATCCTGAAATTAGGGGGGAATATGAACCTCTAATAGACATTTTTAACGAAAAGGACGGAATTAGAGTAATTGCCGAAGTTCCAGGCGCACATAAAGATGATGTAGATATATACGTTACTGAGGATACGCTGAGAATATCCGTACATACCGACGATGTAAAATTTTACAAGGAAATAATACTTCCAGGAAGAGTTAACCCCAAAACAGCAACAGCCACATATAAAAATGGAGTTTTAGAAATCTGTCTAAAGAAAACAAGCAACAAGGAAAAATTCGGCGGCCAGAAAATCTTTGTAAAATAGAAAAATTATGGAAAAATTTATGTCTCTCCTTTAAGTTATGGTTCACGCCAAATCATAGAGGAGCAGCGTATGCCGCATAAACTCAGAAAGATAAGGAAAAAACGTGGAAGCAGAACATGCGGCTACGGCCGAGTAGGCCAGCACAGAAAGTCTGGAACAAAAGGTGAGAGGAGAGCTGGCCGCCACAAGCATTTATGGTCTTACGTAATAAAGTATGAACCCGATTACTTTGGCAAGAGAGGCTTCACATCTCCAAGATCTCTTCAAAGAAGAGACAACCCTATTAATTTGAGTCAACTTGACGAATTAGTTGAAAAACTAATTGCAGAGGGAAAAATAGAGGAGAAGAATGGAAAACCGTTTGTTGATTTAAAGAAACTGGGATATACTAAGCTTCTGGGAATGGGAAAAATTAGCAAGCCAGTAATAATTAAAGTGCAAGCTTTTTCATCATCCGCAGCAGAAAAAATTGAGGCAGTAGGTGGCCAAATATTAAAAGAATAGGCAAATTAATTAAAATATAAGCTTTAGGATAAGTGTGTAGAAAGGGGAAGCTGATGGCCGGCAGATTCCTATCAATGTTTAAGCCCATATCAAGATTCCTACCGATAATTAGCCCGCCAAAACGCAAAGTAAGATTTGTAGAAAAAATATTCTGGACAGCCATGGTTCTGATACTCTACCTAATAATGTGTTATGTCCCTCTCTACGGAATAAATCCACAGACTCAGGGATGGCAACTGCAATACATGCGTGTAATATTCGCATCCAGAAGAGGAACCCTAATGGAGCTCGGGATAGGCCCCATAGTTACCGCGGGACTTATACTCCAGCTCCTAGTAGGCGCAAACATGATAGAATGCGACATGACAGACCCAGAAGATAGAGCATTATTTACATCTGCAAGTAAAGCATTTTCAATAATATTCACTGGAATTCAAGCTTCAGCCTACATAATCGGCGGAGTTTACGGAGTCCTTAACACAGTACAGTCCCTAATAATCTTCCTCCAACTAATTGCAGCTGGAGTAGTGATTATACTCTTGGATGAACTTATCCAGAAAGGTTGGGGAATTGGAAGCGGAGTAAGCCTATTTATATTAGCGGGAGTTGCGCAGCAAATATTTAATCAGTGCTTCTTTCCTGGAATGGGCATATTTCCAGCCATTATAAGTAATTTAATGAGCGGAGAACCTCTAAGCAACTTGCTTGTTACACGAGGCCCATCAATACTTGGGTTCATAACGACCGTTGTAACGTTTTTCCTAATAATTTACCTTGAAGGAGTGCGTGTTGAAATTCCAATATCCCACGCCATGTATAGGGGGTATAGAGGACGTTATCCAATCAAACTTCTGTATGTTTCAAACCTACCAGTAATATTTGCATCCGCACTCTTCGCCAACGTATACTTCTTTTCGCAACTTTTATGGACTCACTTTAGAGGAAACTTCTGGGCAAGCCTTTTGGGCACCTATAGAACAGACCCAAATACTGGACAGTTAATTCCGTCAGGCGGTTTGGTTTATTATGTGACTTCTCCGGGGTGGCTTGGAGGTGTTATGCAGGATCCTCTGAGGGCTATTGGTTATACAGCCATACTTGTGATATTCTGTGTTATCTTTTCGGTTACTTGGCTTGAAGTTGGTGGACTAGGCCCGTCAACTGTAGCCAAGCAGCTTGTTGATTCGGGAATGCAGGTTCCAGGTTATAGGAGGTCGGCTAGGCCTATTGAGTCTCTTTTGAAGCGTTATATTCCGCCAGTGGCCGTTTTAGGCGGGGTAGTGGTTGGGTTGATAGCGGCTGTATCAGATTTTCTAGGAGTTTTTGGAAGCGGAATGGGAATACTACTATCGGTCGGCATAATTTATCAGTATTATCAGGCTATAGTTCGGGAAAGAGCCGTAGACATGTATCCCGCCCTAAGAAGATTCTTCGGCAAGTAGGGAAAGAAGGGAAAGATATGAAGAAGCTGGTAGTTATTACGGGAATCCCGGGAACAGGGAAAACCACTATTTGTAGGGAACTTGAGAAGTTGGCAAAGGAGAATGTTAAGGTAATAAATTTTGGAACTGTCATGGTTGAACTGGCGAAAAAGCTGGGGAAGGAATTGCACAGGGATGATATAAGGAAGCATTCTGTAGATTTTCAGAGCAAACTTCAAATTGAGGCAGCAAAAGAAATAGCAGGTGAAGCTGAAAAATTTAATGGAATATTAGTAGTTGACACCCATATGGTTATAAGAACTCAAGAGGGATATTGGGCAGGACTCCCTCGCAAAGTCCTAGAGATTCTGAAGCCAAACATATTTATCTTGATAGAGGCAACGCCGGAGGAGATTTTAGAGAGAAGATTCAAGGATGCAGACAGGAAGAGGGATAGAGTTTTAAGGGAGGAAATAGTGGAAGAACTTGCATTCTCAAGGTATTTTGCTGCTTCATGCGCGTCAATAACTGGTGCTCCAATAAAAATAGTTAAAAATCCCCACGGAAAACAAATTGAAGCAGTAAAAGAAATACTGAGCATATTGGAGGAAAATGAATGACTTGGGAATGGCTCTTTTCAACAGAACCGCCCAACGTTACACTAGTCATATTTTTCACAGCTTTGATCATTTCACTAATAAATTCCGGAGTTTACCGCCTCCTAATAAGCAAAATGATTGGAATAAAGGAATATAGAAGGCTACAAAAAGAGTTAAGAAGGCTACAAGCGGAATTTCGTCAAATTTTAAGGTCTAAAGATCAAAAAGCCTTAGAGAAATTTGAGAAAAAACGTAGAAAAATGCTTCAGATACAGGGGAAGATAATGAAGCCTCAAGGATACCTCTACATATTGTCCTTCAGCTACATCCTAGTTTGGTGGCTTTTCTTAGGAAACTTCTACACAGCGGAAACAGTAGCCATAATTCCCGGAATTGCATATTTGTCAGGATATTGGGGAGTAGCGGGATGGTATTTCCTCTGCTCGATCCTTTTCGGAACTATCTTCTACAGAATCCTTGGTATAACAGCCGAAGAGGAGGAGTGAAATGCCTAGACCCTCCCTTAGAACAAGAAGCAAGAAAAGAGTTCAAAAGAAACTTCCCGGCGGAAGAGCAACAACCCACTATAAGAAAGAAAAATCTAAGCCTGCTAGATGCTCCAGATGCGGCCAAACGCTCCACGGAATTCCA
>Ga0190361_1000837_pt1 | contig 12014 bp, 11 predicted proteins | sample 48721845_MG_FD_161273 | JGI IMG/M metagenome (GOLD analysis project Ga0190361, IMG submission 161273) | Hydrothermal vent microbial mat bacterial communities from Southern Trench, Guaymas Basin, Mexico - 4872-18-4-5_MG | ecosystem: Environmental > Aquatic > Marine > Hydrothermal vents >...
CATGAATTTCATCTACAATTATTAGGGTGTTTTGGAGATTAAATCTAGCCGCATCCCACCTACCAGAGTGCAAAAATCTTATAAGCAATGAATCAAGAGTGCTAACGGTAAAAGGTAAGAAAAAATATTTTCTTAAATAATATTCCAATGCTAATTTCTGTTTTTCTGGCATCTCTGGAAATTCTTCCTCTAAAATAAATTTAGCATCGCTGTGCACAAGTCCTACTTCATTGTTTTCTAGAACTTTTTTAATTCTTTCATATATCTTATTTGAAGTGACACGAGTAGGTAGAGTATAAATTATTTTTGTATACTTATTTTTTAAATTATTCTCTGCCCATAATAAAGCGGCTTCTGTTTTTCCCTCACCTGTTGGAATTTCAAGAAATACAGAGGATTTCATTTGCGAAGCTTTTGTTTGAAAATTCTTCCAACGCTTAAATCCACTTATTGATTTTTTTAAACTTTGTTCTACATTCTGAGTTTTGAAATAGGGAGAAAAACTCTTATTTAACTCTCTTTTAGAAGCTATACGGTCGGAAAAAACAAGCCCTCCAGATAAAAAATAAAAAATATTTTCTATTTGAATGCGAGAAGCAGAATTTAAATTACTTATTTTAATTTTTGTTTCAAGTAATGTTTTTTTGATTTCTTCAAGTGAATTGTTAATAGGAGAAACTGGTTCAGTTTTTATTTGAAAAATTTCTTCTATTATTCGGGGGTAAAAATCAAAAAACACTTTAAATTTTTCTAAAAAATCTGGGGGTGAAATCTCAATATTTTCATACAAGCTACTTTGGTTTTTAATATAATAAGGAGTATGATGATTGATAATCGCAAGTGGAACTAAGGATATTCCTTTGAGTTTTCCCAAATTTAAAGGCAAAACAAATAAGACATAGAAGGGATGAAAAGATTTTGTTTCTTCTTCAAGAGCATTTTGAAATTCCTTTGTAGCTTTCCCTATATCATGAAAATATATAGAAATAAGCAAAAGTTTTTTGGCTTCTTCGTAAGATATGAGGGAAATCCTTTTCCAACTTTGCCTCCATAATCCTTCATTTTCTTCAAAATATTCTTTAAGAGCAATTAAACAATCATATATATGCTTTGCTAAAGTAACGGGAGGGTCTTTTTTAGCAAGAATAAAATTTGTTTTCTCATTTAATTCCTCAAAAGAGTAAGATATGGTCATCGTCTATACCTTGATAAATTTCTACCTGTTCTTTTAATTTAAATTTTCCACCATTTATTATAAGCAACTCTACAGTTTTTATTGGTTCTCTCTTCGTTCGGATACTACCTCTAAATTCTACTTGAAAATCTGTTATCATACTTTCAATATGAGGAGGGAAAAAAGTTTTAAGTTCTTCTAATGACTTTTTCCATTCAAAATTTTCTATTTTATTCATCCAATTAATAGGAATTATAGTATCTATTGTATTGCTAACTATAGGATTTAAGGTAATTTCTTGAGCATTCCTTATTTCTACTAGGTCTTCACTTAAACCTAAATATATAGGATTCTCAGGTTCTTTTAATGCTTTTAAGATTTTATCTAAAAATTTGTTACTTGTAACATATATCCGATAATGTGGATAAAAAAGCTTTTCCCTCTGAAATACCGCTCTTTCTCCCCCTTTTTCACCTTTCCCTTGAATAGCTCTCCATAAATCTTTAAATTTTCCTTTTAAGCTTAAAGTTACTACTCCATATTGAAAATCCTCTAGCAGATTATAAAAAAATTTTTCGCCATGGTTATAAGCATAAGCAATCATACCTGCTACCATAGTTTTAGGTGGGATGGTATAAGAAAGCTGGTAATTTTCATACCGAGGTTTACGAAAAGACATCACAGGTGCACATACCTCAAAACAAACTCCTTTCAGTGAAGTCATGTTTACTACTCCTTCTCCTCAGTTTTCTCTTTTTCTTCTTTTTTATAGGGAAATTTTTGTTTTATCTTTTCAAAAACTTCCTGTGGGCTATTGCAAATTGTAATATTTTTATCTTTAAATTCCTTTTCAAGAGTTTCTTTTATTTCTTCTTTATTTGAAAATACATTCAAATTAACACCTAGATATGTTTCATCTAAATAATCTTTAATAGACTCATAAGTCTCTATAAATGTTGTTAAGTTAAGTTTACCTTTTACATCCACAAAAGAAGTCGCCTTTTCTTCCTTGGAGGGTGGGAGGATATCAAATTTATGTGAAAAATAAGGGACGCCAGTCTTTTGGATTGTAGCAATTGTAAGTACTGGTGAAAAATCCGTTAATAATCTTGCTTTTTTAGCCCCACCCATCACATTTTGAAGTGCAGAGAGTAACCAAGAAAGCCGCTTATTTCTCTCATTGTCATCAAGAACTTTAATTGCTTTCTCTTCACGTTCATCCCAGTAAGATCCTATCATCTCAGTATGAATAATTTGTGCTCCCTGAAGATAATTAAAGGCATCTACTTCTACCTTAACAATATCGCCTCCCATTTCAGTTGCTTTGCTTCTTGTTAACATATCAGTATTATACCGATATGGGAAAGAAGATATTAAAGCTGTAGTTTGTAAAGGTGAGGTTTTGCGAAGAGCCCCGATTTGTTTTTCTGAAATCGACAACAAAAATCCAAATATATCAAGTTCTGGATAATTTTGAATTATATACTGCATTATTCCTGTATATCCTTGTTTTTTCAGATTGGCATCATTTATTTTCTTGTTTTCAATTATAGGTTTATTTGTATTTTTATCCTGTATTATAGGACTACCGTTTTTATCAATCCCGCAAATTTCAAATTCACCATCTGTCAACCAGTAAATAGTTTCTCGTAAATATCTTCTATATGCCTGCCCTGAAACATATACAAATTCCTTATCGTTAAAAGCAGTTATCTTTTTAAGGGTAATTTGGTTGCCTCCGCCTTCTGATGAATTAAGATTAGCTAAATTTACCCTCATTACTGAATTAATATGAACAAATTTTGCCATTTTAACACCTCCTGTTTCTTCTAATTAATAGGTTGAGAAGAAAAATCTTTAAGATAATTGTTTACAGAAAAAAAGGCTAATAAATCTCTTATCTCCTCCCATCTATCTTCTTTTTCATACAATAAATTAATAAATTCTTGATCTTTTCCTGTGAAGATATTTAAAGCAGTTTTATCAAATTTTTCCTCCAGCTCATCTGCCTTTTTTATCATTCTAAAAGAAAAGTCTCTAAGAACTTTAATAAACTGCTCCTTATTTTTAGCATCTCTAAGTTCATAAAACATTCCTTTCTCATCTATTACTTTTGCTATTGTTCCTATTGCCCATCCATATTTGCGAATTACTTCTATCACTTCTTTTTTCATAAAAACCTCCTTGTTTAAAAATTGATAAAAGATGCTTATCATTTCTTCAAAATTTTTACTTAAGTAACTCTGGTTCATATCTTCTTTTATTTTAAGAAAAACAATTTCTGCTAAATTTTTAGAAATAGGTTTAAATTCAAGTAAATTTAGCAATAAAGGTCTCTCATATATATCTTTGTGTTCACCTTTGTTGAGCATAAAAGTATTTTTTCCTAAAGGCTGACTCAATAGGGTAATGTCAGGAAGTTTATCTAAAAGCTCTAAAAATTTACTCAACTTATGATATTCTATAAATTGATATATTCCTTGATTATCAAAAAGAATCCCAGCTATTTGTAAAAACTCCTTTTTCTTTGCAAAAAGTAATTGAAGTTTTTCATCTGCTTGCTTTTCTTTAATCAGTTTATAAACAAACAAAGATAAAGCTAACAATGCTCTTTCAGGAGAAGAGATATAAAAACCCTGATAAGGTATATTAGTAGATTGTTTTATATTTTCCCCAGTAATATCTTCCATTTTTATATTAAACAATCCATTTTTTAGTTCAAAAAGAGCTATTAAATCTGGAATGTTAATATGAAGAATTATTGATTTTTTAGCTTTTACATAGAAAGTCCAGAAAAAATTGTATCTCAACACAAGGTCACAAAAGGCGCAAACTATATTTTTCTTAGACAACATTTGATCTTTAAATCCAGAATAATCAAATCCAATTAAAGTCGGTTGAAGAAACGTTCTTCTTTCAAAATGGTTATTTTTACTGTATTTTGTAGATAAACTACTACAAATCTCACATTTATTGTTTCCTTCTCCAAATTTATATCTATCACCAACAAGATTTGAAGTTATTTCTTCTTCTGCTACTTGAATATAGACTCCCTCTTTTTCCCATTTTTTCTTAAATAAATTTTCTTTGGTTAATGTATCCAAACTTTTACCTGTTTTATTTTCATACTCTTTAATAGCTTTTTTGACTTTGTTAATTTCCGACAAGGATAAATTCCTCCACAAAGAAAGGCCAGAAATAAACGTTGAGCCTATACGAGTTCCCCAAGTTCTTGAAGTAAAAGGTTTTCCTATAAAAGAACTTCCTTCTTCCAATTCTCCTTTTTCACGATGGTACACGATACGTTTAACTTCAGATAATCCTATACGGGTTAAATAAAAACTTATCTCACGATACCACTCTTTAATACTTTCTTTATCGCCTGTTATTTCAAGCATAAAAGGTTTTAAAGTAAGCTTTACTCCATCCTTTTCAATCTTCAGTTCATTCTCTTTCTCTTCATACTCAACATCATAAGATTTTAAAGTTGCCCAAAAGATATTGGTAATACCATTATTATAAAAACAATCTCTCAATTTAAGAATAATGTTATCTTTCTCAACCATTTCTTCTCCTTCCTTAACCCTCCATCTCCACCCCAAGCCTCTCTCTAAAAAGCTCTTCTCCTATTTTCTTATACTAAGGAAGTTTTTCACTTTTTTAAAAATTTCTTTCACACCAATCCCATCAAAAATTTACCTGCTGAAATTATCCGTGTGTTTTGTCTTAAAAAATCTATACCTTCTTCTTTTACCACTTGATAAAGAAATGGAATTTTTAGTTTTTGAGCAAAATATTTAAGATTTTTAGATAAATCAGAAGAAGATAATTTTACCTCCACAGCAAACCAAACTTTTCTGTCTATTACTACTAAAAAATCAACTTCTCTTTTCTCTACATCTCTTAAATAAAATAATTCTGCCCTCCAGCCATATACATCATATAGAAAATGAACAAATTTTAACAGGTGCGATGCAATCATATTTTCAAATCTGGCAGACTCTTTCTGTATTTCTGACCAATCCCAGAAATATAATTTTGGTTCTTTTTTTAATGCTTTTATTTTTTTTGTCTGATATGGATAAAGACGAAAATGGTAATAAAACCTTTCTAAAATATCCATCCATAACTTTACACTTTTAAAAGAAACTTCTAATTCTTCTCTTAAAGAATTTAAAGATAATATTGAACCTACTCGCTCAGGAAGCAATTCAACCAAAACTTCAAGCATAGATATATCCCTTATTGTTTCTATCTCCCTTATATCTTCTCTAATAATTCGTTCTATGCGTTCGTTATGCCATCTTCTTAAAAAAACCTCGTCATTCTTAAGATAGACCTCAGGAAAGCCTCCAAATTTTAATAATCTGTTAAAAACTTTCTGGATTTTATCATCTATTTTCTTAGGGAAAGAAAGAGGAGTAAAAGGTTTTATATCTGATTTCAAAAACCCAACAATTTCTCTTAAACTCAAAGGATGTAATCTCAAAAATCGATACCTGCCTAAAAGAGAATCGCCACCTCGACGATAAATATCTAACCTACTACTTCCTGTAACTAATATTTTAATCTTTTTCTTATTCTTATCATAAAATCCTTTGAGAAAATTTTTCCATCGGCGATACTTGTGAATTTCATCAAAAATAAAAAGTTTCTTATCTGCAGGAAATTCTTCATTAATAATTGCTTTTCTATCTACACGCCAGTCCCAGTTAAAGTAACAGAAATTATCAGGATAATAAAGATTGCCAATCTGCTGAGATAAAGTGGTCTTACCAACCTGACGTGCTCCTCCTATAAAAACCATCCGCTCTTCTAAATCTTTTTTAATATAAGGTTCTAAATACCGTTTCAACATCTCTTAAAAATTATACCTCAGGAAAATTTTTTGGCAATAATTTTTTCCTTTAGGGAAATTTATCAGAGAAAGCATACTCTTTTACTATTCTCCTCTATCCCATATATCCCACTCCTTATAATTTTTTTGAGTCTAACCCGGTATCGTATACTACCTGTAAGCCTCAGATGTGTCCTGCTTCTGGCGGTGCTTCAAGAATAATAATTTTTTCTTCTTTTAAAAAAGTTCTGGCAATCTCTACTGCTTTTTCCATAAACCACTTCATATTTTATCACCTCTCTTGATATAATAAAGAAGATTCATCCCACATTTTCTATCTCAAGAATCCTATCAAGCCGAAATATACGTTCGGCCTTGCGCAGGTCACAATATGCCTTAATTCCAATAAATGGTTTATCGGCATACATCATTTCCCCTACATCATACGGCTTTATTATTCTTCTAGTTTTGTCACCGTTGGGCTTAAGATAAAGAATTTCCACATCTTTTTTCTCTCTAATAGCCCTTTGAATACGTAATATCTTTTCATCCATAGGCATATCCCTTTCGGAAAGATTATACTGGTAACGGGTAAGAAAATTTACAATCTCGGGGTCAGTAAACACGTATCCTTTCTTAAATGGGCGGGTTAAACTTATACCATCCAGAGAAACGCATCTACTCAAGGCAACATAAGCCTGTCCGGGAGCAAAAGTTCCTCTTGAGAAATCAATAACTACCCGTTGAAATGTTTTACCCTGACTTTTATGTATGGTAACTGCCCAGGCAAGTTTTAAAGGGTATTGAATAAATTTGCCTACAGTTTTTGTTTCTATCGCATCAATTGCTTCATTATATACAAAATGGAACAGCTCCCATTCATAAGGGATTACTTCCACGATATTGCCTTCTTCCAATCGGACGATGATGGTATCGGGTTTATCTTTTTTATTTTCTATCTCAATAACTTCCCCCAGTGTCCCGTTTATCCATCTTCCTGATGAGTCGTTATTAAGAAGCATAACCTGCGCCCCTTTGGCAATACGTAATACCTCATCAGCAGGGTAAGATTGTTTTTCAAACTCGCCTTTTATCCGTGCTTTATAAATATGGATTTTTGATTTTAATTGCAAAAGGTGATAATCGTTAATTTCTTTTGCTTTTTTATTGATGGTCGTAAGTGTTATAACAGGAATTTTTTTATCTTTAGAGAATTTTCGTCCTACACACCTGTTTAATATTTCTATCTCTTTATCACTAACTGTATTGTTCCGTATAGAATTAAGAATCGAAATAAACTTTTTATCTTTCTGGCGATAAATCTTCTCCAGTTCTACAACCTCCATTTGAAACTCCTGAAATACATTTGCATTAAAGAAATACGCCCCTTTATAATACCCATTAAACAAATTTTTTTCAGAACGTGTTACTACCGGTGGAAGTTGATACAAATCGCCAATAAATATCATCTGCACCCCACCAAAAGGTTTAGAATAAGAGTTGCGATATTTTTTTAAAGCATAATCAATACAATCAAGAAGATCCGCCCTTACCATAGATATTTCATCTATAACTATGCTATCTAACTTTTTAAAAATAGATGTATCTCTTACCTTTCTCTTTTTTATCTTTTCTATAGTAACGTCTGGTTTAAAGCGGAAGAAAGAATGAATAGTTTGCCCTCGCACATTCAAAGCAGCCACTCCTGTAGGCGCCAGGACCACTATTTTTTTCTTACTCCGGGAACGAAAATACTCAAGAAGGGTAGACTTTCCTGTGCCGGCTTTACCAGTAACAAATACATGATTATTCGTTTTCTCCATCAAATTAAATGCTTTTTTAAACTGCCCTGTTATTTCTATGTTTTTTAGGTAGTGCATTTATATATCAGTTATTATTTATTGCTTCCCAGCACCCAAATCCTTGTGAATTTTTTGCTCCCAAGCCAACGTCATACGCAAGTTCCAATGCCTTCTTTGAACCTGAAATTTCATAAAGACCCATCCATCCTTTTATCACCGTGCCTTTATCTTTATTGTTACGGTTGTAAATGATTATTTTCTCATCCCTTGCAGAAACCCGATAAGGAGAAATGTTAAACTCGAAACAATTATCGCTACCATATATAAGTTTAAATTTCTTACGAAGGTTTTCTTTTATAAATAATGGAAATTCTTGCTCAAAAGGAGAGTAGTAATAAGTTTTTTTTCTTCCGTCGGCTTTCTTCAATGTGCTATAACAGGTTACAGGTGAGAGCATCTTAATTATAAGTTTATCTCTAAACTGTGGCTGTGGTAAAACATTTATACTTTCTATAAAGACCTCGTTTTTGCCTATATAAAACTTATCTGTTTTAACGAGATTTTCGGCTATACTTTGCAGTATTTCTTTTTGAGAGGAGGAAATTATAAGTTTTACAGGCGGAGTAAAATGAAACTGATTATCTATATTCCTAAATTTTCCATAAAGCCGTGAGAAAGTAAAAAGACGAAATCTTCTCTTTTCATACTGAAAACCTTGTTCATGAATTTTTCTGCGTAACGATGCTTCCATCAATGAATAGATAAATCCTTGCAATATATGATTATGGCTCGATGGAAGTACTATTGCTTGATTTTGTGTAGTTATCTTTACTTCTATACGCATATCTTTCTAAAAATACAAAAACCTTCGCTTTTCTTGCGAAGGTTTTACTTCTCCTGTTCTGCTAAAAGTTTCGTAATAACCACTCTCTTTCTTTCGTTTGCGTTTTGTAAAAATTAGCATTTTATTGGTTTTTACATCCAAACTCCTTTCAAATGCAAGGCAATCTTTTTGTATCACACAATCTACAACTCACAGACTTTTTTGTCAATATTCTTTAAGCCTGCTGTTGTCAAAATAACAAAATATTAAACCCAAATTTTTCATTAGAAAAATTTGCCCGAAGGATCCAGCCCTTTATTTCTATGAATGAATTTCTTCTTATGAGAGATAAAGGGTTGCCGAAGGCAAAACCACATCCCCGCCCTTTCTACATCGTAGATTTTCTTCGTAGCAGAAAGGGCGGGGCTGGGTGATTTGCCTTTGTATCTTTTTGGTATAAAACTTTACTCTATAACTGTAACATTTTGAATAAGTTGCAAAGTTTTTCAAAACTCTGGTGCAAATGTTGGGTTAAAAATAATTACTATAATAAAATGTTTTCAGCCAGAGCGATTCTACCTTTAGATGGAAAATTTAATATAAAATTGTCACCTTAGAAAAACTTGCCAAAGCCTTTAATATTTCCCTTTCAAAATTGCTGGATTTTGAAAGACAAGAGATAAAAAGTATAACTGGTGAAGGAGAAAGATTATTTACAGATTTATCTTTTTTATTTAAACTTTTTTAAGTATTGTTTAATATCATTATGTGAACCTGCCAGAGCTAAAAATACTGTATCTTTTCCCATTTTAAGTATTACTCTTAAACGTATATCAACTCTCAATTCATATAAATCATCGGTCAATTTCTTAAGACCTAATCCTTTTGGCAGAATTCCGGTTGTAAGAAGATTATTCAACTGATATAAAGACTTCTTTAATTTTTCTTTATCTTTTATGGAAAGTTTCCCAAGAGCTCTCAAATGATGGGAGAACTTTGATTATTCGCATATTATTTTATATTATTGATGTAGGAAAGAAATTTTTTGCCTGCTTTTATAGTTTTTGCTTTTTTCTTTTCTTTAGTAATGAGCTTATTAATTTTTTCTAACTCTTGAGGAGTATATTTAGGCTTAAGTTCAACAGGAATTAGTACAATATAGTTCTTCTCAATCTTAACCTCAAAAAGCTCATCTTTTTTAAGATGGAGTCTTTCCACAATCTTTTTAGGTAGTGTAACCTGGTTTTTTTCTTTAAGCCGAGTTATTGTCATCTTTTCATCACCCCACTTAGAGTATACCACATAGTAAGAAACTATGTCAAGTTAGAAAGTATAACTTTCAGAAATAGTAATTCCTGGTGTCCAATCGGAGATCCACCTCTGGTGGAAAAATGTCCAATTTAGATTAAAATTGATTAAAATTCATAAAATTTCTAAAAGTGGAAAAATCACAAAAGTTATTGATTTTTCTCAATTTTCTTTGATTGGCAGGGTTTTTAGATTTCTCCTGAGAGGCAACCCCATTCAAGTGCGCTCTTCCTGCCTGCGCCACCTCCCGAGAAATTAGTAAGCCCCGAACCCCGCCCTTTCAAGGAAAGGGCGGGGTGGTTTTCTGTGGTTGGGGGTAAAATAAAAGTTTAAAGGATTATATGGATCTTGTTTATGCATTTAGATGAAGCTTTGCGCCTGGGGTGACTCGAACACCCAACCCTCTGGTCCGAAGCCAGATGCTCTCTTCCTATTGAGCTACAGGCGCAAAAGTTACTATACTTTTTATTAAGGAAGTTTTACTTTGGAAGAAAAATTTATTGGGTATTTTGATTCTTTTTAGCAAGTGCCTCTGTACAACTTTTAATCAAAGCTCTCTCTTCCTCACCAATTTGAGAAAACTCTATACCAGTATCGAAAAGAACAGTTCCCTCTAAATATCGACTCTCTCTTTCTCTTACCCAAGCTACCCTTCCCTTACAAAGCAAAGGTTCTTCTTTAATATAGATCTTCAGCTCTAAAGGAGAATTTACTTCTAACCGCTGTCTAATAACTACTCTCACCCCATTAGCACCGATATCTTCAGTATAAGTAAAGATAACATCTCCTCCTGAGGTATTAATAATAACTGTGTAGGGAAATTTTACTCTTATAGCTCTTCTCCTCTCTCTTCCATCCCAATTCATTCTACTTCCTTTCCAAAACTTAACTAATCTTCTCTGACTTTAATGGTCTCTCCATTAAATCTTTTACCGCCTTTAGAGGGGGTTTATTTCTATAAAGAACATAAAAAACTTCTCTGGTAATAGGCATCTCCACTCCCGCTTTTTTACTTAACTGGTAAGCTGACTTTACTGTCTCTACTCCCTCAGCTACCATCTTCATTTTACTTAAAACCTCTCTCAAACTTTTTCCTTTCCCTACTTGTTCTCCCACGAATCTATTCCGAGAATAAGAAGAAAAACATGTAGTAACTAAATCTCCCAATCCACCTATCCCCATAAAAGTAGAAGGAGATGTTCCCAATCTTTTTCCTAATCTGATTATCTCCACTAAGCCTCGCGTAACTAAAGCTGCCTTGGTGTTGGTGCCAAAACCTAAACCATCAGCAATCCCACAAGCAATAGCTATTATGTTCTTTAAAGCCCCTCCTAGTTCTACCCCTACTACATCGCTATGAGTGTAAACACGAAAACGAGGGGTAGTAAAGATATTCTGAAGAATCTTAGCTACCTTTCTATCCTCAGAGGCAATAACACAAGTAGTAGGTACTCCCTTTATTACCTCCTTAGCAATAGTTGGTCCACTTAATACAGCCACCTTAACTTTATCTAACTCTTCCTTAATTATCTGGGAAGGAGTTTTCAAGCTACCCACTTCTATCCCTTTTGCTACACTAACAAAAAGTTTTTCCTTAAAAGAAACACCATTCTTTTTTATCCTCCTTAAAATTTTTCTTATGAATTTCACCGGAATAGCTATCACTACAAACTTATTCTCTAAAACTTCTTTTAAGGAGGTATCTACAGAAAGATTAGAAGGAAATTTTATACCTTTTAAGAAGAAAGGGTTTTCTCTCCTCTTCTGCATTATAAGGTTTTCTTCATTAAAAACACTATGGAGAGAAACCCTTAATCCTTTCTTCGCTAAAATCACTCCTAGAGTGGTTCCCCAACTTCCTGCACCAATTATGGAAACAGCTTCTTCCAATTTTAGTTCTTATGTCTACTAACTACTAACCTTACCAAAAGCGGGCAAACGACTAAAACTATTCTTAAAAAAGAATTCTTTATTTAGTTTTACCCGCATGCCTTTAGATGTTAATAAAGAGTTATAGGTTGAGTAACTCATCTTAAGCATTAAATAATAAGCTTAACAAAGCGGGCGAGC
>Ga0190361_1000840_pt1 | contig 11996 bp, 9 predicted proteins | sample 48721845_MG_FD_161273 | JGI IMG/M metagenome (GOLD analysis project Ga0190361, IMG submission 161273) | Hydrothermal vent microbial mat bacterial communities from Southern Trench, Guaymas Basin, Mexico - 4872-18-4-5_MG | ecosystem: Environmental > Aquatic > Marine > Hydrothermal vents > Microbial...
TACCTCAATTTTGATATCTTTGTTTATCGACCTGATGGCCTCAATGGTTTTTGCAAAATGCGAAGCTCCTCCATCATCAAGATCATCTCTTGTTACCGATGTAATAACCACATAATTAAGCCCCAGTTTCTTAACTGCCTCTGCTATGCGATTGGGCTCATCTGAATCTGGCATTTCCAGTTTGCCTTTACCAGCATGTTCTACTGCACAGAACCTGCACGATCTTGTGCACTTCGAACCCAGTATGAGAAAAGTAGCCCTTTTATGGGAATAACATTCAGAAAGATTTGGACATCTGGCACTTCTGCAAACAGTATTGAGACGTAACTCACTAAGAATTGCACTGACCTCATTTCTCTCATCGGTGTACATAATTCGCTTCGAGAGCCAGGGAGGCTTTTTAAATCGATTCTTAAGAGGTTCCTGAGACTGGTTCATTTTTAATCTTCTCTATCTTTTCTATTTATTTTAAAACTTAAAGAATTAGAGGAGCATTCCCGGGGCCATTAAATTATACCCTGGATTTTCTCTTTCCACAATGATCAACAAACTAATCTAACCATTTCGTCTACTTAATTCCAGGAATTTTTCATAAAATCATACCTCATAATATACAGAAACCCAATGCGGGATAAATATTCATCATCTTTAATCTAAAGAGAGGATTTTACGGATTCAAATGAAAAATTATTTTTGTTTTACAACGTAAGCATCGGTGAGATTATAGAGGCGTTTCATCGCAATCATTGTATTTCTGGCAATGCTCTTTTTCTCAAAGGGGCCAACCCTGACTCTGTAAAACTTTTTACCTTCAATCTCAGTTTCAATTATCTGTACCCTGTATCTATCCTTCCTCAACTTTTCAGCGAACCTTTCGGCGTTATCTTTTTTCATGAAGCTGGCTACCTGTATGAAATAATCACCAACAGGTCTGTAAACATAGCGGGAGACCGTTGCGGGCTTTCTTGAAGAAGTAGTCGGGAAAGAGGTTTTAGCTTTTGAAACTGAACTTGCTGTTTTTCCGGTATTTGTCTTTATTGGCTGGGATACCACGCTGCCACTATCTGCATGGATCTTGCCACCTTCAGTTGCTCCTTCAACATCAATTACTTCGGTTCTGGTTTTAAACTCTTCGGTTATTAGGTTGATCAGGTCCTCATCTGGTTTTGTTTTCCCTGCCTCTGTTGATGCTTCAGGCTGAGGTGCTTCAGGCACCTCAACTTTTTCCACAGCAGGCTTCTCTATTTTTACCTGGTTTTCCTTACCACCACCAAGGAATTCCTTTATTCTTCCACCTGCCGTGTAGAATCCAAGGAGAAAAACTCCGATTAATATTAAACTGAATACAAATGAAATCCAGAAAATCCTTGCTGTATCCAGGTTTATTTGAAAATATTCTTTTCCTTCTTTCCTATCACCATCCATAATTAACTGTTTCCACGTCTTATTTTTGAGATAAAATCCTTTACCTCATTTAAAAAATATTCAAGACTGCTCGTATTTTCAATAACCTTATCGACATAATGTAATTTCTCCTTTAAAGGGATTTGAGAAGCAATTCGCATCCGAGCCTCCTGCTCGGATATTCCATCTCTCTTCATCGCCCTTTCCACAGCAATTTTTTCGCTTACCTCAATACCAATTACATAATCACACAAAACATGGAGGCACATCTCAATAAGTAGTGCAGCATTTATAACGAAATCACCACCAACACCTACAATTCTCTTAACCTCCTTTATCATCCATGGATGAACTATTCTTTCAAGTGTCCTTCTCTTATCTGGATCTTTAAAAACTATTCTACCAAGAGATTTTCTATCTACCCTGCCCTCTATTAAAATTTCCCCGCCAAACGCATCTAAAATTTCATTTTTCTTTACCTCAAGTGCCAGGTGGCCTATAACATCAACATCAACAACCCTGAATCCCTCTGATTCAAAAACTCTGACAGCTTCGTTCTTCCCTGAACAGTACATCCCCGTAATCCCCACAATCATCACTCAAGCCCTCTGTTAAAAATATTCTCATCTTCCAGGCAGAAAAACCAATAAAATTTAAAACAAATATGATTCTCTGCTTATATTTGATAAGTCCAATAAAAATTTTATAAATAACAGTATACCATTGGAAAAACTGATAAATTCAATTAAACTCAATGGGCCTCTTCCCAGTTTTTACCATATGCGATGTTAACCTTAAGTGGAACATTAAACTTTATGGCATTTTCCATCAGATCTTTAACCATATTTGATGTTTGTTCAAGCTCTTCTTCAGGTACCTCAAATACAAGTTCATCATGAACCTGAATCAACATCTTGGTTCTAAGGCCTCTTTTAATAATCTCATTATCAATGCAAACCATCGCCTTCTTGATCAAATCTGCGGCAGTACCCTGGATAGGGGTATTAATGGCCACTCTTTTGGCAGCCTCGAAAATATTTTTATTTTCAGAATTAATCTCCGGTACGTACCTTCTCCTCCCAAGCAGGGTTTCCACATACCCGTTTTTCTTAACTTTCTCAACAAGTTGATCGAAAAAGTTTCTGACACCGCTATACTTTTGAAAATACATATCAATGAAAAATGCTGCCTCAGATTTGGAAATGTTAAGTCTCTGGGCAAGACCATAAGGACTCATACCATAAATAACAGAAAAATTAATGGTCTTGGCTGCTGCTCGCTGTTCTTCAGTTACTTTCTCCGGCTCAACTCCAAATAGAATGGAAGCAGTTTCCCTGTGCACGTCTCCATCCCTCAGAAAGGCACTCATGAGTGACGGATCACCAGAGAGTGAGGCAAGTATTCTGAGTTCTATTTGACTATAATCAGCCGAAAGTATATACCACCCATCCTCAGCAATAAAAGCCCTTCTTATTGCCCTTCCCTCTTCCTCCCTGATGGGAATATTTTGAAGGTTGGGATTGCTTGATGAGAGTCTACCCGTGGTAGTTATTGTCTGGTTAAAAGATGTATGTATTCTCCCGGTTCTTTTATTGACCATCTTCGGAAGGGAATCGATATATGTCGACTTGAGCTTTGATAACCTCCTGTGCCTGAGCAGAAGCTTTGCCACTTCATATTTTCCAGCAAGCTCTTCGAGAACAGATTCATCTGTTGAAAACCCAGTTTTTGTCTTTTTAACGGGCGGAATTTTTAGCTTATCAAACAAAATTTCAGCCAGCTGTTTTGTCGATCGTACATTAAACTCCTCACCTACGAGCTCGTAGATCTCCCCCTCCAGTCGGGAAAGCTCCTCATCAAACTTTCTGCTCATTTCCTCAAGATACGCAGTGTCGATCTTAACTCCCCAGTATTCCATCCTGGCAAGAACATTAATAAGGGGAACTTCAATATCCCTGTAAAGATCATAGAGACCCTCTTTAACCAGTTTTTCTTTCATTATTTTGTATAACCGCAATGCAATATCCGCATCCTCGCAGGAGTAGTTGGCGACCTCCTCTAAATCATAATCGAGCAGTGTTTCCCCCTTATTTTTGACCACATCCCCATAGCTAACCATTTTATAGTTTAGAAATTCCTTCGCCAGCTCATCAAGTTTGTACCTCTGCTTCTGGGGATCGAGAAGATACGCCGCAATAAAAGTATCTCCCTCAATCCCGTTAAGTTCAATTCCATTATTCTTTAGAACAAGAATATCGTATTTTATGTTCTGGCCAATTTTTTTTATTTCTCGATTCTCAAGCACGGGTTTAATGGAATCGAGCAACTCTCCGCCATTGGCCACACCCTTCCCTTTAATGGGGATATAGTATCCTTCGCCCTCTTTCACACAGAGTGAAATTCCCACCAGCTCTGAATCCATAGGATCTTTTCCGGTGGTTTCGGTATCAATGGAAAGAAGTGGTGCTTTTAAAATCACCTCCCTGATTTTTTCTAACCCATCAGTAGAAGTAACCAGAGAATATCTCCCAGAAGGAGGTGTTTCAGCCTTCAATTCTGATTCCTTCTCGATAAGCTCGGGTTTTAGCTCAGCAACAATCGTATTAAGCTCCTTCTCCTTCAGCATCTCTATTCCACTCTCCCTGGGAAAATCCTTTATCCTGAACATATCCACATCAAACTCTACTGGAACATCCCTTTTGATTATTACAAGTTTCTTACTCAAAAACGCATTATCTTTTCCCTCTATCAATTTTTTCCTGATGCTTTCGCTATCAACCTTATCAAGGTTTGCATAAAGTTCCTCGAGACTTCCAAATCGGGAGATCAGCTGAAGCGCTGTTTTCTCGCCTATACCCTTTACCCCGGGGATGTTATCTGCCTGATCACCCATCAGCGCCAGAACATCAATTACATTCTCCGGACTTACACCCCACACCCGTTTGATTTTCTCTCCATCCATTATCTCCATTTCGGAGATGCCTTTCTTCACAGCATAAACCCTAATATTTCCATCTACAAGTTGTAGAATGTCTTTGTCACCCGAAACAATTATTGCCTCATCACCCATACTGGAGATCTTCTCTGCAATTGTTCCCATCACATCATCAGCCTCGTAGCCTTCCTTAATCATAACGGGAAGACCAATCTCCTCCAGTAGCTTTTTTGTAAACTCGATTTGTTTATTAAGATCCTCAGGTGGTTTTAACCTGGTAGCCTTATACTTTTCGTATATCTCGTGCCTGAAAGTCTTTTTCTTCGAATCAAACACACAAACCATATACTCGGGTTTTTCATCCTTCATCAACCTCAGGATCATCCTCATAAAACCAAAAATTGCAGAGGTATTTTCTCCAGAAGTAGTTACAAGGGGTCTTCGGATAAACGCCCAGTAAGCCCTGTACAAAAGGGCGTGACTATCTACCAGATAAATTTTCTTTTTTTCAGGCATCTTGGCCTCCAGATAACATCTCTTTATTGATAAAAATGGGACACAGCAGTAAACACATCAAGCTACTCATTAAATAAATCATACCAAATCTGGAAGCAAACATCAATGAGAAGGTTTTGGTGAAAAGCGGGGTTTTTCAGGCTCTGATGTTTATGATAGAAGAGTTAATAATTCCTGGAGAGAGATTGAAGCGTTTTAAACTACCTAACTTTTTTTCGATTTTTCTCATCTTTTCACAAAGATTGTTTCTCAGTGTTATATTCATCCTTATTACCTTCGCCTGTAGTGAATCAATCTCGCCTATTTTTTTCTTAATATGAGGATCATTCTTGAATGTAACTAGGTCACCGATTAGTATTTTCATACTATTGTTTATATCTTCAATAATTATTCTTTCATTCTCGGCAAACTCATAAAGTTCACTGTAGTTATTTGATTCTACGGCCTCATCCTGAAGTTTTTTTAAAAGAAGCAGCTTTTGAAGCTGTACAGTTATAATATCGAGATCTCCAATGATTTTACTCCTTTTATCCAGCAACATCTATTCCACCCTCTTTCTTCATTTCATCTATCGTTGGTGCACTACTTTTCTGGGCAATTGCGTTCCATGCCTCTCTCAATTCCGAGGCCATCTTCTTAACAAACCTGATTGGCTCCGGTTTCTTTTCAATATTTGCTTCTATAAGTTTTCGATTGAGAAATGAGTAAATGCTAAACAATTTATGACTGATATCTCCAGCTTCCATATTCAGAGCAAGCATCAACTCTGTAATTATGTCCTGGGCCTTTAAAAGATTATTGTTTACCACATCGTATTTTTTGTGGGAAAGGTTCTCCAGAGCTATGTCCAACGCCTTGATCAATCCATCGTACATCATAACAACCAATTTACCCTTTGAAGCCGTTTTAATCTGTGTCTCGCGGTAGGATGCAATTTTTTCCCTATCCATCAAAACCTCTCCCGCTCTTTTTTTCCTAATATCGGTAACCACAACTCTAAACTTAACATGGATTAGCCCACCATTAAAACAATCAACTTACTACCCGGGACTCATGTTAAACCCGGGAACCATTCAAATCTTATATAAGCTGAATTCTTTTATCACTAAAAGATCTACTTTTCCAATCCAATCAAACTCAAAAAATGAGACTCGAGATACTCTTCAGGACAATCCATCTTCTTAATAAGACGCCATCTTATACATACAGTCTCAATGATTTTTTTAAATATCTCCGATTTATACCCGATTATAGATTCAATTTTTTTCAGCCCGTATGGAAAACCATTTTTAATTTTAAAAGATGCGCCCTTAAAGGGATTCTTAGAACCTGACCTATCTACACGTAATAAATATGGTGAAAAAATAAAAGTTCTGGTTTCAGAACCCTCAAAATCATCCATAAGCTTCTCAAGCTCCTCTCTGTAATCGAGCAACTTACCGGATGTGGGGAGATTACGATCATTTCTGGTGAAAATCAGAACCCTTTTCAAATATTCAATCTCACCAGAGACAGCGGGAGAAAATCTTGTAGAATTGGATATTAAATAAAGATAAAAAAAGGACTTACTAGAGTATGTTTTGTAATGGGGATAGGAAAAATCACATCCAATAAAAATAATATCTCTGAAACCCATCCTTGCCGCAAGCTCAAAAGCCACCGATGTTACAGACTCTCTGTTAATTACATTTCCATACAACTTATCAAAATCAAAAAGCATAGAAACAGGGTGGTGTGTGAAATATACGTACCTCTCTGAAAATAAATCAAAAACATCCCTGTATGATAAAAGGGATATAGCACATGGAATATTATACAAAAACCTTTTAGGTATTCCTTTGAAATGGTACATGACGGAAGGTTGAGGATCCAGAGTAACGATAAGATTTGGCCTGTATCCACTGGAATATAGTGTTCTCAGAGCAGCATCTGTGGATATAATGTAAGCCTTTCCAATTTCAGTATTTTTCAAAATATCATCAACAGAAGGTCCTGCTCCCACTATAACAGCGGTACCTTCATACCTATTGTAAAGAGAATTCAAATAGTAACAATCGGAGAGTTTTTTCAGGTTTGAAATAAAGTTACCCATCCATCTAAGGCTATGCCTTGCTATCGTTAATCCGTCGTTTACAAGAGTATTGAGTGCCTTTCCTATCCTTCTCTCCAGGTTGTTATAATCTTCTCGATACATCCTTCTCATTAATTCATTTACATAAACTTCTATACGTTTAAAGAAAAGCAATTCATATCTTGATCTCATAGAAACAAGAAAATCATCTATTTCACCGGCCAAAAAAAACTCCACTTTGCCTGATTCAATTAATTTCTTTATGGGAGGCAGTTGAGATACAAGATTGTAGAGAGTTTTATCCGGTTCCAGAATAATTAATTTTGAAACAAAAGGGGAAGATAGTAACCCTTCAATCCAGAATCCCATTCCAACACCAATTAAAAAAAGGAGCTCAACTCTGTCTTCACTTATTTTCTTAATAAGTCTTTTACAGACATTCCGCTCCGATTGCTCATCTATTGTTAAAGACTTATTCAATTTTTCGTCACGGATTTTAAGCTGAAAATAATTATCCTTTTTTTCCAGAGAAAAACTAAAACCTTCTCTCATGATTGCCATTTTTCGCTATTTTACATTTAAATTATTTTAAATTGAAAATAAAATAGAGTAACTCCAAATCAGAGTTGGCGCAGTTTATCGAGAGCCCTCTGAACATCATCCCTTCTCAGGGGACTTCCAATTAAATCAAATACATATTCTTTAATCCTTTTCTTTATCTGACTATTATTGCCTACGGTAAAAACCCCGGGGCCATTAATTGCGGGAATACCTTTTATCTGAAGTCCCTTTGTCATCCTGTACAGTCTTGATTTTCCCCTGTTCTCCTCAAGCCATCCTCTGTAAAGCAGTAACTTTTTTGTTGTATAAACGATCTCTCCATCCTCTAATTTGACCTTCATCAATAAATCGCTGCTTATACCGTTGAGTTTCATAGAATACAGGGGAGTGAGCCTGTTCGCTCTTGAAACATAGTACTTTTCAAACCCCGCTCCACGATGGTGATCCATTAATCCCCTGAAACAAAAATCATATCCGAATAAAAGCAGCTCGTTAAATCCAAGCTTCTCCGCTAACCTTATTAATACAACAGCAGATGTGCCTTCCATCGGCACTTTGAGGAGATTTCCATAAATACCTGATAGTTTTTTTTCTATATCAAGCTCATGGGAGAAAAAAAGAACTTTTCCATTCCAGTTCCTCAGGAGAACAGGATCGGTCGTCAGAGCGGCGACAAGTATGGTGTCTGCGGTCCTGCAAATCCTGTATCTATTTCCAAAACCAGGATCGGTCGTCAAAACCAGATCGGGAGATATTCCATTGGTGATAAGAAAATCAGTGGATGGGAGAAGAGAGAAAATTGGATAGGATCCTGAAAGTTTTTTTAAAAGTTCGATACCATCCTCAAGCCATGGACCTGAAGCCACCAGGATAGCCCTTCCATTGAACATCCCAGTTAGTTTTTCCGTCCTGTATATCCTGTCACTGAAATAATTCAGATTCTTTTTAATGTTTCTTGCCCATAACCTGCTAAAGGCCCTTTCTGTTATCAGGGATGCTACTTCTTCATCTATCCGTTTCCTAATATATCCAAGAACAGAATTACAGAATTCCCGATTTTTAAGCCTGAAACCACCGCTAATAGAGACAACAGCTCTTGTAAAATCAAAATCTTCTAAACTCATGAATGATAGGGCTTTATTAACATACTCGGAGTTATCAGATACTATGATATAAAGGGACTTTAGCACCTCTGGATGAACAAACTGGAGAAACTCTAAGAACGCCTCTATACTACTTTCTATCAACACACCCCTTTTCTTTTCCAGACAAGATTCCGACGCTTGTTCTCTTCCAACCCCTCTTTTCTCCGAATTTTTAACCTCATCAACAGAATTAACACTAATAATCTTATTTATCTTCTCTATCTGAGCCGACCCGAGGAAAATCACAGGGTAATTAAAATCTGGCTTCACCTCCCTGCCCATTTCACCTTTCGAATCAATAGCTAATCCAGAATTTAGGAACCCGTCATCTTTAACTTCCAAATCAGTGTTGAAAGAAGGTTTTCTGCCTGCCTCAAGGCGCTTATATATGGCTCTGATTTCTTTACCTGTGGATTTATACAGACCATATCCGGACAGACTTTTTAAAACTGCCTGGTAAAGCTGTATGTTCGACTTCTTCAGAATGGTAAGGTTTTTGAGGAAAAACTTTTGGTAAAGATTACTCGATTTAACCATATCATATCAGCCAAGCAGGACCATAAGCTTCTTTTCGTCCTTAAAATCATCAGGATACCAGATTAATCTATGCTTTGGTTTTAAATCATCAAGCTTTTTCTTTTTCAATATGCTCTTAATACTTTCTAATATCGATTTGGTAAGTTCCTTTATTTCAGTTTTATCAGCCGCAATAAAAACTCCTGCCCACCTGGTGCATGAAAACCTTATCGCACTATCAGGAGATGTAAACATTGACTTGATTTCTCTCCCAATTTCATCCAATGTCCTGCTAATCTTCAGGCTACCAACTTTTGCCTCGGCTTTCTTAATCCCATCAATACCAAACACACATAAACATAACTTTTTCCTGGAACGGCGCGCCCCTGAAATATGCCTTTTTATCCAATCTTCAATAACAAAGTACGGTTCTCTCCTGCTCAACCTCTCCTCTATTAGAAACGGAACAAGCCCACCAGCGAGGATACTCATTCTCTTCTTTATAGTTGTGGGAAGCTTCTTTCCAGGAACATCCATTTCATTTACAATAAATACTCCAATGTTTTCTCCTCCAAATGTAACGGGAACAACGATAAACCGCTTATTTTCAGGCTCCTGGTACTTAAAAATCTTTTTAACCCTCTTCTGTTCTTCCCGTATAATTCCTGGTTCACCTGATTTTAGTATCTTTTTAATATTTGGATCCCTTAAAGAAATGCGATAATTTTTGATTGTTTTATCATTAAGCCCTTTATTTTTAATCATAATAGCTTTTTTATCTTCTGTTACAAGGAAAAGAGCATAAACAGTTATTCCAAGTTCATCTGCAATCAGCTCCAGCAGCCCATCAAGAGTTTTTGCCTTTTCCCTTACCGAAATGTCATCAAACCTCGTTGAGAGTTCATTAACACGCTTATTGAGCCTTTCTGCTTTTGCTACTATTTTTTGAACCGAGCAAAATCTAGCTACAAACACCGTTGCAATTGTAAGTAGCTTTACCAGTTTCAACTCGGGAACATGTTCTTCCGTTCTATCAGACTCCAAAAGGGCCGATTCATCCTCAAGATCATCCAGAAGAATAAAACCCCAAAGGGTGTCCTCTGAGATAAGGGGCAAGATATACCATTCCCCGTATCCGCCAAATTGTTTTACTTCATTTTTATCCCTTTTCTTCATCAAATCACTTACTCTCACCAGTCTTAGGCTATTCTTTACAAACCAGCTTCTCAGATTCTTTTTTATCCTGAAACTCTTCTTAAATGGAGAAACATCAATGGATTCATCAACGATAAATGCCTCCAGTTCAAATGCTCTGTCTTCAAGGAGATACAAGCCGCAGAATGAAGCTCCGCTCTCCAGCTTAATATCTTCCAGAATCTCATCGAATAAGGCACTATATCCTTTATCTGAAAGGACACTCTGGTAATGTGATACTTTTTCATATGTAAACTCTTCAATTGAAACAATCTCAGATTTCTCTTCAGTTGCGAATTCCTCAATCTTCTCCTCGGAAAATATTTTCACTTTCTCCTCATACCCCTGCTCAGCAATTTTCTCACTCACCTCCAATTTACCCGGGGTAGCTTCTGCCTTCTCCAGAAGACCAGGTCCTTTCTCCAAAACCTCCTCTAATTCCTCATATACTTCCTCTGTGCCTAAAGACTCAGGCTCTCCTATCCCCTCCTTTTCTTCAGTTACGCCCGGATAAGACTCTGGTTGGGCAGGCGTACCACTTTTAATTTCCTCAATAGTCTCTTCTTTTACTAAACTTTCTGCTTTTTCCAGTAGACCGGGCTTTTTCTCATATTCTTTGATACCTTCCTGCGCCTCGATTGTTTCTATATATAATTCCGCTTTCTCCAATAACCCCGCCTGTATTTCCCTGCCTGCTTCCTCAGCAATAAAACTTTCTGCTTTTTCCAGTAGACCTTTACTTGTAACCTCCTCTGCTTCTTCGTCCACCATCTCACCAATAGATTCAGCTTCCATGCTGAGTAAAATAATGGCTTTTTCTAGAAGCCCCCTTCCATTCCCTCCCTTTTCTTCACCATTAATATTTTGCCAATCAACGTGTACTTTTCCAACCTGCTGATTACGGTAAGATTCAGCTTTTTCGAGCAAACCCATTTTATTCACCTCAGGAATATAAATTATTGAGACCTTTTTGAGATTATCGGCTTCTAAAATCTATTATATAAAGTGCAATTAATACCTTACACACAGCAAAAAGTCGCAAAAACTATTCACTCTACCCTTTATATGTATTATGGTTTAAAAGTATATTCTAGGCAAGTAAAGGTACAAATTGAAGGAGCTTGGACTTGGAAATGTTAAAAAAATCAATCAAATTATTCATTCCGGTATTCATAATTACTATTGTCTTTTCTACCGCTCTGTTATTTTCTGACGAAGGTTGTGGTTGTGGAGCTGGAAAAAGTTTTAATACAACCATCGATCCCGAAGACGCCTACAACATGATTATTAATCTAAAGGGAAGCCCGTCATTTGTAATACTGGATGTTAGAACACAGGAGGAGTTTAACACAGCCCATATCGAAGGTGCAATTAATATAGATTTCTATTCTTCTGACTTTAAAGAACAACTTGCCAAACTCAACAAATCAAAAACGTACCTTGTCTACTGCAGATCAGGTGTCCGAAGTTCCAAAGCCGCAAAAATAATGGAGAAAATGGGATTCACTAAAATTTACAATATGAAAGGAGGCATTATAAAGTGGGAGAAAGAAAATCTTCCACTGGTAAAATAAAAGGAGGCAGGATTTAGTATTACCTCAAATCCCACCCATGTTCACGTATTAAACGGGCGATTTTTTCATGTTCAGCATTT
>Ga0190361_1000842_pt1 | contig 11988 bp, 9 predicted proteins | sample 48721845_MG_FD_161273 | JGI IMG/M metagenome (GOLD analysis project Ga0190361, IMG submission 161273) | Hydrothermal vent microbial mat bacterial communities from Southern Trench, Guaymas Basin, Mexico - 4872-18-4-5_MG | ecosystem: Environmental > Aquatic > Marine > Hydrothermal vents > Microbial...
CGGTGTCAGGAGGTCTGCACGGAGTTGGAGTTTCGGTCGTCAACGCGGTAAGTGAATGGCTTGAGGCGGAAGTCTACACAGGAAAGGATGTGTGGTTTCAGCGTTATGAGAGAGGTAGACCTGTAACGAAGGTGATACGCCGAGGGAAGAGCCGTCGCCGCGGCACAAAAATCGTCTTCAAACCCGACCCACAAATCTTTGAGGAGACCACCTTCTCCTTTGACCTTGTCGCAAGAAGAATGCGCGAGATAGCGTTCCTCAATCCTCAACTTACCATAACAGTGGTGCAGGATGACCCACCCAAAAAGGAGGTATACCACTACAGCGGCGGTTTGGTGGACTTTGTGAAGTATCTCAACACAGGCAAGCAGGTGCTCCATAAAGATGTGATACACATATCGGGCGGTCAAGGCGATGTGCGCATTGAGTTGGCGCTTCAATACCACGATGGTTTTACCGAAACTATTGACTCCTTCGTCAACACCATAAACACCATAGAAGGCGGAACCCATGTATCGGGCTTCAGAGCGGGTCTTACACGCACGCTTAACCGCTATATGCGCAAAGAAGGAATGTTCAAGAAAGAAAAGTCCTTAAGCGGGGAGGATTTTCGTGAAGGACTGACGGCGGTGCTGGCTGTCTGGATGCCAGACCCACAGTTTGAGAGCCAGACAAAAATAAAACTGGGGAACCGTGACATTCAAGGGCTCGTGGAGTCGGTCGTTTCTGAAAAATTGATGGAGTATCTTGAGGAGCACCCCGCCACGGCAAAGGTGATAGCGCAGAAAGCGTTGATGACAGCACGGGCACGGGAGGCTGCAAGAAAAGCACGCGAACTGGTCACCCGCAAAGAAGCGCTTTTCTCAGGTAACCTCCCTGCTAAACTCGCCGACTGTTCAAGCCGCGACCGCGAAGCGACCGAACTCTTCCTCGTTGAGGGCGAGTCAGCAGGGGGGACGGCAAAGATGGGACGCGACCGCCGCTTCCAAGCCATCCTACCCCTCCGTGGCAAGATTCTCAATGTGGAAAAAGCACGGCTTGACCGTGTCCTCGCCCACGATGAGATTCGCACCATAATTCAGGCGCTCGGAACTGGCATCGGGCGTGAAGATTTTGACATCTCCCGCCTCCGTTACAGCAAAATCATCCTTATGACTGATGCCGATGTTGACGGCAGCCATATCAGAACCCTGCTACTCACCTTCTTCTACCGTCACCTCATTGACCTCGTCAAGGAAGGACATGTCTTTATTGCTCAGCCCCCGCTCTACCGCATAAAACGCGGCAAGAAGGAGGCTTACCTTCACTCCGATGAGGAAATGAAGAAGATGCTCGTCTCCTTGGGTGCCGATGAGGTCAGTATAAAGCGACTGTCTGATGGTTCTGTCTTCTCCGGGCGAAAACTGAACAAGATACTGAATATTATAGCGGAACTGGAGCGATTTGAGCGCCCACTGCGCCGCCTTGGTTTGACCCTACAGGACTACATCGCCAAATGGGACGAGCAGCGTAAACGCATCCCCAAATACTGGGCACGCGTAAGGGGCGGAGAGCCGCATCTTCTCTATGACGCAGAACAACTTACCGCCATAAGAGATGAGGTTGCGCAGCAACTCGGGCGCGATGTGGAAGTCGCTTCCCTTGATGATGTTCCACCCGACGCCCAATTAGACATCATCTATCAGGAGATACACGAATCTGGCGAAATCGCCGCAAGACTGACTGACCTGGCAAAACAGAATGTCGCTCCCGCTGAAATCTTCCCCGATATGGAGGAGACGGAACGCTTTGAGGTAACCTCAAAAAAGGAAACCAGACGGGTTCCCTCCTTTATGGATGTTTTTGAATTTGTGCGGGAGGTGGGAACGCGGGGTGTTGACATCCAGCGCTATAAAGGACTGGGTGAGATGAACGCGGAGCAGTTGTGGGAGACGACAATGAACCCAGAAACAAGGACGCTGCTGCGAGTGCGGGTGGAAGACGCAGCAGAAGCCGACAGAATCTTCACGATACTGATGGGACCTGGGGTGGAGGCACGGCGTGAGTTTCTGGAACGCTACGCTTTGGATGTCCGCCGTCTTGATATCTGATGCGATAACCTGAGTCAAAAATTGTTTGGCTAATAATAAGTAATATTAAGGAGGGTTATGAATGGCCACTGTTCGTCCTGCTAGTGAAGAAGAGATAGACCACGTGCTTTACTTAGATGAGGTATTTTTTAGAGAACATTTTCTTAATAATGGATACCGCATGACTCTTGACATCTACACCAACTGGTGGAGGCAGGACCCAAGGAACATTCTGCTTCTTGAGACGGATGCAGGATGGATTGTCGGCTATGCTGTCTCCTGCATCCCAAACCTAGATTGTATGATGGCTTTTCTTCAGGGAAGAATAGGAGAAAACAGGCTTATTTGTAGTCCATATGATGAATTGTTTATACAAGCACAGGACCTTCAAGGTGACCAGGGAATGATTCTCCCAAAGGTGTACTTTGCCGCGTTAGGGGTCATGGAAGAATACAAAGAACTAAACGACAGAAATCATATTGCCAGGGTTACGCTAATGTTAATTCACGGCGCCCTTGATCGTTTCATGAACGGACTTGAGGTGGGAGGCGCTGAAATTCCCATCAGAGGCGTTTGCGCGATAGGTGCTAATGACTATATAGTCCACAAACTTCTTCTGCCAAGAGAATTTTTTTACTGTTGTGAAGGCCCAAGTGGACACGTGTATGTGAGACACTTTCTTTAGGAGGCGTGTCGTATGATAGTTGCGGTGATGGCTGACAGCCACGATAACCTCAACGCTCTGCGGGCAGCCGTTGCTGTCTTAAAAAACGCCTCCGTCTCGGCAATCATCCACTGCGGCGACATCGTTGCTCCTTTTTCCCTGCGCATCCTCACCGATACAGGTATTCCCACCTACGCCGTCTTCGGGAACAACGACGGCGAGCGTCGTATCCTGAAAAAAGAGTTGCCCACCATCCAAGACCCACCCCTTACAATCTCCCTTGCCGGCAAGAAAATAACACTTTACCACGCCCCGCCTGAAAAGATACCAGCAACCGATATCCTCCTTTATGGTCACACTCACAAAAAGGAGATGCGGCGCGACAGGAGTGTCTTTATTTTGAATCCAGGGGAGTTGGGGGGATGGCTGACAGGGCGTTGCTCTTTTGCCATCCTTGATTTGCGCACAAGTGAGGTGCAGTGGGTTGATTTCTGACATAGCGGCGTGCGATGGTTGCGGTGCCTGTGCTCACATATGCCCGATGCGTGTCTTCTGGCGGAGGCGGAAACTGTCCCCACGGCGTCTGATACGGCTGCTTCGTTATGGGGATATCAAGGAGGCGGGTTTTTGTGTGGACTGTCGTGGTTGTGAGGAGGTCTGTCCGCAGGGTGTGGGGTTGAGGAAGCATCTTGAGGCGGCGGGGTTACTTAAGGTTGCCCGTTGCAGTGTATGCGGTGCGCCGCTGAAGCCAGAAACCGTCATACGACAACTGCAGGGCAGAACAGGGGTTGAGACGCCGTTTTTGTGCGAGCGTTGCAAGGCGCGTGGGGTGGGTGCGCGGCTTATTCGCTTTGGTGCCAGCAGAGCGACACAACTTCTGCCAACTTCTTTATCTGATGCTCAAACACACATTTTGCGTCAAGGATGACTTTGCCTTCCCTGCGGACGCTGAAGACAGGCGGTTTGCAAAGACGCAGTCTTTTTGCGAACTCCTCATCACCGCAGGGCGGCTCAAGCGCCACACCCCAGGATGGAATGACCGTCTCGGGGAGGGTTCCGCCGCCCACTTCTGCATTAGTGCGCACCAGTTTATGGGGGATGTTTTGGCGCCGAAGATGGCGGCAAAGGCGCCTTGCCCGCCGCCTCACCGCAGACTCATCCTCGCTCACCATAACGAGCGTGGGAAAGAGGTCATCGCGTCCACGCAAATACAGCAACACCGCCCGCTCCAATAACCCCAACTTGATTTTGTCCAGACGAACAGCGCGATAGAAGGGGTTCTGATTAATGGCTTTGGCGGTGCTGGCTTCACGACAGAGGATGATACCGGCTTGGCAGGCACCGAAGAGTTTGTCGCCTGAAAAGGTGACGACATCGGCACCGTCAGCAAGAGCACGCTGCGGCAGCGGCTCCCCTACATCCACCACCGCCCCGCTTCCTATGTCGTATATCAAGGGCAGGTCGGCGGCATCGCATAACTCCCGCAGGTCGTTCACGCTCACCAATGTGTGGTATCCTATCATGCGGTAGTTGGACGGATGAACCTTCAGAATCGCTTTCGTCTCGGATGTTATGGCGTTCTGGTAATCGCGGAGATATGTTCTGTTGGTAGTTCCGACCTCAACAAGTTTAACGCCGCTTGTTTTGATGATTTCCGGTAGGCGGAATGAGCCGCCGATTTCCACCAGTTCCCCGCGGGAGACGATAACTTCCCCGCCTGCCGCGAGGGTGGAGAGGGTGAGCAGGACGGCAGCGGCGTCGTTGTTGACCGCTACCGCGCCTGCGCATTTGAACAGCCGCATAAGCAGGGCACTCAATCGGCTTAAGCGGTTGTGACGCTCCCCGCTCCTTAAATCCACCTCCAAAACCGCATATCCCGACAGAAGTTGGCATAAATCGTCCACAAGGGAACGCGGCAGAACGCTTCTTCCAAGCCCTGTGTGAAGGATAGTGCCTGTGGCGTTGATACAGGGGACAACGGACGGCTGCAGTCCCGTTAAGCGCTCGGACAAGTGAGCAAGGAGACTTTCCACCGTTACAGAGACCGCCTGTCCCTGCGCTATGGCGCTGCGGGCGTCCTCCAGCAACTCCCGCAACGCGTCCACCACCAACTGCCTGCCGTGAAGACGAATAAGAGGTTCAGCAGCCTTTATCAGGATGTCCATTTTGGGTATCTGGCGGAAGGCGCTTTCCACATGCGCTTCCCCCAAAAAAGAAAGGGGCGGTTAGAACCGCCCCCCATCCTTACGCAGGTGTTAGAAAGCGACAAAAGCGAGTTGGACGGTTAGGCGCCATTTTCCGAAGTCGTCAAGCCCGATATATTTGCCGCCATAGTAGCGACCAAAATCATAGCGCTCCACAAACGCCTGCAGTTTGACAAACCACCTTATGTCCCAGACCACGCCGGCGGCGTAGTTTATCTTGCCGCGGCGGAACTCACCTGTTCTCTGATGCAACTTGTAGTTGGTAATAGCGAAAGTGTCCCACCACAGAACGAGCGCCAGTCCGTAGGGACGCCAACGCATGTCCTGAACAGGAACTCGTTTTGGGTCAATCTTTTTGTTTTCCCACAGCCAGATAGCCAACTCCGCAACAGCGCCTTCCAGTCCACGGTTGCGCTCAAGAATCCACAGACCGCTTTTGTCATCATACCACTTCAAATCCTCGCTGCCGGCAAGGTAGCCGATATACAGGTTATAGGTCTTTCCGAAGATGCGTCCGCGGATGGTTATGTCACCGCACCAGCGCTGACGCTCCAGAAATTCTATCTGCACAGGATACATGGAGCCCAAATCCATACCGCCTGCGTCCATAAAGCCAAAACCTATACGGAAGTTTTCTACCTTCAACTTGGAGAACCACTTCTGCGGAAGGGTTATGTCGCCGCGGAGACCAAATGCTTTTCTGTCGTCGGTATCGCGCAGAGAATTCTGGGTCTGACCGTTTGAGACGAAACCTTTGTAGTCAAGCCGAATCCCTGCCAGTGACAGATAGCCGAAAGCCATAAGGGCGGGTTCCCTTAAGGCGCGTCCGTCTAAGAAGAGGTAACGCACCGCCTGGCTGTAAGCAGGACGCGGAAGTTCGTAGGGGAACTGCGTCTGGCGGTGTGTGAAGGGCAGCAGGAACTGCCCCACGCGTAGGGAGCAGAGTTTCTGCAGTTTGGGTTTATTGAATGGGGAGAACTCCACGAAGAGTTCGTCAACAGGTCCTGTGTTGTAGTTCATAAAATCAAGGAGCGCTCTTGCGTGGAAGCGACCGAAACTGCCGCTGGCGAGCAGATAAGCCGCCTGCATCGTGAGGTTTGACTCAAGCACATTTTCAGGGGCATATGACCATTGGTCGGCGGTTAGGATATCACCGCTGGGGCAGAGCGCGGGGTCCCAGTCACCGCTTGCCGCTCTGTAGCGGGTTACTCCCAGCCAGTGAATGCGAAGGGAAAGCCCTTTAAGTGGCTCTGCCGGCTTCGCCTCGTCAAACAGGAGTCCTGACAGGAGGTCACCCCCGTAGGCGGCGCTGACGAATAATGAAAGAAGCACCAACAAAACAAGCCGCATAAGCAACTCCTCCAAAACCATTCTTTATTTTCGGCTTACCTGGTGGGGATTCTACCGTAGTGTGTGGGCGGATTCAAAAAAAATAACGGTTGGATGCAGGGGATAAGGATTTGCGTTACGGCAGGTGATATGGTAATTTATATGTAAGGAGGAGAGGCAATGCGACAGGTTATGTATGCAGGGAGTGCGGTATGTGCGTATATGGCGGGTGTGAGGGGGGTGGAGGAGCGATTCGGGTGGCTATTGCTGGCGGCGGGGTTGTTTTTCGTGGCGGCGATAGCGTTTGCGAGGTGGGGGAAGGAGGGGTATGGGCGGTTTGAGGCGCTGGTGAGCGCCAATGCGCTGCTCGCTCTTGGCGCGCTGCTCTGGATGCTCTTCGTAAAGGCGGAGGCTGCAGTGATGTTGGCGTTGCTGGCGCTTCTTGGCACCACACTGGTTGGTCTGACGGTCTTCTTCTTTTTCCGTTCGGACAGGCGGTGGAAGTTGGCGATGCCGGGGATAGCGGTGTTCGTTGTGGTGGTGGGTCTGACAATTTATCTGCTCTTTTTGGGGTAGAAGGATGGAGGCGAGGTTTTGTGAGCGCTGTGGTGCGGTGACGGAGTCGCCGCAGGTGGTGGATGGGCATTACTATTGCCGTCGCTGTGCGGCGGAGTTGACTGGGGGTGCATCAGCCGCTGCCTCCTCTGATTCCGCACCATCCCCCTCTTCTGCGCCCTTGAGGGACTCGGCGGCGCCTGTTGAGGAGAAAATTAAGTTCCGATGCACAGGATGTGGGGCGCTGCTTTCCTCAAAAAGGGTGTCGCAAAAAAGTCGCCTGCGCTGTCCCCAATGCCGCACCGAACTCTTCCTCAACCCTGACGGCAGCGTTGAGCCAGTCGTAAAGGTGAGGCAGCCGTCAACGCCTGCCGCGAATGTGGGCGCTTCTCGTCCACAAACGGGATTCTCCCGTGAGGAACTGGAGCGGGCGCTGGATATGCAGAAGTCATCTCGGGAGGGACCTGATGAGACGGCTGTGGTCGGCAAGCCGCCTGTTGCTGCTCCGCCGCCACCTCCACCCAAGCCCGCCCCTAAGGGAACAGCGGCGCCGCGTAAGCCTGTCCCAAGAATGCGCGTTACCCGTTCCGCCATTATGGAGAGGTATCGCAAGATGGCAGCGACCCTCGAGAGTAAGGAGAGCGGGGGACTGGTCGCCTTGGTCGCCGTTTTGCTCCTTCTCCCCGCCGTCTTCATCCTTCTTGTCTGCCTCAATGTGGGAGGGCTTGGTAGGATAAAGGATAGTTTCAAGGATATGGCGCAGAGCGTCGGTGAAGCGGCGTTGCGTCTGCGTGGACTTGCCCCAAAGCAGAAGCAGACCCCGTCCCAGCCTTCCAAAAAGGAAGGGGCGCAGCAGAAGCAGCCCAAAAAGCAGCCCGCGAAGGAGGGGGGTGAATCCGTCAAGAAGCAACCGAAGCAGCCGCCAGAAGAGGAAAAACCTCCTGTAAAACCGCCAAAGAAGCCTCCTGAAAAACAGCAGCCAAAAGAGCCGTCACCCCAGAAGAAACCGCAGAAGCCGAAAGGAGCGGAAAAGGGCGGCTAATGTGAGCCGATATGGCGTCTTATGGCGTCAGCGACCAACTCGGCTGCCTCTTTCACTTTCCTTTTGTCTTCACCTTCTGCCATAACGCGGGCGACCGGTTCTGTGCCCGAGTAACGCAGAAGGAGCCTACCTGTTGAGCCGAGCAATTTTTCCGCCTCTTTCAGGGCTTTCTGCACAGGAGGCAGGTTCTGGAGAGGCGGTTTTGAGGAGACCGCCACATTGATGAGGACTTGTGGGAAACGGCGCATAATTTTGGCGAGTTCAGAAAGGCGCTTCTTTGTGCGCAGCACGACTTCCGCCAAGGCAAGTGCCGCCAGAATCCCGTCCCCCGTTGTGCTCTCTTTCAGTAGAATCAGATGCCCTGACTGCTCCCCACCAAGCCGAGCGCCTGTCTCAAGCATCTTCTCAAGAACCAGCCTGTCGCCTACACCCGTGCGCAAGAGTTTAATATCGTGCTTCCGCAGCGCCACCTCAAAGCCCATATTTGACATAACGGTGGAGACGACGGTTCTGTTTGGCAGTCTGCGCCGTTTGAGCATATCAAGCGCCAGAATCGCCATTGCAAAATCACCATCCAGGACGGTGCCGTTTTCGGCAACGGGAATAACCCTGTCGCCGTCGCCATCAAAGCAGAAGCCGCAAAGCGCCCCTGACCGCTTCACCGCGGACGATGTGCGTTTTGGGAAGAGCGCTCCGCCGCGGTTTATGTTGCGACCATCCGGCGTGGCGTTTAAGAGCCGCAACTCCGCGCCCAAGCGGTTGAATACCACAGGCGCTATATGGCTGACCGCACCGTTAGCGCAGTCAAGAACCACAGTCTTTCCCCGCAGGTCAAATCGCGACAGTGCCCACTCCGTCAGCGCTCCTGCGTAGATTTCCTGTGCGTCGGCTACTCGCTCATAGCGCCCGATTGGACGGCGAACTTCCCCCTTATGCTCGGAGAAGACCAACTCTTCTATGCGGCGCTCAAGAGCGGTCGTCGCCTTAAAGCCGTCCCTGTCAAACAGTTTTATGCCGTTGTAATCGTTTGGGTTGTGGCTTGCGGAGACGAAGAGTGCGACATCGCAGCGAAGGCGTTTTGTCAGATATGCGCAGGCGGGTGCGGGCAGCACATCGGCTTCCAACACATCCACGCCTGATGCGAGGAGTCCTGCTACCAGCGCACCCCGTATCATATGTCCGCTGGAGCGGGTGTCAAGGGCAAGGAGCGCTTTGGGGGTGGCGGAACGGGGCTTGCGTCCACGCCGTGAGAAGAGTTGCGGCTCATTCCAGAGAAGCGCGCCCACCGCTTTCGCCACCGCCATTATCGTCTCGGGTGCCAGCGCTCCCTGACCCGCTATCGCGCGGATGCCGTCCGTTCCGAAAAGACGCCTCATTTCCCCTTCTCCTTTTTCTCCACAACGATACTCACCTCCGTCTCCTCTGCGAGGCGAACATCGGGGAAGTCCGGTGCGAGGAGGGAAAGTTTCTCTGCGTAGGGCACCTCACGGGGTTTGTGGTAGGTGGGGTCAATGCGCAGAAACAGCAACGCTTTTTTGGAGAGAAGCGGGTCATCAATGGCGCTTTTGGGACCGCGTAGGCGCACTTTTATGCGTCCTGACTCATCTGGTGTGGGCTTCTGTATGCGCACGCGGATGTTGCAGTCAGGTGGCATAAGGAGCGCTATCGGCAGCGACATCTCGCGTTCTGCCTCAACTTCTGTCACCCAGACCCAGACGCGCACCTTCGTGTCGCACCTTATCGGCAGCCCATCAATTTGGGAGATAAGCGCGGCGTCCACCGAGAAGGAAACTCGCCGCCCCCGCAGCGATATCGGCTCCGTCTCTATGGTTGAGATGCGCTCAAGAACAGATGCTGGTCCCACCACCGTCACATAGGTGGGCTCAACAGATGGTTTGGCGCCTTCCTTATAGCCGTGGGGAAGGGAGCCGACAAAACGGGGCACCACACGCAGCCGCTTCTTCATAACCCGCACCACGCGCACCTCCACTTGCGGCGGCTCAAACGCCACCACGCGCACATCAGATGGCAGACCGAAATCCGCCGCCGTTATCTCCACCTTCAGCGGCACCCCTATCGGCGGAGAGTCAAGCCGATGCACCCCTTTTATCGGAGCGCCTCCCCCAAAGAGCCGCTCCCCTATGCGACGCGGACACCTGAACCTCCCGCGCAGAACCACCTGCTCCGGCAGAACCCACAGGTTCTCCGACGGAACACTGCTCTTTGCCACGCGGAACTTAAGTATCAAATCGTCCCGCTGATACTCTTCCGACACCTCAAAGAAAACAACAAGCCATATGACGAACGCCAGAAAGAGCGCCGTCAGTTTTGTGCGCCAGTTGGTGACAAACACCGCTTTGAGCAGTCTTACCATTCCGTTGAGACCTCCTGCTGAACATAAAGTTTGCGTAGTCGTTCCTCAAGTGTTGGGCGGTCAAGGTGTCTCTCAAGTTCGCCTGCCACGGCAAGGCTTATATGTCCTGTCTCTTCGGAGACGACGACGGAGACGGCATCGGACTCTTCGGTGACGCCCACCGCCGCCCTGTGGCGTGTCCCCAACCCGAGACGCGGGTTGTCCGACAGCGGCAGAAGGCAGCCCGCCGCCGCCACCCTGTCGTTTGCTATTATCACAGCCCCATCGTGCAGTGTTGAGCCAGGATAAAATATTGACTCAAGCAACTCCGCAGTCACCTCGGCGTCCAGACGCACCCCGCCCTCAATGTAGGAGGTAAGACTCACATCCCGCTGCAACACAATCAGCGCCCCCACACGGTTGCGGCTCAATTGCAGCGCCGCCTTCACCACCTCATCCACCACCGTTCTTCCACTGCGAAATAGCCTGCCGAATATCGGCGTCTGCGACAAACGCACAAACGCACGCCTCAACTCCGGCTGAAACACTATTATCAGTCCGAACGCCACCACCTCAAGAAACCGCGCCAGCAGAAAGTTTATGCGCTCCAGACCGAATTGCTGCGATAGAAAATAGAGCGCAAGAAACGCGCCTATTATCACAAGTGCCATTCCGCGAAATATCCCGACCCCCCGCGGTCCCCGCAGAAAAACCAGCGCTGCGTATATCACCGCAAAAAGAATGGCAATCTCTATGGCGGGCTTAATCAGCCACATTGATTTTCTCCTGTTTTATTGCGGCTGCAACAAGCAGGGTTTCGCGCACTTCTCGGGGGTCGTGGACCCTGAAGGCGGAGGCGCCCGCAAGAAGCGCTGCCGCACACGCACCTAATGTCCCATAAAGCCGCTCATCTGGCGTTTCCTTCCCCAGCACCGCCCCTATGAAGGATTTTCGGCTCACACCCACAAGAATCGGCAGCCCAAATGTCTTCAGTTGCACAAGACGATTCAGTATCCTTAAGTTGTCCTCCCAACTCTTGCCGAAGCCGATACCTGGGTCAATTATGACGGTTTCAGGCGCAACGCCAAAACGGAGCGCTGTCGCGACAGAGCGCCGCAGCGAGTCCACTATCTCCCCCATCAGGTTGTCGTATCTGGGGTTTTTCTGCATAGTGCGTGGCTCTCCCTTTATATGCATAAGGACAAGAGGCAGACGGTGATGGGCAGCCAACTCCGCCAGAGCAGGCTCCTTTTTCAACCCGTATATGTCGTTTATCATCCGCGCACCGGCGGAAACCGCCGCTTCCGCCACATCCACTTTGTATGTGTCAACCGATATGGGGATATTTTCGGGCAGTCTTTTTGCCAACTCTTCAATGACCCGCAGAATACGGCGCTTCTCCTCCTCCGCCGATAGAGCATCAGCCCCAGGACGCGTTGACTCCCCACCCACATCTATCACATCTGCACCCGCTTCCGCCAAATCCATTCCCCGCCGAATCGCATCCTCCACCAAAGCGTATCGTCCCCCGTCGTAGAAACTGTCGGGCGTCACATTGAGAACGCCCATTATCAGAGGGCGCCGTCCAAAACGGAGTGCACCCCCAGGATATGGCACAGAAAACTCGGTTTTCTGGGCATTCTGGGCGGCAAGGTAGGCGGCTTCCGCAGCCTCGCCACCCGCGCTTCCTTTAAGTCTCTCTGCAAGACGCTTAAACTGCTCGTTTTTTCCTGAAAGCAGGATGCTGGCGGACTCTTCTGATGCGGCATTTA